>Ga0214919_10002611_pt1 | contig 28080 bp, 25 predicted proteins | sample LL1503_MetaG_FD_177994 | JGI IMG/M metagenome (GOLD analysis project Ga0214919, IMG submission 177994) | Freshwater microbial communities from Lake Lanier, Atlanta, Georgia, United States - LL-1503 | ecosystem: Environmental > Aquatic > Freshwater > Lake | place: USA: Georgia | collected... | reverse complement strand
TCCCATTGGGGGACGGCACTGGATTGGGGATTGTTCGCAGGAACTAGATGAGGCCCGCCGGGGCTACTCTGAGGCTCTTTGCGCAGTGGTTACGCCCCACCACCATTCAAAGCTCCGCAAGGGGCCGTAAGACAAGAAAGCCCTAAGTAAATCAACGACTTAGGGCTTTTTCATTTTCGCGCTGGGTTGCTAGGTTCACCGAACCTGCAGCACCACCTTGCCGAAATGTGCGTTGGCTTTCATGTAGGCGAGCGCCGCTGCAGCTTCATCGAGCGAGAAACAGCGGTCTATCGGGAGCGCCAACTTGCCGGTGCTCACCGAGGCCCACAGGTCTTGCCGCACTAGGCGGTTGATCTCGCGGATCTCCTCCACCGAGCGTGTGCGAAAAGTGACACCGATGTAGGAGATTCGCTTGGCCGCGTGCAGATCGAAATCGAACTCGCCTTTCGCACCGCCCAGCCTGCCGACGTTGACGATGCGGCCGAGCACGCGGGCGGCCTTCAGGTTCGCATTGGCGACGCTGGCCGAGACCTGATCGACGATCAGGTGCACGCCTTTGCCTTGCGTGGCAGCAATGACCTCGTCGGCCCAACCCGGATGGGTGGTATCGATCGAGATGTCTGCGCCCCAGTCGGTGAGTTTCGCGCGGCGTCCTGGGTTGGTGGAGGAGCCGATCACCAAGCTCGCGCCCATGAGCTTTGCGATCTGCATGCCCATCAACCCGACGCCCGAGCTTGCGCCCTGGATCAACACGGTCTCTCCTTCGGCCAGGCCGCCGGCAGTCACCAACGCGTTGTGCATGGTCGTCAGCGCCACGGGCAGCGTGGCGGCTTCTTCGTAACTCATGCCGGAGGACGGCAGCAGGTGCACGCGCCCTCGATCGGCGAGCGCGTATTGCGCGAAGCCTGCAGCGCCCGATGCCATCACCCGGTCGCCGGGTTTGACATGGCTCACGCCTGTCCCCACTGCCGCGACCTCGCCGGCGAACTCCATCCCGACGACAGTGCCCGCGCCGCCGATCGCGCCGTGGCTGTGTCCGGCAGCGACCGCGAGGTCGGCGCGGTTCAGGCCGCAGGCATGCACCAAGATCAAGACCTGGTCTGGCTGCGGCACAGGGGTGGCAACTTCACGGATTTCCACACCGGTTGGCGTGACGACTGCGGCTTTCATGAGTTTTCCCCGAAGAAGGTGGTTGAGTTGCGCGGCAGTGTAGGCTGCCATGAGGAGGCCATCGTGAGGGCAACGCTGTCTTCCCTGCCAACGCAGCCCTGCTTGTCACCGTCCTCTATGATGTCTCTGCCCTCCCTCATGGGGTTCCAGCAAGGTGGCAAAGCCAGCTTTGCTTGAGGTCCGAAGCCCCATAGCCTGGAGCCAAAGCGCAATGTCTGCTGCCATGATCGCCGCCTTGTTCTTCACGGTGGCGCTGCTCGTCACGACGGCCTACTTCATCATGGGCTCCATACCTCTGCTGGTTCTTCGGCATGACACACCGCTTGACGCCGGCTTTGTACGTGGCTTCTTCAACATCTACTACGTCGCTGCCCTCATCACCGCGACGGCCACATCGATCAGCTATGCGTTTGCTGGGCGTCCAGCGCTCGCCGCCGGCGCTGCGGCGCTCGCATTGATGGCTGGCATCCTGCGCAAGAAGGTGATCCCGACGATGGACTCGCTCGGTGCCCAGATCCAGTCAAACGGCATGGATGCAATTCCAGGGTTTCGCAAGACTCACCTCACCGCGATCCTGATCAACATCGTCCAGTTCGCGGCGATCGTCTGGAGCCTCAGCGCTTTGAGTGCGTAGCCCCAACGACTGTGCGCGTGGCGCAGATCGGCGTGATCACTGGCCACCTAAAATGAAGGGCAGCCTACAAGGACAGCGCGATGAGCATCAAGAGCGACAAGTGGATCCGCCGCATGGCCGATCAGACCGGCATGATCGAGCCCTTCGAGCCTGGCCAGGTTCGGCATTCTGCCGATGGCCAGAAGATCGTCAGCTATGGCACCTCGAGCTACGGCTACGACGTGCGCTGCGCGCGCGAGTTCAAGGTCTTCACCAATGTCTACTCGACCGTGGTCGATCCGAAGAACTTCGACGAGAAGAGCTTCGTCGACATCGAGGCCGATGTCTGCATCATCCCGCCCAACAGTTTTGCGCTGGCGCGCACGATGGAGTATTTCCGCATTCCTCGCAACGTGCTGACGATCTGCCTGGGCAAGAGCACGTACGCGCGCTGCGGCATCATCGTCAACGTCACGCCTTTCGAGCCCGAATGGGAGGGCTTTGTGACGCTGGAGTTCAGCAACACGACGCCGTTGCCGGCCAAGATCTACGCTGGCGAAGGCTGCGCCCAGGTCTTGTTCTTCGAGAGTGACGAGGTCTGCGAGACCAGCTACAAGGACCGCGGTGGCAAGTACCAGGGTCAGCGCGGCGTCACGCTGCCCAAGGCCTGATCGGCGCTGGGTCTTCCGACATCAGGCGCTGCGCGCCAGGCTTGGGCGCCCAGCTGAGCTTGTCTCACTGGCCGCGCGAACCTGACGCTTTGCAAGCCCTAGACGGAGTAGCATGCTGCCGGCGCTGCCGCCTGGGCTGTTGTATGAAATGCCGGCCCGTACAAAGTGCGTTGGCCGGCTGCCGTTGCTGAGGTCAGTGCGAGCCGGAGACTGGCGTCGCGTTGGCCAGCGCGAGATTGCTCTTTTCCTTGAGCGTCATCAGGCGTTCGATCTGGGCCAGCGAGATCAGCTGGGCGTAGATCGCCGGTAGATAGCGCTTCTTGCGCATTTCCAGGAAGCGGTCGTCGGACAGATTGTTCAGGCGCTCTTCGTTGATGACGTAGCAGCCAGCGATGTTCTTGACGCCACCGTTATCGCGAACCCGCATGTTGAGCGGCGTGAACATGTTGTTCTCGGCCAAGAACTTGGCGAACTCGCGGGTCAGCGCGTCCATTTGCTGCAACTCAGAAAGATAACGCTTGACGTTTTCGATCACCTGGGTCGGCTCGCCTTTGTCGTCAAACATTGCGGCACCTTCGGTGTCGCTGACCAACTCGCTGCCTTCATCGATGCAGATCGTGAACTGGCCTTCCTTGTCGGTGTTGGCCAGCGCGAACGGGTAGCGTCGGATGATGGCGGGCACATAAGAGGCCTCCCACTTGCCAGCTTCTCCGACAAACAAGTTCTCGCCGGCATCCAGGCCGAGCAGGGCAACTGGGCGGAACTCGTCCTTTTCCTTGTCTTCCAAAAAGACGATCGGGTAGACCGCAGCGGCGCGGGCGAACTCGTGCATCGTCACGTAGGCGATGTGGAACTTCGAGGCGAAACCGAAGCTGGTGATCTCGCGGATCTTCTTGCCGGCGTGGCGGTCGCGGTTCACGGGAACGACTTTTTCAAACATGGGAACTCCTGAGGCTTGACGGCGGGCTATGCGGGTGTCCGCAGGTCTGGGCAGCGTCCCGGGACATGCGCTCAGTGCGATCGATCCGGCGTGCTGAACCACGGACCACACCCAGCGTCTAGTGTCTGCGAATTTGAGTACGTAGAAATGACGAAATCTTGCCAAAAGCGGTAACCAGAGGCTTCTTTACGAAAAGTGGTGTAAGTCATTCTTCGCGCAGTTCAGCTTCGCCGTGCGTTGTCAGGTAGCAGAAATCCGGGCGTGGCGCCACGCAAAGCTGCGGTCAGCGCCTGCAGTCGCTGCCGCTGGGCCGGCGTCAAGCCGCGCTGCCGTAGCGCGGTCAGCAGCAGATCGCTGCGGGGTCCATGGCTGGCATCAGCGCGGCCTTCGAGTGTGTCCTTGAGCGTGCGCAGCTTGAGCTGACGCCTGGCGTCCTGCTGCTCGGGCGTTGTCGGCAGATCGAGCGCAGTCTCCAGTTGCAGCAGCAAGTCGTCGAACGCTGAAACAGCCAGTGGTCCCGCACCTGTCAGCGGGCTCGACCAGCGCTGGGCCATCGCTTGCTCCCAGACCGCTGGCAAGACACCGGTGACGTCCCAGCGTTGGGCTGTGTCGTCGGTGTTGCCTGACTCGCGCTGCTCGCACAGCGCGATCTTTGCGGCCAGGCTGTCGCATTCGGCTTGCCAGCGGTCGCGGCCCAACTCGACCAGGCGCTACATGGCCAGCGCACGTGCGTCGCGAAAACGTGCTTCGAGCGCGTGGGCCGAAGCGGGCGGCAATTCGGCAGCCTGGCGCCAAGCGCGGTCGACCTCGGCCAAGGTGCGGCCGGCGTCGGCTTCGGTCTCGTGATGGATGCCCGACAGACGGTCCAGCAGCGCTTGGCGCTGCGCCAGCCGGGCGGCCAGCTCAGCATCGCGGGCGTTGAAAGCTGCTTCGCGCTGTGCGAACACCGCATCGCAGGCCGATTTGAAGCGGGTCCAGAGTGCGTTTTCGACATTGCGCGCCAGCGGCAGCGCGCGCGCATGCTGCTGCCAATGCGCCTGCAATTCGCGCAGGCGTTGGCTGGCGTCGCGCACATCAGGGTTGGCGACAAGCTCCTGCGCCAAGGATTGAGCGCGGGCGATCAGGTCTTCGCGCACGGCCTCGGCGGCCTGACGGGCTTGCTGCAGCGGCAGTTCTATGTGTGCCAGCTTGTCGCGCATGGCTTGCAAGAGCGCAGCCCGCGCAGCCGGTGGCACCGTGTGTTCTACCGGGCCGAGCTGGCGCCAGGCTTGGTGGAAGCGGTCCAGTGCGCGCAACGGCTCCTTCCAATCGAAACCGCCATCGGCCGACGCATCGGGCAGTGCCTGCAGCGTCGCCAGCAAAGCCTGGCGGGCCGACAAATTTTCTTCGCGCGCAGCCTGCAAAGCGGCGCGCTGGATGGCCACGGGCTGGTATGCAGCCTCTAGCGCCGCGTCGAAGCGCTGCCACAGCGGCTGATGGGCGGCTGCGCCCAGTCGGTCAAGCTCTTTCCAGCGCAGGCGCAAGGCATGGATCGCATCACCATGGGCTTTCAAGTTCAGCCTGGTGCCTGTGTCGCTGGCGACCCGCGGTGACAAGGCTGCTACTGGCACATCGGGCACATCGGGCGCATCGGGTGCAGCCACTGCCGCCTCGCCTGGGGCCGTCGCCGCTGGGAGGGCTTCGGTCGGTGCGATCGACGGCGGACCGCCTGGATCAGAGGGTGGGGTGGTTTCAGCGGCGATCGTCCGATCGCCTGCGGCCGCCATCGTCAGCCTGGCCAGGCTCTCGGCTTCAGCGACCAGGCCCTCGCGGGCCAACCCGCCACCCCATCGTTGCCAGTCCATCAGCCGCGAACGCTCGGCGTGCAAGGCCTGGCGCCGCGCGCGCAGTGCGTCGCCCAGATGCACGCCGGGCATCGCCGCCAACGCCGCGTCGGCGGCTTGCAGCGCTTGTTGCATCGCCTCCGTTTCACCGTCGGCCAGCGCGGTCTCGGCCTGCAGCAGCAAGGCTTGCAATGCCTTCAGCCTGTCGTCATGTATCGGCCCGGGCTTGTTGACGGTGGCAGGCTTGGCAGCGCGAGTCGGCTCGGGTTGCTGCGCGAGCATCCACTGCTCGAAACGCTGGTTCAGCGCGCGGGCCAGATCGCCATCGGCCAGGGCCGGCATGGCCTGCCATTGCTGCGCCGGCGTCTGGGCATTGGCGTTGGCAAGCTGCGTCGGGTTTGCTGTCTCGCTCAGCGAGGCCGAGCTATCGGTCGGTGACTGAGCCTGCGCCGGGCTTGGGGGCTGGTCAAGCTCGGCGAGCCATGCCAGTCGGGCCGCCAGCAGCGCTGCGGTGTGCAATGCCGCTGCAAGGGTCTGGTCGAGCAAAGCGGCGGAGGGTGACTCGGGGGCCAGGTCCCGCATCGCTTGGACAGCCTGGCAGGCCTGGCGGGTGTCGTCGGGCATGCCGGTGCCGGCCGCTTGGGTGCAGGCTTGATGCAAATCGGTCAGCGCGCGGTTGGCGTCGGCAGTCCAGCGCTGCAGGCGCTGTTGCCGGTCGGCGCTCGCGCGCATCGCGTCGTCCAGGTGCTGGCGCAGTTCGTTGAAGCGGCTTTGTTGATCGGGTTGCAGCAGCCTGGCGTCCAATGCCAGCCAGTCGCGGTCGATCGCGGCCAGGTGGTTGAGCGCCACAGCCTGCGGGTCGGTCAACCGCGCCAGCGCCTCGATCAGTGTTTCGGCTTTGGTGCGCGACTCGCGCTGCGCTACCGCCGCTTCGAACCGGCGTTTGGCCTCGCTGTGGACCCGTCGATCATGGTTGCGGAATTCGCGTTCGGCCCGGCGTAGCGCGTCTTCACTTTCCAGCATTGCTACCGCGGCGAGCTTGATGTCTAGCAAGGGCGATCCGGCCGCCACGGCCAGCAGCGCAGCATCGTCGCCTTGCGCCAAGGCCAGTCTGGGGCTCCACAAGGCTTTGTCGTCTGCTATCTGTTTGGCCTTGATCTCCGATTTGGAGGGCCCTGCGGGCTGAGGCTTGTGGATGACCTGCGCGGCAGCAGGAGTCGCTTTCGGCGCGCCAGGGACGCTGCGTTTTTTGAAGAGCCAGCTCAGCATGGGGTCGCGGTGCGAGGCACCGGTCAGGTCGGTAGAACGGATGAATGCCGGGCGGTCGCCGGCGCTGCGCGCAGTGTAGGTGCAGTGCGCTCAGGCCGATCGGCGCGCTGCAGGCTTGGCGGTGGCGGCTGGCGTCAACGCCAAAGCGGCGATTCAGCCCAGCACCACCAGAGGCAACACGACACCAAAGGACCAGCGCTTGCCGCAGGCGCTGGCCACCCGGCCCAGACAACGCGTGCCGAGCTGGAAGCCAAGGCGCATGACCACGCTGTCAGTGACTCGCCGTTGTGGCGGTGCTGTCAGGGTTCGAGCTGCATCGTCACCAAGATGCGCGCGACCATGTTGTAGGCCGCGATCACGCCCACCAGCTCGAACATCTTCTGGTCGCTGCCGAGCACGGCGCGGGCACGGGCGAAGGTGGCGTCGCTGACCTTGACTTGGCGCGTCATTTCAACCACCAGCGCGAGCGTGGCCTGCTGGTCCGGGCCGAACAAGGGATCGGCGGCCACTGCGGTGTCGTCGCCCAAGCGGCGCAGCGCGGCCAACTGCTCCGGGCTGCCGCCGGCTTCCAGGTAGATCGGGGCATGGTGGTAGAACTCGAACTCTGCGCCGGTCAGCACCGCGACACCGCACATCGCCAACTCGCGCAGCAGCGGTGGCAGATCGAGCGCACCACGAACCCGGCCCATCAACTCGCCCCAACCGGTGGCAAACGCCGGGCTGTGCAGCAGCAAGCGGTCGAGGTCCGTCAATTCGCCGCCGCGGCGCTTGCGGATCGAGGCCACCAGATCGGTCGAGCCGACCTGTTCGTTGCTGAGCAAGGGAAGTCGGGTCATTTGAGGTCCTGGTTGCGTTGGGTGTTGCGGCTGGCCTTGCGACTATTTGAACAAGTCCTTGACCCTGTCGGTCCAGCTCTTGGCATTGGGCGAGTGCTTCTCGCCGCCTTTCTTCAGCGCCTCATCCAGTTCCTTGAGCAGCTTGCGTTGATGCTCGGTGAGCTTGACTGGCGTTTCCACCGAGACATGGGCGTAGAGGTCGCCTGGATAACTCGAGCGCAGGCCCTTGATGCCCTTGCCACGCAGTCTGAAGGTCTTGCCGTGCTGGGTGCCTTCGGGCAGCTCGATCTCGGCTTTGCCGGCCAGCGTGGGTACTTCGATCGACCCGCCCAGCGCGACGGTCGTGAACGACACCGGCACGGTGCAGTGCAGGTCGTCGCCGTCGCGTTCGAAGATGTCGTGGTCTTTGACGCGGATCTCGATGTAGAGGTCGCCCGCCGGGCCGCCGTTGGTGCCGGGTTCACCGTTGCCGGCCGATCGGATCCGCATGCCTTCGCCGACGCCGCCGGGAATCTTGACCTCGAGCGTCTTCTGGCGTTTGATCTTGCCTGCGCCGTTGCAGCTGGTGCAGGGCTCGGGGATGATCTTGCCGCTGCCGTGGCAGTGCGGGCAGGTCTGTTGGATGCTGAAAAAACCCTGGCGCATGTGTACCGTGCCAGCGCCGTTGCAGGTGGTGCAGGTTTTGGCGCTGGTGCCGGGCTTGGCGCCTGTGCCATGGCAAGTATCGCAACTCTCCCAGCTCGGGATCCGGATCTGCGCGTCCTTGCCGCGTGCGGCTTCCTCGAGGGTGATCTCCATCGCGTAGCTCAGGTCGGCGCCGCGGAACACCTGCTGCCCACCGCCACCGCCACGCCGGCCGCCGCCATTGAAGATGTCGCCGAAGATGTCGCCGAAGGCCTCCGCGAAACCGCCCATGCCTTCGGCACCCGGCCCGCCCCGGTTCGGGTCGACGCCGGCGTGGCCGTGCTGGTCGTAGGCCGCGCGCTTCTTCGGGTCCGAGAGCATCTCGTAAGCCTCTTTGGCCTCCTTGAACTTCTCTTCGGATTTCTTCGTGTCGTCGCCTTCACCCTGGTTGCGGTCAGGGTGGTGCTTCATGGCCAGCTTGCGGTAGGCCTTTTTGATGTCGTCGTCGGCGGCGTTCTTGGGCACGCCGAGGATGTCGTAGAAATCGCGCTTGGCCATGGATCAATCTCAGACTTGGAAAACGAAACCGCCGCGTTGAGGGACAGACCATGGACTGTCACCCCGAACGCGGCGAAATGCAGGCGCAGCCACAAGGGCTGCGACCCATATCACTTCTTGACTTCCTTGAATTCGGCGTCGACCACATTGTCGTCGGCCGCAGCTTTCGGCGCTGCGCCTGCCGGTGATTCAGCGCCCGCCGGGCCGCCCGCAGCCCCGGCCGCAGCAGCGGCTTGCTCGGCATACATCTTCTCGCCCAGCTTCTGACTCACCGTCATCAAGGCCTCGGTCTTGGCGTCGATCGTGGCCTTGTCATCGCTCTTGAGCGCTTCTTCAGCCTCTTTCAGCGCTTCTTCGATCTTTTCTTTCTCGCCGGCGTCGAGCTTGTCGCCGAACTCGCCCAAGCTCTTGCGCACCGAGTGGATCATGCCGTCGGCTTGGTTGCGGGCCTGAACCAGCTCAACCTTCTTGGCGTCTTCGGCCGCGTTGAGCTCGGCGTCCTTGACCATCTTCTGGATCTCGTCTTCCGTCAAACCCGAGTTCGCCTTGATGGTGATCTTGTTTTCCTTGCCGGTGGCCTTGTCCTTGGCGCCGACGTGCAGGATGCCGTTGGCGTCGATGTCGAACGTGACCTCGATCTGCGGCAAACCACGCGGCGACGGCGGGATGCCTTCGAGGTTGAACTCGCCCAGGCTCTTGTTGCCCACGGCCAACTCGCGCTCGCCCTGGTAGACCTTGATCGTCACCGCCGGCTGGTTGTCGTCAGCGGTCGAGAAGGTCTGGGCGAATTTGGTCGGGATCGTCGTGTTCTTCTTGATCATCTTGGTCATCACGCCGCCCAGCGTCTCGATGCCCAGGCTCAGCGGGGTGACGTCAAGCAGCAGCACGTCTTTACGCTCGCCGCCCAGCACCTGGCCCTGGATCGCCGCACCGACCGCAACCGCTTCGTCAGGGTTGACGTCCTTGCGCGGTTCCTTGCCGAAGAACTCCTTGACCTTTTCCTGCACCTTGGGCATGCGGCTCATGCCGCCGACCAGGATCACGTCGTCGATCTCGCTGACCTTGACGCCTGCGTCCTTGATCGCGACCCTGCAAGGCTCCATCGTGCGCTCGATCAACTCATCGACCAGCGACTCGAGCTTGGCACGGGTGAGCTTGATGTTGAGGTGGCGCGGGCCGTTGGCGTCGGCCGTGATGTAGGGCAGGTTGACATCGGTCTGGGTGTTGCTCGACAGCTCGATCTTGGCTTTTTCGGCCGCTTCTTTCAGGCGCTGCAGCGCCAGCACGTCCTTGGTCAGGTCGACGCCTTGTTCTTTCTTGAACTCGGCGACGATGTAGTCGATCAAGCGCTGGTCGAAGTCTTCGCCACCCAGGAAGGTGTCGCCGTTGGTCGACAGCACCTCGAATTGCTTTTCACCGTCGACATCGGCGATCTCGATGATCGAGATGTCGAAGGTGCCGCCACCCAAGTCGAACACCGCGATCTTGCGGTCACCGGTGGTGTGCTTGTCAAGACCGAAGGCCAGCGCCGCAGCGGTGGGCTCGTTGATGATGCGCTTGACATCCAGACCAGCGATGCGGCCAGCGTCCTTGGTCGCTTGGCGCTGGCTGTCGTTGAAATAGGCCGGCACCGTGATCACGGCTTCGGTCACTTCTTCGCCCAGGTAATCCTCGGCGGTTTTCTTCATCTTGCGCAGCACTTCGGCGCTGACCTGGGGCGGCGCGATCTTCTTGCCGCGAACCTCCACCCAGGCATCGCCGTTGTCGGCGGCGGCGATGGTGTAAGGCATCAGGTTGATATCTTTCTGCACTTCCTTTTCGGAGAATTTGCGACCGATCAGGCGCTTGACGGCGTACAGCGTGTTGCGCGGATTCGTCACGGCCTGACGCTTGGCCGACGCGCCGACCAGCACTTCACCATCTTCCTGGTAGGCGATGATCGATGGCGTGGTGCGGGCACCCTCGCTGTTTTCGATCACCTTGGTGGTGTTGCCTTCCATGATCGCCACGCAAGAATTGGTGGTGCCCAGGTCGATGCCGATGATTCTGCCCATGTGATGCTCCAGTAGAGGATGTTTGCTGTTGTTTGAGATGCGGGCCGGCCAGTGACTTTCAAGGCCGCGGTTCACACGGCGCACCGGCGTTTGCTTCAGGTCACTTGGGCGCGGCCACCGTGACCAACGCGGGCCGCAGCACCCGGTCAGCGATCAGGTAGCCTTTTTGCAGCACGGCCACCACGGTATTGGCATCCTGATCGGCTGGCACGACGCTGATGGCCTGATGTTGGTGCGGATCGAACTTGGTGCCGGCAGGCGGTGCGATCTGCAGCACCTTGTTGCGGTCAAGCGCCGCGCCCAGTTGGCGCAAGGTGGCGTGAACGCCTTCAAGCACTTGCTCGACCTTGGCATCGGGCATCGCGATGGCGGCCTCCAGGCTGTCCTTGACCGGTAGCAGGCTCTCGGCAAAGGATTCGATCGCGAACTTGCGGGCCTTGCTGATGTCTTCATCTGCGCGGCGCCGGGTGTTCTCGGCCTCGGCTTTGGCCCGCAGATAGGCATCAGAAACCTCAGCGTGCTTGGCCTCCAACTCAGCCAATCGTTGCGTCAGGATTTGCTCGGCACTGAGGGTCGGAATTTCAATTCCTGGCTCTGAGGGGTTGGCGGTTTGATCGGCTGAATGTGGCACGGTGGGGTGGTTCTCCGGCGTCGTCATGTCGGGGGCTTTTCGGGGTTTTCTGAAGGGGTTGAACACAGTCAGTCTCGATATGGGGGCCCAATCCCGTGGTTCAAGAGGGGTATTTCGGCGCTGGTGTTGGGTCTGACGCCGAGATCGGTCGCCGGCCCGGGCGCAGTGCTCGACGCCAGCAGCGACGACGCGGCTTCAACTGTCGTCGACCGACGCGCTCCAGCGCTGCCAGTCGTGCTGGGTGCGCTCAATGTCACGCCGATCGCGTTTGGTCGGTCGACCTTGCTCGATCGACAGCGCCGGCTCCGCCGCCAGACGGCGGGCTTCAGCAGCCCGGGTCCGGTCTTGAATGCTGTCAGCGGTTTCCTCGTACAGCGCCTGGGCCTGTGGCGCCGGGCCTCGAACCATGCTCAAGCCCATGACCACGATCGTGCGTTGCACCGGCCCTTGGCGCATCACCACGGTGTCGCCAATCCTCAGATCGCGCGAGGGCTTGGCTTGTTGGGCGTTGACGTTGATGCGGCCTTTGTCGATCTCTTCGGTGGCCAGCGAACGGGTCTTGTAGAAACGGGCTGCCCAGAGCCATTTGTCGAGCCTCATCGCTGCGGCTGCCGCCACGGGCAAGTTCTTTGCGCTCTTGGTCATCAGGTCAGCCGATGGTGTGGTCCAAACCCGGGTGCAAGCTCAATCTTGTGCACCCATGGCCAGCGCGCGTTGGCGTTGTGCAGCCAAGGCCTCAGGATCTGCCGCCACGCGGGTCGGCCACCCTTGCAAGTGGCGTTCGGCCAAGTCGCCGAGCGCCGCGATCCAGTCTGGTGAGTCGTTGAGGCAGGCGATGAAATTGAACTTCTCGCCGCCGGCCGCGATGAAAGCGTCCCTGGCCTCGATCGCGATCTCTTCGAGTGTCTCGAGGTTGTCCGCAGCGAAGCCCGGGCAGATCGCGTCCAGGTGTTTGATGCCTTCGCCCGCCAGTCGCTTGACGCTGGGCTCGGTGTAGGGCTCTAGCCACTTGGCCCGCCCCAGACGGCTCTGGAAGGTCACGATGAAGTCGTCAGGCGCCAGCGCCAGCGCTTGTGCCAGCAGCCTGGCGGTCTTGTGACATTCGCAGTGGTAGGGGTCACCCAGCGCCAGGCTGCGTGCCGGCACGCCGTGAAAGCTCATCACCAGCTTCTGGCCGCGGCCTTGCTTGGCCCAATGGGTTCGCACGCTGTGGGCCAGTGCCGCGATGTAGCCAGGATCGTCGTGGTAGTGGTTGATGAAACGCAGTTCGGGCACGCGACGCACACGCAGCGCCCATTGAGCGACTGCGTCGATGCTGCTCGCCGTGGTGGCAGCGGCAAATTGCGGGTAGAGCGGCAACACCAGCAGTCTTGTCACGCCAGCGGCTTTGAGCTCGTCCAGCGTGCGGTCGACTGCTGGCTCGCCATAGCGCATCGCGTGGCGAACGACGAGTTGGTGGCCGCGTGCTTGCAGCAGGTCTTGCAAGCGCGCGGCCTGCGCGGCGGTCCAGGTCAGCAAAGGCGAGCCGGCGTCGGTCCAGATCGAGGCGTATTTGGCCGCTGACTTGGCCGGTCTCAGGCGCAGGATCACGCCGTGCAGGATCAGCCACCACAGTGGTCGGGGGATCTCCACGACGCGCCGGTCCCACAGGAATTGCCCGAGGTAGCGCCGAAGCGCAGCAGCCGTGGGCGCCTCGGGTGTGCCCAGGTTGACCAGCAGCACGGCGCTGCGTTCGGCATTGCCGTGGGCGTGAGGGGGTTCGGGGGCGAAGCTCATCGGGGGTGATTGTCGGCGATGCGCGCTGGGGGGTGGATGCGCGTCGGGCGCAGTCGGGTTGGGGCCGGGTCGGTCAAGGCCGCATCGGCAGGGTGTCGCCGAACGACAGCAGCTCGAAGCGAATAGTGGGCGCCGTGGGATCGCTGGGCGAGCCGCCCATGCCGATCCAACCCGAGCCATGGAGCGTGCATTGGCGGCGTCGCAGCGTGATGGTTTCCACGGCGTTGCCGAACCGCACATAGGTGCCGTTGTAGCTGAGATCGGTGAGATGAAAAGCCCCGCCCTGCCAGTCCAGCCTAGCGTGCGAGCGTGAAACACGGCCATCGTCGACTCGAAAATTGGCCTGTCGGCTGCGGCCCAGCATGACGGGCATGTGGGCACCGTCAAAAACCTCCTTGCTGTCGAGCCAGACCAGTCGAACCGATTCGGGCTCCATGGTTCTGGCCACCTCGCCGAACTGGGTGGCGACCGCATCGACCGCGCGGCGGCGACCCAACACGTGTACATGGACCGGCGCAGCGCGGCCGCGCAAGTGCATCCAGTCGAGCGATCGAAAGCGGGGTCTGAGCACCATCGACAGGCCTGCCAGCACTTCGTCGGTGACCAGTGTTTCGTTGTCGCTCGCGTGGTCGATCAGGCGTGCGGCGACGTTGACAGCGTCGCCGAAGCAATCTCCTGCCATCTCGACCACTTCGCCACGCGCCAGTGCCACTTGCAAGCGCAAGCTGCGCAGACCGGCAGAGGCGCCATGCTCACGACCCCGGCTGACCAAGCGGTCGAGCTCTTCGTGCATCTGCTGTGCCGACTGCAAGCCATCGGCCGAGCTGTCGAACACCGCCATCAAGCCGTCGCCCAGGGTCTTGACCAGTTCGCCGCCGCAAGCCGGCACCGCCCGTGCCAGTGCATTGACAGTGTGCGTCACCACCGATGTGGCTTCAGCGTTGCCCAGGCTGCCATAGAGCGCTGTGCTGCCCCGCAGGTCGGCGAACAAAACTGTCCGTTCAGCAATGCTCGTCATGCAAGACAGTTTAATCGTGAAAATGTGACGCTTGGGCAGCGCGGCTGACCTTGATTCGACGCGTCCAAAAAAGGGCTGAAATCCTGCGCTGAGGCCCACTCTCGGCGGCCCGGGCGCGCCGGCCCGAGCGATCAGCGCCCGTGCGTCGATGCCGCTGACAAATTCTTCTTCAGCTCGGCCGTCAGTGCGAACAAGGCGTTTCGGCGTTCTGTGGCCGCTTCAGACAGTTCACCAGATTCGATCAACCACTGCAGTTCGTCGGCCACCGCTCGCTGCTGCAGTCGGCGCAGCACGGCCTCGACCAGCAGTGCGGGCGACTCCTCGTCTTCGACCTCGTGGTAGCCAGCCAACCGGTCCAGCAGTTCACGCAGCTTGGCCTGGTCGAGCTCCAGATCTTCGGCTGCCCCGGTTTGACCGCCGCGCAACTCGTCGAGCAGCGCAGCCATCGTGACGGCGCCGTGTTCATGCAGCACGCGCTCCAATCCGGCAAAAAACTGGTTGTAGGGTGCAGGCTGGGCGATCAGAAAATCATGCGACTCGCCAGGCAGGTCAAGCCACACCGCGGCATGGCGAGCCAGCAGCCAAGCCGTGCGGTCAAGCAAAGTGGCGGCCTGGGGCGGCAGGCGCCGGCCCTCCATGGGGTGCAGGCGAAGCCGCCCATTGGCCTGGCGATTGTTGCGCCACCTGCTGCTGTCCCGGTCTTGGTAAGCCCTTGGGTCGTCATCGTCGGCGCGGTCGCCTCGGTCTGACGCATGCGCCGAGCCTGCGGCATCGGGTCCGGCGCGCGGCTTGCCTCGCTTAGCCCAATGGGCTTGGAGCACTTCGACCGCGATCCCGCCCAACTTGGCCAAGGCTTGCACCAGTTGCTCGCGCAGCAGTCCATCGGGCAGCAATTCGACCAAGGGGCCGGCCTGCGTCAGCATTCGCGAGCGACCCTCCGGGGTCGCCAGATCGCAGTCGGCGCCGGCCTGCGCAATCAGTTGGGCCGACAGCGGCACGGCCTGGGCCACCTCGCGCTCGAAAGCCTCGGGGCCTTGTTCGCGGATAAAGGAATCGGGGTCGTGTTCGGCTGGCAGGAACAGGAAGCGGACGCTGCGCAGGTCGCTGGCATGAGGCAGGGCCGCCTCGAGCGCGCGCCCAGCCGCGCGGCGTCCGGCGGCGTCGCCGTCGAAGCTGAAGATCACCGACTCGGTGAAGCGGAACAGCTTGGCCATATGCTCTGCGGTACAGGCTGTCCCCAGCGTGGCCACCGCGTTGGGATAACCCCACTGGGCCAGCGCCACCACGTCCATATAGCCTTCGACGACCAGTGCGTAGCCCTTGGCCCGCAGCCCCTGGCGAGCCTCGAACAGGCCGTAGAGTTCTTGCCCTTTGTGGAAGACCGGCGTTTCAGGCGAATTGAGGTACTTGGGTTCGCCGACATCGAGCACCCGGCCGCCGAAGCCGATGACCTCCCCGCGCACCGAGCGGATCGGGAACATGATCCGGTCGCGAAAGCGGTCGTAGCGTTTTTGCTCCTCACCTTCGTCGCCGCTGACGATCACCAAACCGCATTCGCTGAGCAGCGGGTCGTCGTAGCGCGGAAACACCCCCGCCAGCGTGCGCCAGCCCTCGGGGGCGTAGCCCATGCCGAAGCGGGCTGCGACGGCGCCGGTCAGGCCGCGTTTTTTCAGATAAGCCACCGCGCGGGGACTGGCCTTGAGTGCGCTGCGGTAATGTTCGCCGGCTTTGGCCAGTACTTCGCTGAGCGTGGCGCGCTGGGACTTTTCGGCGTCGGCGCGAGCCCGGTCTTCAGGGCTGTCTTGGCGCTCGGGCACCGTCAGCCCGACTTGCTGAGCCAGGTCGCGCACCGCGTCCATGAAGCCCATGCCATGGTGTTCGGTCAGGAATCGGATGGCATCGCCGTGAACCCCGCAGCCGAAGCAGTGGTAGGTTTGGCGCGAAGGGCTGACGATAAAGCTGGGCGATTTTTCGCCGTGGAACGGGCACAGGCCCTTGTGGTTGATGCCGGCCTTTTTCAGTTCGACATGGCGCCCCACGACCTCGACGACGTCGACACGGGACAGCAGATCCTGGACAAATCCTTGAGCGAGCACTCCGGCAGTCTATCCAAGCGCGAGATGCCGGCGCCTGAAATGACAGCGGCCCGGTATCACCCGGGCCGTCAGGACTCAGCAATGCTGCCGAATCAGGTCGAGATCAGATCGTGAAATCAGAGATCTTTGCACCCGCAGCCAATGCTGCCTTGAGCCACTTGGGCTGCAGGCCGCGGCCGGTCCAGGTATCACCAGTGGCGGCATTGCGGTATTTCGCAGCAACCTTGCCGGTGGGTTTGACCACGCCTGCAGCGCGGCCGCTGACGGACTTGCCAGCGATATCGGCAGCGCTCAGGCCAAACTCGGCCATCATGGTCTTGACCCGACCGATGGCCTCGGCGCGCGCTTCACGCTGAACATCGCTGATGCGTTTTTCGATTTCAGCGCGTTGTGACAGCAGATCTTGCAGTGTGGACATATTAGTACCCCGTTGAAATTGACGACTGCGCTAGTGTACTGCAGTTTTCTGAAACACTTCCACAGGAATTTTTCCGGATAATCCTGATATCACAGCCGAACGCTTTGCGGTTCAGGCCGCAGGTGGCACGTAACCGGCTGGTTGATCCACGCCTTCACCAAAGAAGTAGCGTTCCATTTGCCTTGCCAGATACTGGCGCGCGCGCTGGTCGGCGAGGTTGAGGCGGTTTTCGTTGACGAGCATGGTTTGGTGCTTGAGCCAGAGCGCCCAGGCTTCTTTGCTGACGTTGGCATAGAGTCGCTTGCCCAACTCGCCTGGGTAGGGGACGAAATCGAGACCATCGGCCTCTTTCTTCAGATAGACGCATTGCACGGTGCGGGCCATGTTGATTCTCCTTGGCGGGTTGGACTTCTAGCGTTGGGGCTTCAGCCCAATTTCTTGACCAGAACCTGCGAGCGCCGGTCCCAGTTGTACTTGCGTTTGCGAGCTTCGGGCAGCCAATCGGGGTCGACGGGCGCAAAGCCGCGTTTGATGAACCAGTGCATGGTGCGGGTGGTGAGCACGAAGATACTGTCCAGCCCTTGCGCCTTGGCGCGCTGCTCGACCCGTTTGAGGATGCGTTCACCGTCACCCTCGCCCTGGACCGCAGGCGAGACCGTCAGCGCCGCCATTTCGCCAGTGCGGGATTCAGGGTAGGCGTGCAGCGCAGCGCAACCGAAGATCACGCCGTCGTGGGAGATCACGGTGTAATTGGCGATGTCGCGCTCGATTTCATTGCGTTCACGCCGCACCAGCGTGCCGTCCCGCTCAAAGGGCTCGATCAGTTGCAGGATGCCGCCGACGTCGTCGGCCGTGGCTTCGTGCAGGCTCTCGAGTTTTTCATCGACGACCATGGTGCCAATGCCGTCGTGGGTGAAAATCTCTTGCAATATCGCGCCGTCGACCGCAAACGGCAGGATGTGGGATCGCTCGACGCCGCCTTCGCAGGCTTTGACGCAGTGCTGCAGGTAAAAGCCCAGATCGGTCGGTGCGACCGGGGGGGGGCAGGTGCTGAGCAGGCGGCGCGCATCGGCCAGCGCGAGTTCGGTGTCGATCGCGCTCTCGAGGTTGTCGGGGTCTTCACGGATGCCGGCAATCTCGGTCATGAACAGCAGTTTGTCGGCGTGCAACGCGATCGCTGTGGCGGTGGCGACTTCCTCCATCCGCAGATTGAAGGCCTCGCCGGTTGGCGAAAAACCGAACGGGCTCAACAAGACCAGTGCTCCGATATCGATCGCGCGTCGAATCGTTGCCGAATCAACCCGCCGTACCAGCCCCGAATGAATGAAGTCGACACCATCGACGATACCCACGGGCCGGGCCGTGAGGAAATTGCCCGATACCACCCGCACCGTGGCATTGGCCATCGGCGTGTTGGGCAAACCCTGCGAAAACGCCGCCTCGATCTCGAAGCGCAATTGGCCGGCGGCCTCTTCTGCGCAGTCGAGTGTGATCGCATCGGTGATCCGGATACCGTGGCTGTAGCGCGAGCTGTGACCTTTGGCCGCGAGTTGTTCGTCGACTTGCGGTCGAAATCCATGTACCAACACCAGTTTGATACCCATCGCGTGCAGGATTGCCAGGTCCTGGACAAAGGCATTGAGCTTGCCGGCGGCAATCAACTCGCCGGCCATGCCGACGACGAATGTTTTGCCGCGGTAGGCGTGGATATAGGGCGCGACGGCTCTAAACCAGGGAATGAAAGTGTGTGGAAAGACCAGGCTCATAGTGTCAGGTATTGTGCCGCAGCGCGTTCAAGGCTAGCCATGCTGCGGCAACGCGTTTGATTCAATGCCTGTCGTGGGTCAGGTGCCGAGTTGATGGCCCAGGGTCGATCAACCCAGCCGGGCGTCAACCCAGGGCTTGGGCCAATGCCTGCAGCAGGCCTTCAGGGTCTTCTGCAGGCAGTGAATGGCCCGAATTCAGCGTCACGATGCTGGCTTTGAGCGCGGCGGCGATTTCGCGCGTACTGCGCGGCGGTGTCATCTGGTCCTGCGCGCCCAGCACCATCGTCACCGGACACCGAACCTGGGCCGCTGCCGCGAATGCGTTGGCGTAGCGGTCGCAGACGCTGAAGTCATGGTGGAACAAGTTGATCGCGCAGCCCTTGGCATTCGGTCCCGCCAGCACGCGGCGCATCAGCGCCCGGTTGCTGCCGTGCAACCACATGCCCGGGCCTGGGAACGAGGGCTTGGCGGCGAGGGTGCTGATCGAGAACGCGTTGACCATGTCGATGGCCTTGAGCGGCGCATCGCGCGCGGTGTCGAGCAAGGCTTGCGAAACCTTCATGGGGTAGGCCGTGCCCACCATCACCAAGCGCTGCACCAGGTCGGGAGCCCGTGCAGCGGCCTCTAGCGCAATCAGCGAGCCCATGCTGTGACCCACCAGCGTGGCCTGGCTGCGAACGCCGGCGGCCGCCAACAGGGCCAGCAGCCAGTCAGCCGACGCTTCCACCGAATCAGGCATCGGTCCAGGGCTGCGGCCGTGGCCTGGCAGATCGATCGCCAGCACGCCGTGGCCGTGGTGGGCGCACCAGCGAGCCAGCAATGTCCAGACGCTATGGTCGTGCAGTGCGCCGTGGCAGAACACGACGCAGGGCAGCGTCGGATCTAAGGGTTTGCCCCCTGTGTAGGCGTAAGCCGGCACTGGGCCGCTCGCTGCGTTGACGATCAGATTCATGCCGATTTCTCCGCTGCCTTCAGCGCGCGCTTGAGGTCGTCGATCAAATCGTCGGCGTCCTCCAGTCCAATCGACAGCCGAATCGTGCCGGCGCTGATGCCGGCACGCGCCAGCGCGGCATCGTCCATCCGGAAATGCGTGGTCGATGCCGGGTGGATCACCAGCGAGCGGCAATCGCCGACATTGGCCAGGTGCGAGAAGATCTTCAATGCATCGATGAAGGCCACGCCCTGGGCTCTGGAGCCTTTCAGGTCGAAGCTGAACACCGCGCCTGCGCCGCGTGGCAGCAGCACCTTGGCCAGCGCATGGCTGGGGTGGGATTCGAGCTCGGGGTAGCCGACCCGCGCAACCATCGGGTGCGCAGCCAGGAAACCCACGACCTTGCGCGAGTTCTCGATATGGCGCGCCATGCGCAGCGGCAAGGTTTCGATGCCTTGCAGGATCAGCCAGGCGCTGTGCGGGCTCATACAGGCGCCGAAGTCACGCAGTCCTTCGCGGCGCGCTCGCAGCAAGAACGCACCGACCGTGCTCTCCTCGGTGAACACCATGCCGTGAAAGCCCTCATAGGGCTCGGCCAGTTCGGCAAAACGGCCCGAGCGCTGGTGTGCCGCGTCCCAGTCGAAGACACCGCCGTCGACCAGCAGGCCGCCGACCACCGTGCCGTGGCCTGACAAGAACTTGGTGGCTGAGTGCATGACCAGGTCCGCGCCGTGGTCCAGCGGTTTGAGCAGCCAAGGCGGTGTGAAGGTCGAGTCCACCAGCAGCGGCAGGCCGGCGTCGTGGGCGACCGCTGAGACGGTCGGGATGTCGAGCACCTCTAGCCCCGGGTTGCCCAGGGTTTCGCCGAACAGCAACCGGGTCTCGGGCCGGATCGCAGCGCGCCAGGCGTCGATGTCACCGGGCTGGACGAAGGTGGTTTCGATGCCGAATCGACGCAGTGTGTAGTGCAGCAGGTTGTGCGATCCACCATAGAGCGCGCTGCTGGCCACGATGTGGTGGCCGGTACCGGCAATTGTCGCGATGGCCAGGTGCAGCGCCGCCTGGCCGCTGGCCGTGGCGATCGCGCCGGCGCCGCCCTCCAGCGCGGCAATCCGTTCTTCCAACACCGCGTTGGTCGGGTTGCTGATGCGGCTGTAGACATGGCCGGATCGCTCCATGTTGAACAGCGAGGCGGCGTGCTCGCTGCTCTGGAACACGAACGAGGTGCTGAGGTGGATCGGCACGGCTCTTGCACCGGTGGCAGGGTCGGGCACTGCACCAGCGTGAAGCGCCAGCGTGTCAAATCCGGGGTCGCTGTATCCAGGCATGGTCAGGGTTCAAACTTAGCTGTTGCAGCGTTCAATTGTGTGCTATGTTTTTCCACCCGGCAGGCGCTTGCGCGACAAGCTCGCGAGCGACCCAAGCCGTATCACCCAGGAGAACCTCTATGAAAGTCAGCGACATCCTCCGCGTCAAGGGCAGCACCTTGTTCACCGTGTCCCCCGCGCAGTCCTTGCAGCACGCTGTAGAGACCATGGCGGGTAACGACATAGGCTCATTGGTGGTGATGGAATACGGTGATCTGGTGGGCATGCTCACCTTCCGAGAGGTGATCGCCGCGGTGGTCAAGAACAACGGCCAACTCGGCACGCTGACGGTTCGCACCGTGATGGACGACGCGCCGCTGACCTGCACGCCAGAGACCGAGATCGACGAGGTGCGCCGCATGATGCTGGGCCGCCACGCCCGCTATATGCCGGTCCAGGACGGCAGGACGCTGATGGGTGTGGTCTCGTTCTACGACGTGGCGAAGGCGGTGGTCGAGGGCCAGGACTTCGAGAACCGCATGCTCAAGGCTTATATCCGCGACTGGCCGGTCGACGAAGAAGGCGCCGAAGCGCCCAAGGCCTAGAAGCGGCGGCTGCGACAATCCTGCGGGCCCGGTGCTCTGATGGCGCCGGGCTTTTTCAATTTGCATCGTCAATTTGCATCGAGCCCACCATGTCCGGCAGCACCTTCGGCGACCTGTTTCGTGTCACCAACTTCGGCGAAAGCCATGGGCCGGCGATCGGCTGCGTGATCGACGGTTGCCCGCCCGGTCTGGCGCTGGGCGTCGAGGACATCCAGCCTGAGCTCGACCGCCGCCGCCCCGGCACCAGCCGCCATGTCACCCAGCGCAACGAGCCCGATGCGGTGGAGATCCTGTCCGGGGTCTACGAAGGCCTGAGCACCGGCACGCCGATCTGCCTGCTGATCCGCAACACCGACCAGCGCAGCAAGGACTACGGCAATATCCTCGACACTTTTCGCCCAGGCCATGCCGACTACAGCTACTGGCGAAAATATGGTTTGCGCGATCCTCGCGGCGGCGGACGCTCGTCGGCGCGACTGACCGCGCCGATGGTCGCCGCGGGCGCGGTCGCCAAGAAATGGTTGAGGCTTCAGCACGGCACGGCATTCACCGGCTGGATGAGCCAGTTGGGCGAGATCGCGATCCCTTTCGAGGATGCGTCGCAGATCCCGCTCAACCCGTTTTATTCGCCCAATGCTGGCGTCGTGCCGCAGCTCGAGGCCTATATGGACGAGTTGCGCCGCGCCGGTGACTCCTGCGGCGCGCGCATCGAGTTGCGCGCCACCGGCGTGCCCGTCGGCCTGGGTGAGCCGCTGTTCGACAAGCTCGACGCCGACATTGCCTGGGCGATGATGGGCATCAACGCCGTCAAGGGCGTCGAGATCGGCGACGGTTTCGGCGTCGTGCCGCAGCGCGGCAGCTGGCATGGTGACGCCTTGACACCGGCCGGTTTTGCCAGCAACCATGCTGGCGGCGTGCTGGGTGGCATCAGCACAGGTCAGGACTTGGTGGTGTCGATCGCGATCAAGCCCACCAGTTCGATCCGCAGCCCGAAGGCGTCGATCAACCGGGCCGGCGAGCCCACGCTGGTCGAGACCTTCGGCCGCCACGATCCCTGCGTGGGCATCCGTGCGACGCCGATCGCTGAGGCCATGCTGGCGCTGGTGCTGATGGACCATGCGCTGCGGCACCGCGCCCAGTGCGGCGATGTGCAGCTGTCGCAGGCGGCGATCGCGGGTTCAGCGGCCTGATTGGCGCTCAGCGGCGCTCAGCGAACCCGATCGGGGCCAGGGCGCAGCCTGTGGCGCCGTTGTGCAGTCCGTCGCCGCTGCCTGCACTGTGTCGGCAGACTCGGCACTTGATCGCATGGGGGATGGGGCGTAGTTGATCGCCACCCTACACTGCGGCTCGCTCGCCGGTGGCGGGCAGAACCATGAAGGAAGCATCGATGCGCAAGAGCTGGCTGATCGCGGCAAGCTTGGCGTTGCTGGCAGCGTTGGCTGGTGGGGCGGTCTGGATGAAGCAGCGTGGGTCTGCGGGTTCGGCGCAGGCCGCCAAACCGCCTGACGCCGCGGCGTCGGCACCGCTGGACTTCCGCGCCAACGAGGTGCTGCGGCCCAAGCGGGTCAATCTGCCGCAGCTCATCGAGTTCTCGGGCCCGCTGGTCGCGCCCAACACCGCCGTGCTGCGTTCCAAGGCCTCGGGCACCTTGCTCAGCCTGGACGTGGTCGAAGGCGCTAGAGTGCGTGCCGGCCAGTTGCTGGGCCGCATCGACATGGCCGACCTGGGCAGTCGAATTGCCGAACGCGGAGCCAACCTCGAATCGGCGCGTGCCACTTTGCTGCAAGCCGAACGCAGCCATGCCAGCAACGAGCGCTTGGCGCTGCAGAATTTCATCTCACGCACTGCGCTGGACAGCTCGCGCGCCACCCTCGACACCGCTCGCGCAGCACTGGCTGCGGCCCAAGCTGCGCTGGCCACCACCGAGGTCGCGCAGCGTGATACCAGCCTGATCGCGCCGATCGCTGGCATCGTCGCCAAGCGCCACGTGTTGCCCGGCGAGAAGGTCGCGGTCGAACAGCAAGTGCTGACCTTGGTTGACATCAGTACGCTGGAACTGGCCGGCAATGTCGGCACCCACGAGGTGGCCCGTTTGGCGCCTGGCATGGCGGTGCAGGTTCAGGTCGAGGGATTGGACGCAGCGCTGCCCGGCCGGGTTGCGCGCATCGCGCCGGCTGTCGAGCCCGGCACCAGGTCGATCGGCGTCACCGTGGTGGTGACCAATGTTGGCGAACGCTTGCGTGCCGGCCAGTATGCGGTGGCCCGTGTGGTCTTGCCTGATTTGCAGCAGCGACTGGTCGTGCCGCTGACGGCGCTGGGCTCGACCGGCGGTCAATCGCATGTCTGGCTGATTGACAAAGGCTTGCTGCTGCGCCGCGCCGTCACATTGGGCCGGCGCGACGAGGCCGGTGGCCAAGTTGAGGTGCTGTCGGGCCTGAGCGACGATGACCAGTTGCTGGCCCTGCGTTTCGACAACCTTCGCGAGGGCGCAGCTGCGCGGGTGCTGGTGTTGGTGGCGCCGGCGGTGGCCTCCGCTGCAGCGCTGCGCTGATCTTGGCCGTCTCTCACCAGCTCTGACAAAGGTCTCCGATGTGGATCACCCGTGTATCCATCGCCAACCCGGTGTTCGCTGTGATGGTGATGGTGGCGCTGTGCGTGCTGGGGCTTTTCGCTTACGCGCGCTTGGGCGTCGAGCAGATGCCCGATGTGTCGCCGCCAGGTGCCTACATCGAGGTCGCCTACCCCGGGGCCTCACCCGAAGCGGTGGAGCGCGAAATCACCAAGCTGGTCGAGTCGGCCATCAACAGCATTGCCGGCGTTCGCCGCATCAGCTCGCGCAGCCTGGAGGGCAAGAGCCAGACCAATGTCGAGTTCTCGCTCAACGCCGACATGAGCCGGGCGATGCAGGAGGTGCGCGACCGGCTGTCGTCCGTCCAGTCCAGCCTGCCGCGCGACGCCAAGGCGCCGACGGTGGCGCGTTTCAACAACGACAACAGCCAGCCCATCGTCGTGCTGGCCTTGCTCAGTCCGACCCGCAGCGCGCGCGAACTCTCGCTGGTGGCCGACCAGCAGATCGACAAACGCTTGCAGCGTGTCGAAGGCGTGGCGCGCATCGATATCTCTGGCCTGGCCACGCGCGAGGTTCGGATCGACCTCGACCCGGCGCGCTTGCGCAGCTATGGCGTCACGCCGGCCGAGGTGGCCACCGCGCTGCGCGAGGCCAATGCCGACCAACCCGTCGGGCTGTTGTCCGATCGCAGCCAGGATGCGATCCTGCGTGTCGAAGGCCGGGTGCGCGATCCGCGCGACTTCGCTGGCATCGTCGTGGCACGCCGCGGCGGCCTCGCGCTCACGCTCGGCGACCTGGGTTCGCTGGTCGAGCGCGAGAAAGAACTCGACTCCGTCGCTCGCATCAACGGCCAGCGAGCTGTCAGCTTCAACGTCTTCAAGCAGCAGGACGCCAACATCGTGGCCACCGGCGATGCGGTCAAGGACGCGATGGCCGAGTTGCGCAAATCGCTGCCGCCGGACATGGAGTTGCGCCTGATCTATGCCAACAGCGACTGGGTCAAGCAGTCGCTGACGGGCCTGAAGCGAACGCTGGTCGAAGGCGCGCTGCTGACCGTCTTGATCGTTTTCTTGTTCCTGCATTCCTGGCGCTCGACCATCATCACTGGCCTGACGCTGCCGATTGCGGTGATCTCGAGTTTCATCGCCGTCTACGCCTTCGGCTTCACGCTGAACTTCATGACGATGATGGCGCTCTCGCTGTGCATAGGTTTGCTGATTGACGACGCGATCGTGGTGCGCGAGAACATCGTGCGCCATGTCGGCATGGGCAAAAATCACCACCAGGCTGCATTAGAGGGCACGCAGGAGATCGGCTTGGCGGTGATGGCGACCACTTTTGCGCTGTGTGCGGTGTTCGTGCCGGTGGCTTTCATGGGCGGGATCATCGGTAAGTTTTTCTACCCATTCGGTGTCACGGTGGCGGTGGCGGTGCTGGTCAGCCTGTTTGTCAGTTTCACGCTCGACCCGATGCTGTCGTCGGTCTGGCATGACCCGCCAGCGCTGCGCATGAAACACCTGCCCGTGATCGGCGCGATGATCCGCGCCACCGACCGCGGCCTGGACCTGCTGCACCAGGTGTACGAGAGCTTGATTCGCTGGGCCTTCTCGGCGCGTCGTTGGCGATTGCCACTGCCGGCCTGGGGCCACGGTTTTGGACCCGATGCCAAGCGCGACAAGTCCAGCCGGCGCCAATGGCGTCGCGCCACGCTCACGCCGCGCGGCGTGGTGCTGTGCGTGGGTCTGGCAAGCTTTGCTGGGGCGATCGCGCTCGCGCCGCTGGTGGGCACCGAGTTCATCCCCGAGGTCGACCAGGGCTTCACCCAGCTCGCGCTGCGCCTTCCCGAGGGCAGCAGCCTGGAGCGCAGCGACGCCAAGGTGGCGCAGGTCGAGGCCATCGTGCTGGCGCTGCCCGAGGTCGCCTCGGTGTCGACCTTTGTGGGCGGCGCGGGCCAGCGCAACCAGGCCTGGCTCAACATCTCGCTCAAAGACCGCAAGGACCGCAGCCGCAGCCAGAAGCAGGTCGAAGCCGCCATCCGCAGCCAGGTCGCCACCATCCCCGGCACCGATGCGGCGCTGGGCTTCAACCGGCCGATCTATGTCGCGATCCTGGGGCCAGAGGCCGAGGGTCTGGCGCGTGTGGCGACCGAGTTCGCCGACAAGGTCAGGAAGATCCCCGGCACGGTCGACGTCGAGCTGTCGGTGCGGCCTGGACTGCCGGCTTACGCAGTGCGCCTGAAGCCTGCTGCGGTGCGCGAACTCGGCCTGACCGCACCTGCGCTCGCCGCCAGCCTGCGCGCTTATGTCAACGGCGAGATCGCGACCTACTGGACCACGCCTGACGGCGACCAGGTCGAAGTCGTGCTGCGTCTGAACCAGGCCCAGCGCGAGCGCATCGATCAGATGCGCAAGCTGCCGGTGGCGTTCTCCAAGGACGGCATACCGATCACGCTCGACAGCGTGGCCACGATCACGCCGGTGTACAACCCCGAGATCCTCAGACGCCAAAACCTGCAGCGCCGTGAAGCGGTATTCGCTGGCGTCAGCGGCCGCTCGGCCGGTGAGGTGGGCGACGACGTGCAAAAGTTGGTCAAGGCCACGGTGCTGCCGCCGGGCTACAGCTTCGACATCGGCGGCCAGACCAAGGACCAGCGGGAGGCGTTCGAGGCGATGATCGGTGCGATGGGGCTGGCGGTGATTTTCATCTACATCGTGCTGGCCAGCCAGTTCGGCAGCTTCTTGCAACCGATCGCGATCATGGCCAGCCTGCCTTTGGCGCTGATCGGCGTGATGATCGCGCTGCTGGTCTCGCGCAGCACGCTCAACGTGTTCTCGATGATCGGGCTGGTGATGCTGATGGGGCTGGTGACCAAGAACGCGATCCTGCTGGTGGACTTTGCCAACCAGGCCCGCAAAGCCGGCGCGACGGTGGCCGAAGCCTTGCTGGAGGCTGGCCTGACGCGGATGCGGCCGATCATGATGACGACCGCCGCGATGGTCTTCGGCATGTTGCCGCTGGCGCTCGCGCTGGACGAGGGCGGCGAGATGCAGGCGCCGATGGGGCGCGCCATCATCGGCGGCGTGATCACCAGCACCTTGCTCACGTTGGTGGTGGTGCCGGTGATCTACAGCTACCTGGTGCGCGACCGGCGGCCGCTGGCGGCCGATCGGGACTGAGCGCGCTGAGCGCCCCAAGGCCGGCCGAAGCCGGCCGCCCCCGTGGGGATCAAGTAAAGTGGCAAAGCCACATTTGCTTGAGAGCCCACTGGCCGGCACGTCGGGCGGCATGCCCATATTCACATTCGAAGGCCCAAAGATTCGGGACCGCTGGGTCCTCGGAGATCTCTACAGCCTCGCGAGGATGCTTCGCTGCGAGAACTGACGCCGCGCTTCGCAGGCATTGCGACCAAGCTCTGGCGCGAGCACAGCGCCAATTTCGGATCTCAGAAGAGAACGCCCGGGGATGACCCTCGCCGCTCGACCGTTGGGCTTCTAAACCAGCCCATCACCGGTCTCTCTGTTCGATGAAAGTGATTGCTGCTTTATAAATAATGCTATCATTTAAAGCGTGAACGGAACGCACCGCAAGACGCTTGAGAAGGTACTCGCGGATCCACTCAATGGGAACATCGAATGGGTCCGCATTGAGTCGCTGTTGAAGGCGACGGGGTGCAGAGTTGTTGAGGGAGCTGGTTCATCCGTCACTTTCGAGTTCAACGGTCGAAAGATGACGCTTCATCGGCCTCACCCTGGCAAAGAAGCTCTGCGCTATCGAGTCTTGGTGGTTCGCGAGTTCCTCGCAAGAATGGGAATCAAATCATGATCAATTCCATGTCCTACAAGGGCTATACGGCAAGCATGGTTTTCGATACAGAGGACAAGATCATCGTTGGGCGCGTCCAGGACGTTGACGACATCATTGCCTTCCATGGAGAGTCGGTAGTCGAGTTCGAGGCGAACTTTCATGTCGCCATCGAGGACTATCTGGCCGCATCCAAGGAACTCGGCTCGGCGCCGGAGAGGCCCGCAAGCGGCAAGGTCATGCTGCGCATTGCGCCTGAAGTACATGCCGCTGCACTCAAGGCGGCGGCTAGGAGCGGCACCAGCCTGAACAAATGGGCAGAGGGTGCTCTCGGCAAAGCGGCACGCAAGCCAGCCATACGGGTTGCCACGCGCAGCGAAGTCTCTCGCTGAGCATTGGCTCAAGCTGAGCCTTCTCAAGCGAGCAGATGCTGCGCCATGACGAAGCGCCGAGTGGGGTCCACCTCGACGCCGCTGGCGGTTGCCGATCGCGACTGACCGCGACACGAGGCCGCGGACCCCGATGGCGCGCTCAGGCTTCGGCGAAGTCGGCCATCGGCGGACAGCTACAAAACAGGTTGCGGTCGCCCCAGACGTTGTCGACC
>Ga0214919_10002610_pt1 | contig 28081 bp, 22 predicted proteins | sample LL1503_MetaG_FD_177994 | JGI IMG/M metagenome (GOLD analysis project Ga0214919, IMG submission 177994) | Freshwater microbial communities from Lake Lanier, Atlanta, Georgia, United States - LL-1503 | ecosystem: Environmental > Aquatic > Freshwater > Lake | place: USA: Georgia | collected... | reverse complement strand
ATGCCATTGATAGCTTTCTCAAAGTTTACAATGAAACCGCCGCTCCTTTCGAATGGACAAAAATCCGCGTCTCCAAAAAATCACCTGAAAGTAAATACGCTAACTTAATAAACTAGATACTAGGAGCTATGTTCGCGGATTTTTCTTAAACAATTATCCATATAATGCAACAACATGTCACTAGCCTCTCTTTTTATATCCCTTTTGATGTATTAGTTGTGAACTTCTTCGATTTGCGCCCAAGGTGAACTTTTTTCCCACTTTCAGTCGCCCGACTTTGGCGGCTTTTCCTGTATTAAATCAGGCTCACATTCCCAATCTTCTCTGGACCGGTCCGATTTTCTGGCTGATGACCAAAGTCGGTAGCTTGCCTAAATAAAAACCTCTGAGTTCAAAATAAAATCCCCAAGGTATTTCATAACAAACATCCCATGATTTTCCGCTATTCCCTTGTACTCCCATTTTCGATCATTTTTGGGTTATCAAGCTGCACATTTTTGCCAAGCAGTGGTCCCTCTAGCTATAAGATTCGGCACGAAGCGGGAAATTCGCATGGAAACTATGGGGCCTATGAATTGGTAAAAATTGATGAGCAAACAATAAATTTACTTTCAAATGAGAATCCTGTATCGCCTTGCATGGATTTGAGCTCCAGGGTGTCAGATTCTGATTTGTTTATACAAAGTGGAGTTGAGTCGCTTGGTGCTGCGCAATCCCAAACTATCCTGGCTGGGGATTTATTAAATGTCGTTATTTTTGAGGCTGGCGGCGGTCTCTATTCTCCAATCCAAGCTGACTCTGCAGGAGGAACGCCCGCAACGATTCTGCCGCCACAGCGGATGGATATGAAAGGAGAGATAAATATTCCCTATGCAGGCAGTGTGAAGGCTGTTGGCCGCCTGATTAGTGAACTTGAAAACGATATTAAACAATTATTAACAGGGAAAACAATTAATCCTCAAGTTATTGTTAATATTTCTAATCGTGAGGGAGGAAACCTGATCACAGTTGGTGGGGATGTTAAAAGTCCTTGTGTTGTTCCGGTGCCATTGGCTGGAACGCGGCTTATTGACGCGATCACGCTTGCAGGGGGGGGCTCGAAGCTTCGCCCATATGAGACCCTAGTCGCCGTAACTCGAAAAAACAAGACTCGTTTTGACACTTTGAAAAGTGTTTTCGATAAGCCTGAAAAGAATATTTATTTACAACCAGGCGACACGGTGTTGGTGAGGGAGGTGCCTCTGACCTGTATGATATTTGGAGCCTCAGGTATTGTGACTAGCATGCCAATTGATGTCGAAGATCTTAGTCTATCACGCGTCATGGCTAAATCTGGTGGAGGGAATGATATGCGTGCCAGCGTTACGGGCGTATTTATTTATCGCAAGGAAAATCGGGATTTTCTTTCCAAATTGGGTCGGCGGGAACTTCCCGAAAACAAAAATCTCATACCAGTTATTTACCAAATCGAAATGAATAAACCGCAAGCTTTTTTTCTTGCTAGCGATTTCAAAATTCGGGATGGTGATATAATTTACTACTCCAATGCAGGACTCATTGGGCTAACTAAATTTACATCTCTTATACAAGGTATAGTTGGCCCATTTACTGGAACAGCCTCTAATCTATTTCAGACAACGCAAATGGCCACAGGAGCAATTGTTCCGTAGAATTTATATTTTTTGTTGATCTCAAATATCAAATATCCACGCCATCACAATCTTTTGGATGCGTTGCTTTCGCAGTCGAGTATCATTTTAGCTCTGATGCTGAGGGAGATGTTGCTGCGCTACAAGACATCGAAGCTTGGCTACCTTTGGTCTATCATAGACCCAAGCCTCCAAATTGCAACATGGTATGTGATTTGGACTGCAACGAAAGCCAGCATGATCTTTCATGATATGCCCATGGCCCTTTTTTTAGGCACTGGAATTTGTGTTTTTTTCTGCTTTCAGAGTGTTTCGAAATATGTAGGAGGATCAGTCAGATCTTCGAGAGATTTGCTGCAGTTTCCGATGGTTAAACAAATTGACGCCCTAATCTCAAGGTTCATTTTGGAATCTTGCACGATATTAGTGGTTAGTGTTCTCACATTAGGGCTGGTCATTTTATTAGGTCATGGATTTTTTCCACGGGATACCATGGGCGTCGTTTCTGTTACTTTCAGTTTACTGTTGTTGGGTTTCGGTTTTGGTGCATTCAATGCAATGCTGACGTCGCTTTGGCCCATCTATGGAAAGCTGTTGCCGCCCTTGAATCGGTTTCTTTTTTTTACATCGGGGGCCTTCATACCCGTGGACAAATTGCCTCTTATGGTTAAGGAATATCTTCAGTGGAATCCCGTTCTCCATGGCGTGGAGTTGGTCAGAAACTCATGGTCTTATGTCTATGTTCCCTCCATGGATTACACTCGAGGTTACATTTTGCTATGGGCAGGAGGCTTGTTTCTAATTGCTTTGTTGTTGGATAAACGTGTTCTTCAAGAGGAACTTGGGGAATGATTGAGCTTCAGAACGTTTCTAAATATTATGGATGGGGGCAGGACACCAAACTCGTCTTGCATGATGTGGATTGCGTCTTGGATACCAACCTGAGCATAGGAATCTTAGGGATGAATGGAGCAGGTAAATCGACTTTGATCAATATCATTGCCGGCGCCATGCCTCCCACGAAAGGAAAAGTTGTTCGTAAGGCTCGCATCTCTTGGCCATTAGGTCTTAAGGGTTTTGCTGGTACTTTCACCGGCGAGGAGAATACGCGATTTATCTCTCGAATCTATGGTGCAGATCGGCGCAAAGTTTTTAAGTTCGTGGAAGAGTTTTCTGAGCTGGGGGATGACCTTTATCGGCCTATCAATACTTACTCCTCGGGTATGAAAAGTCGCCTGACCGTAGCTATGAGCCTAGCCATCGAGTTCGATGTTTATTTGATGGACGAAGGGCTTTCCGTGGCAGATAAGAGGTTTGTTGATCGATACTCCGCTGCGATGAAAGAGCGTTTCACACGCAGTCGCGTGATTATGGTTTCGCATAGCTTGAGAACCTTGCGCGATTACTGCCAGCATGGGGCCGTCTTGCACCACGCCAAAATAACAGAAGTTATGCCTATCGCCCAGGCTGCAAAGCTCTACGATCAAGTGCTTTCAAAGCCCTATCGCGCTGCGTTTAATCCCAATGCTTGATATTTATGTCTAACCTATCCGACACACCACTCTCACTCCCGGCCCTGCCACCGGCACCTGCGATCACTCGCAGGCCGGGATCAACATCTACGAGATCGATATTGCGATCTGCAATCTTGTGCGTTGTGCTACCGACGATGCTAGCCGCCATATATTTCGGGATTATTGCCAGTGATCAATTTGTTGCTTCCGGGCACATTGTTATAAAGTCCAGCTCGACCTCTTCCGGAATGGGAGAAGGTCTTACTTTGATGGGGCTTGTTTCCCCCGCTAGCACAATGATGGATAATCTAGTTGTCAATAAATATATTACCAGCAAGCAGATGCTTTCGGATTTGGGAGATAAGCTTGACATTCGAGCCTTGTATTCTGGTCCGCAGATCGATTGGATTTCACGCCTCAAGGCAGATTTTGGAGAAGACCATATTGAGGAAGAAGATCTTCATAAATACTGGGCCAGCAAAGTGACTGTCCATTTTGATCCATTAACTGGCATTTCTGAATTTCAAGTACGGGCATTTAAACCCGAGGATGCCAAAAAAATTGCGGATGAGATAGTGATATTGAGCGAGAAATTAGTGAATCGTCTCTCCGAGCGGGCTAAAGCAGATGCGCTCCATTTTGCTAAAATGGAAGTGGAGGAATACCGAAAAAAAGCCATTGAGGCCTTCGGTTCTATGGTTGCTTTTCAAGAGCGCGTCCAGAAACTTGATCCAGAAGCGTATGTGAAGGTGCGGAGTGAGATCGAAGGGACTCTTGAAGGGAATTTGGCAACTTTAGAAACTCAGTTGGAGTTGATGAGAAAGAACCTTCCAGAGGGTGCGCCAGGAATCACCGTTGGAAAGGATCGTGCGGCCGTTTTATCCGAAAAGCTAGCTAAAGAGAGAGCTAAATCGACATTATCTCAAGGAGGGGAATCTGCCGCTCAAGTTCTGAGTCAGTTTGCAAAAATGAAACTTGAAACCGAGTTTGCGGCAACCGCGTATTCATCATCACTCAAATCTTTAGAAATGGCTCGATTGAAAGCGCAGCAACAAGCGCTTTTTCTTGAGGCTTTCAATAAGCCTCATTTACCTGAATCAGCCGAGTATCCCCTTCGTTTTACCAATACGCTCCTAGTCTTTGTCGTATCTCTCTTAGTTTGGGGTATTGGCGGCCTACTCCTTGCTGCAGCGCGGGAGCATATCTAACTCAACTACAAATTCATGATGCTGAAAAATACTGAATTAAAATTTAAAAATCTAGAGGAGGAAAATAATCTTATCCTTTTGCAGCTACATCAAGTGCAAGAGGAGTTAGATCAGTTCTATGCGGGGATTAATATCCCAACAAAAGCAATAAAAGAGGGTCCTGCGGTCAAGCAAAAAATCAAAATAATAGATATCTCAAAACCCTCGGAATCTCGTCTTTACGGGGCTGCTGATCGATTAAAGGGTCAGCTGGCTTATCGACTTGGTAGTTGTATGATTCAGCAGTCAAGGTCGATCAAAGGTTGGGTTGGCATGCTTTTTGCATTGAAAGAAGTCGTTAGTGAATTTAGACGCGAAAGAAACCTGTTCCAGCCTCAAAAACTCGCGCCTATAGAAACTTATGCAGATGCCTATGAGGCCGAAAATACGAAGCATCATCTCTCCTATCGCTTGGGTGCATCAATGATTTATTATTCTAGAACCCCTTGGGGTTGGGTTTTAATGCCTTGGGCTTTAGTTAAAGCAGTAATAGAATTTCGAAAAGGAGTTTTTTCTCCTTTAAAATTAGAAAATAATTCAGCGCTTAAAAGATGGCGATTATCGTATCTTGTTCCTGGGGTTCGAGAAAATGAACTTTTACGAGAGGATAAATTTCGGTTAGACGCGCAAATTAGAAAATTGTCAAAATCTCTTAAGGGAAAAGAGACGCTGGAGCAAAAGTTGGCGGAAAGTGAAAAAGAAAGAATCGAATTGGAAGGGCAGCATGCGAAAAGAACTGCAGAAAGGGATGGACTAATAAAAGAGAAAGAGAGGCTGGAGCATCAAAATAAAAATATAAAAGTCGAAATGGCAACCCTTGTTAATTTGCTAGAAAATGAATGTAATGCCTTTGTCAAATGTGAAAAAGAAAGAATCGAATTGGAAGGGCAGCATGCGAAAAGAACTGCAGAAAGGGATGGACTAATAAAAGAGAAAGAGACGCTGGAGCAAAAGTTGGCGGAAAGTGAAAAAGAAAGAATCGAATTGGAAGGGCAGCATGCGAAAAGAACTGCAGAAAGGGATGGACTAATAAAAGAGAAAGAGACGCTGGAGCAAAAGTTGGCGGAAAGTGAAAAAGAAAGAATTGAATTGGAAGGGCAGCATGCGAAAAGAACTGCAGAAAGGGATGGACTAATAAAAGAGAAAGAGACGCTGGAGAAATCTATTTCCAAATTAGAAGGGCTTACCGCTCAACAATCTGATGACAATCAAAAAATGGAGATTGAAATAACTAAAGCCGAAGCTAAGTTGCAAATGCTTAAAGAGTTTATATATTTTAACTCAGAATCACCATTGAGTAGCGTTGCCTCTTCAAAATAGAATCGCAGAGCAAGCCCCTCTCAGCAACAAACTTTCAAAAGTGGAAGAAACGACTTTACAAATTGCTAATCGTGCATTTCGCAATGGCGATTATCTGCAAGCTATACATGCTTATGTATGTGTAATAAGGCATAATCCTGCAATGGCAAAAAGCATAGCAGTAAATATAGCTTTAGCAAAAAGAAAATTCCGTCTCGTTCGTGCAAATTTAGGGCAGCCTAAGGTGGCTTTCTTCTGCGGGGATTCTGATAACACCGCAGCTCCGAGCGGTCATAATTTTCTGAAATGCTACGAAGATATTGCTGCTGTGGAGCGGATCAATCTTTCTTGTCTTTTGGCTGAATTAACTCCAGCAATCAAAGACCCATTTGACAATAAAGTAGATAAATTAGGGATTAAAAGCACTATTGGTTTTGTGGATAATGCGCTGGATTATGTTATAACAAATCATTATGATGCTGTTTATTTTACAAAAGAAAGCGTAAAAAATCGCATCATTGGTATAATCTATCAATTAGTTTGGGGCGCATATGTGGTAGCGACTTCAGAAAATGAACATCAAGTAATTTCTAACGCAAATGAATCCTCAAAATCTTCATCCTTCCCTGAGATAGACAACAGATTTCTTGAGTTTAATGATCTGGAACATGGGCAAACCTCAGGTTCGCTTTCTAAATATCTATTAGAAATATTTGATAAAGTATCAAAAGTATCAGTGGAAGAAGGAAAAGCATTGTGTTTCTATGGGTCTGGAGGGGGGGAGGGTATTACAAATACAAAAGAATTTTTCGACTATATAGCTGGACCCCAAATCCACCTGCATTCACAAATTGCTAAAGTCATTCCGCATATAGGTAATCAGGCATTGAGAGGTCTGCAATTGGCCGCAGATCTTTCTTGGCTTTCATCACAATCGAGTAGAGACGATGTAGAAACATCAGTTCCAAAAATAGTAACGTATGATCGGAGGAATAATTGTATTCCATGCGTTTTATTTAAAAATGATTGCAAAGAATTGCAGTCTAAAAACTCCTGGACCTCTCAACGAGACTTAAACGGCCTCGCTGATGAGCGTCAAATTTTGCTGGGAGGTACGTGCCTCGGGCGTTTGCAAGCTCCCCAAGAGCCGCAACAACTTCCTAAACCCGTTGTTGATTGTATAGAGGCTTTTTCGCGAATAGTGGATATTCCCAAATTTCATAGATTGCGAGTCAAGGAAGCTGGTAGTTTAGAAAGTATAAATGGCATAGGCGGTGATCTTTTGCAATGCAGTGTTCATTGTTTTGACTCAGCGGATTTAGATTTTTCCCTTTGGTATGCTAATGATCGTGACCTGCGCATGCAAATTGTTACAGGGGAAGAAGGGGAGTTTAAATCTTTTGTATTTCGTGGCTACCAATACGATCCCAAGGTGGACGGAGGGCTTGTTCTGGTTTGTGAGCACGCTATTGATTCCAACTTGGCACTTCTCGATTTGGCATTAATCAATCCCTACCTGCCGATATTGCTGACGATTTCCAATCCAGATGGCACTTTGGTGGACGCTACATTGATTCCATATCCATCGCTTTTGCCTGGAGGCCTTCACGAAACTGAATTTCTTGCTGGAGAGGGGCAGACGATTGGAGCGTTGGCTTCTGCGCTTATGTCGGAGCATTTGCAGGCATCGGATGCCTCGGTGGGTTGGGGCTTGGCAAAGTTACTGGTTGATACGACTGAGGCCATTGGATCTGAACGCATCTTCTCCAGAGATTTCAAGGAATGGCTTTGGAGTGTTTTTTCGCTGCGTCTGAATCCATGTATCATGTCTGGGGTGGATTCGCCTCTCTCCGACTATTGGCGTGAAGTTTTTCAATTAGATGCGCTGCCAAGTGCTGAGAAACTTGCTATTCACGGAAAACGCTACCGTCAGGGATCGACGCTTGTGTGTCCGCCAGATGCGATTCCTTCCCTGCGCCTGCTTACTGCCAGTTTGGCCGATGGTGGACTTGGTCGGGTTTGCGCTCTTCGCACTCATCTTTTCGAGAGGCCTGGGTTTCCTAAACATCGTTATCGGGTCACGATGCCTGCGGCTTTTTCCACCAGTTCCAAGGACTCCTTTGCGCTCGATGGCGCCATCCGTCGTCCTTTTATAATAGATAGCCAAAAATCAGGCCTTTCGGATTATAGATCGGTTTCGAACGGCGCTATTGCGATATCGATGCCGCGATTGGGCGAGTATTCAAAAGTCGAAGATTTAAGGCTGTTAATGCCTGTAGCTCCCGAGATTGGTTTTGCTTTAGGAAGAGATAAGCCGCCGGCCATCCAACCTAAGATATTTGTTGTCATAACCGGTGCGGAGTTCACGCGTGAGACATTCGCGCTCTGCTTGGAGTCCCTGCAATTGCAGCGGCAGGTCGAATTATGCTCGATCATTCTTGCTCCGAGCCAGAAGGCCGATTGCGCTATGCTCTCTGAGCTATTGAAGTGCTACTTTCCTAAAAGGTATGAAATGCTCCCTGTTTCGTCTGGAACTTATGCCCAAAGCATCCAGCAAGCAGCGGCAAAGTGCCCTGTTCAAGATGAGACAGCCTGTATTCTTTTCATCAATAAGCCCCTCTTACTGCATGATGCCAGGACGCTCTCCACGCTGGCTACCTTGCTCGCTCGGCCCAAGGTGGCGACATCCTCTTGCATGCTTATAGCGCGTCGCCAGCAACCGAAGGCGCCGACCGCGTATGATATTGCTTCGAGTGGGAATTTCTCGGCAGGCTCGGCTGCTAATGGAGAAATGCGATTTGGTGATTGTGATGCTAGGTCTCTACTTTCCGACTCTGTTTACCCTGTTGCTTGGAATAATCCAGCATTGCTTATGGTCCCAGCGCAACGCTGGGCAAAAAATCGAGGATTTGCAAACGGGTTATGCCATGATCAGTCGGCTTTTATCGAGTATTCCGCGAAGCAGTCGCTGTTGGGAGACATTCACCTGTGCACAACCCGGATCTCAGCCGAGTTGCTGAGCGATCTAACACCATCCGATCGAGATACGGCAAATATTTCACAAGAAGCTATTGCGGCGCTTGCTGCCGGTGGCATGCAAATAGAAGGCTTGCCCTCATGAAAATTTGCGTTGTTTTGTCATCTGAGCAGCAAAAACAATCAGCTGCCGCACGCATTCGTTACCAGCGATTGCAGCCATTATTAAAGCAGCGCGGTCACAGTCTCGAGTTTCAATTAATACAAGATGTTGTTGGATCGCATTGTCAGACTCACGATATTTACCTCTTGAGCAAGTGCCAGGATGCGCGAGCTGTTCTTTTAGCTCATCAGGTTAAACAAGCCGGTAAAAGTGTGGGAGTGGATTTGTTTGATGATTATTTCAGCCAGACAAGCGACAGCCGATTTATTCGTTTACGCCATTGGCTTAGATCTATATCCCCCCTTTGTTCATTCATTCTCTGTTCGACTTCGGGGATGGCAGATATTGCGCGTCAATACGCGCCCGAGGTTCCTGTCCAGATCCTCAATGATCCATCGCCCCCCGTTGATAAAAGCCAGTTAGCTGATCAGTTGGCAGAAAAAGTTAAAAATGCCCAAGCAACTCGCCGAATCGACATCGCTTGGTTTGGCATGGGTGATAACCCGTCATTTCCCGTTGGGCTCGCCGATCTCGTTGGTTTTGGTTGCGAGATAGACCGTTTGCGGGGTCATGGTTATGAAGTAAAACTGGAGATTATGACCAATAGTCGCGCGATGACGCCCGATCGCCTGGCTGATCTCAAGCGATTATCTACACCTTACACGCTGAGTGAATGGAGTGAGCCTGCTGAAATCGAGTTGCTGAAACGCAGCCTGCTGGCTTTTCTCCCAGTCAACGCTCAAAGTTTCAGCCGTGTGAAATCGCTCAATCGTGCTGTTACTGCTTTATGTTATGGAGCACAAGTGCTTTCAGCAGGTTTTCCTCTTTACGGCGCTTTGGGGGCCTTTATTTATCGGGATTCTAATCGCTTTCTCGCCGATCTGGATCGCGACCAATTAGCTCTTCGTAATGAGACCTTGCCAGCATTTCTGAATAATTTGCAGGAACATGCCGATGTTAAAAAAGAATCAGACCGATTTGTTCAATTTCTCGAATCACTTGAAGTCAGTAAAAAATTAACATCTCAAGCACCCCTGCTAGCAGTTATCTACGGCAAGGCGACTTTGGAGGATGTCTATAGGTTTGCTCAAAAACAGGGAGCGCTTTCCGTGGCGTCTCCATTTTGTTGTCAGAAATTAAATTTTGATGTTCGTTTCCCATTTGCTGATAATATGGAAGAGGGTCTTGATCTTCTCGTAAGTAAGAATAAAATTGTCTTGGTCGCGCCTGAAGCCCAGCGTTATTTTACACCCTATGGCACAGTGCTTAGCACGGAATATATGCGCTTGAACAATCTAAGCGCCTTTCCCGAAATGGCCGTAAAATTAAAGTCACTGGCCTCAAGCGCCTCTCCTGCAGCCAATGCCGCCGCGTATCCACTGGTGATGTCGGCTTGCAAGGCTACCCTGCAACGCATTTTTCCTGGTATTGATTGCGTTCTGTCTGAGGAAAGCAAATCTATTCCTTGGCATTGGTTGGAAGCTCCGATGAAATCTTTTGCTGCAAATTTGTAGCCCCTATGCATTCCGTATTCGTCATCAATCTCATACAAGATATTAATGTATTGCGGCCGCTTATATACATGGCTGCAAACGATCTCCAACTGCCGATTTTAATCTTGGTTACAGAGGCATTTCATAAGCGGGATAAAACCGGTCTCTGGCAAAAGGAACTGGAGGAGATTTCCCTTAGCACAAGCGCAAAGCTTCATGTTTTTGCGAATGAATTTCAAGCACTTCAGAATCTAAAAGGCATTTCGGGAGTTATGATTGCAGGCAGCGAGTCCCACCTCAATGCTCATAAGCCCGTTCGCGACTTATTCCGTGCGGCTCCGTCTTGCTTTACAAAAATCACCCTGCAGCACGGCTATGAGTGTGTTGGTTTCTTGCAAAGCTACGATCAGGATATTGCACATGGCACGGGCATTACCTTTGCAGCAGATGTTATCTGCGGATGGTGCCACCCCGAGCGTCTTACGGCAGTGGCTCCATCGCAGAGACATAAATTGCGCGTTACCGGGCCTTCATCCGTATTGCAAAAACCTTCAGGGGGTAAAAAAATTGGTATCGGTCTTGTTTGCGAGAATATGCATTCTCCACGCCTCAATACAAGGGGAGACTTTAAGACCGACTTTCTCGATATTTTTTCGCGATACTGCCAAGAACTCGCGAAAGATGAGCGTTCCGTGACACTCCGCCCTCATCCCGGGGGGCAATACACAATCAAAAATAATGTTGATCTCGCTCGCAATGTTGTGATCAATAATGATCCCATTTACAAAGTCGATTTATCGACCTTCTCCTACGGCATATCAGCCCCATCCTCTATTCTCATTGATATGCTCTTGGCCGATATACCAACTGCGGTATGGTGCGATAGCAATGCCGTCATGGATTTAGGGAACTATGAAGGCCTAACACGCATATCAAGCTTGGAGGATTGGCTCAGATTCAGTCAGGAGGCGATACAACGCCCTGAACAATTTTTAGATAGGCAGAGAGCATTTTTAAAAAAACAAAAGCTGCAACTCGATCGCGATCATGTTTATAGTTCCTACGCCCATTTATTGAGAGCCCTAACGAAAGCAAAGAAAAATGAGCCTCACTTAGATCGCTTGTGCAATCACCCTTCAAGTGGACCTACACAGCGCATTCTTTTCATTGCGCCAGGATATATTCCAACGCTTCAGCTAAGCTTTATTAAGCCATTGTCGGATCTTATGGCTTTGGGACATATTGTCATTGATGTTATCGCCGAGGTAGAGCTCAATGCAGAATTTAAAAATGATAGAGTTAATAGTAGAGAAGCGCAACAATGGCTGCATTCGCGTATCGATTCATTCAAGCCAACGCTTTGCATTTTCTGTCGATATGCCGGCCCTCTGGCTCAATGGCTTAATGATTATCTGAAGAAAAAAGGGGTTCCAACAGTTTTCCATCTGGATGATGACCTTCTTTCGATTCCTAAAGAAATTGGCGAAGATAAATGGAAGTTTCATAACCGCCCTGAGCGCATAGCAACTGTAAGATATCTTCTTGATAATACAAATCTTGTATATTGTTCTACTATATCACTTAAGCATCGATTAGAAGCTTTAAATGTTAAAACCCAAATTATTTCTGGAGATATCTATTGTTCGGCAGAAGTGGTGGGAACCCCAAAATTGTGCTCTGTTAAGAGGATTGGTTTTATGGGGATCGGGCATGAGGCGGACTTTTCTATAGCGCTGCCTGCGATAATCAGGGTTTTACGCCTTCATCCAGAGGTCGTATTTGAAATCTTTGGGACAATTCCAGTGCCGAGTCAATTATTGGAATTTGGCAACCGTATCATTAAACTCCCAAAAGTAGAAAACTATGAAAATTTTCTTCAAACCTTAATGGAAATAAAGTGGGATATTGGTATCTGTCCGCTTGTTAAAATTCCATTTAATTATTTAAAAGCAAACACGAAATGGGTGGAATACACCTCTGTAGGAACTGCGGTTATTGCCAGTAAAGGCACAGTCTATGATGAATGTTGCTCCGATGGTTGCGGAATTCTTGCAGATACCGAAGAGGAGTGGTTTAATGCTTTCGAACTCTTGATTCAAAATACTAAAGCACGATACGAACAAGTTACTCGCGCACAAGAAAAATTGAATCAAGAATATTCTATTGATCAACATCGTGATCAAGTTATAAATATATTCGATCATGCCAAATAGATAAATTCCACATCTTAAATTTTTTTAAAAAAGTAATAATATATGTTATATTCAGTCATTACAACTATCCAAACGCCAACGAAATCAGTTTATCTGTTAGTTCATAAACTCAATGAAGTAGGCGGTAAATTAATTGTGGCTGGTGATAAAAAGGGACCAGTAGATTTCAAGCCGATTGAACTTGACTCAAGGTGGCCAGTGGAGTTTTTGAGTTTGGAGGACCAATTTACGATGCCGTTCGAGTTGGCGCGACTTTTGCCAGTCGCGCATTATGCAAGAAAAAATCTAACCTACTTGGCCGCGATTCAGCAGGGAGCAACCTGTATTTATGAGACGGATGATGATAACGCTCCTAATGAAAGCTGGGTTGTTCGCAAGGAAGAGGTTGAGACATGTCGAACTGTTCCAAGCGGTGAAAATCGCTGGGTAAATGTTTATCAATATTTCAGCAATGTTAATATTTGGCCGCGAGGTCTTCCATTGGATGAGATTCGCCAATCTGTGCCTGTAGCTCAGCCACTCCTATCTCCTAAGTTAGCGCCGATCCAGCAAGGACTGGTGAATGGGTCTGCCGATGTGGATGCGATTTGGCGCTTGGTGATGGACCGTGAGTTTTTTTTCGCTCCTGCAGAAAGCGTCTATTTGGAACCGGGAAATTGGTGTCCATTCAATACACAAACCACCTGGTGGTGGCCTGTTGCATTTCCGTTGCTTTATATTCCGAGCTATTGCTCTTTTCGCATGTGCGACATTTGGAAGAGTTTTATCGCCCAGCGGTGCTTGTGGGAACTTGATCTGGGTATTGTTTTCCATGCACCCGAAGTTTACCAAGACCGCAATGTGCATGACCTCATGAGGGACTTTCGCGATGAAATCCCTGGATACGACAAAAACCGAGAAATCTGCGAGATCTTAGCCTCAACAAGATTACAGAGTGCTTCGGGCAAAAGCTCACCTACAATTACTGCTGAAAATTTAGTCCGCTGCTATGAAGCGCTCATCGCCAAAGGCATCTTTCCTGAAAATGAGATGAAGCTCGTGAGAGCTTGGTCGAATGATTTTAATGCCAGTCAATATCCTCAAAATACCTTGCGCACCGCCCTGTAAACAGGCCAATAATCATGAAGGATATACCTATTTTATTACCCGATTCAAGTCAACCCAAGTGGGCTATGCCTCACCACTTTCTAAATCTTTTTAAATGGAATGGATTAGATTCCAATTTGAAGGTGCTTAACAATTCTTTTGAAATACTTGGAAAAACGGCATATATCCTAAATCTGAATAATCAATCCAGGCTTGATTATGATTTGGCCAAAAAAATATCCCCTACAAATCATTGCGTCTATGAAGCCTTTGATGAGAAAATTTGGCTTGAGATTGAGAAAAAAAATGGAATTCTAGTTCTGGATTCTTGTGTTGAGGCACTTGTACCACGGGATGATATTGCTGCAGGTCTCCTGCGTGGAATTGCCGCTGCACGAATTGATCCCAATCGTGTTTTTGTCATTAATTGTAACCTTCGTGCTTCAAGTTTATTTCATGAAAAATACTTGTCCCAACTTGATCAGAAGCCGACGATTTTGGACTTCGATAGCTGTTTTTGGTTACTGTCAGGATATAATAAAATTAGTGCAGAAAATGAAAGTGCTTTAAAAAAACGTGAAATAAGCATTAAATCAAATTTACTAAAATCAAGAAGTTGTAAATTTGTTTCATTTAATGGACGCATGCGGCCACACAGATTTTACGTTGTTCTCTGGTTATTGGCTAACGGGCTTTTTGATAGTGGAAAAATTTCATTTCTCGGATACACTACTAAATCAGACATGCGTGCGCATCTCTTAAAATTGCGTTACCCTGAATATGAGACATCAATGAAGTCTTTTGATGATTTGATATCACGACTTCCCATAACTTTGGATGTATCGCTTGAGGCATCTCAAAAAGGGGCCGCTTACAAGACCTCATTGCCATGGATTAGCCAGCCAAGTGACTTATATGACCAGTCATGGTTTAGCATTATTGTCGATACCTCCTTTGACCCCAAGGATTACCTTTTTCTTACGCCAATTGCGTTTAAGTCATTCATGAATTTTTCTCCATTTGTTTATTTTGGGAACTGTGGTGCGCTTAAACGAATGAAAGCATTAGGTTTTCGCACTTTTTCTCCATTAATTGATGAGTCTTATGATGATGTATCTGATTCTAATACTCGTATGGAAAAGGCATTAAATGAAGTTCGGCGACTCTGCTCTATGACAGGCAATCAGCTCCGTGAAATGTATGTAGAACTTTTGCCAATTCTCACACATAACTATTGGCACTTTTATCAACATGCACCTGCAAAAGCGGAGAGTGTTTTTGAGAGTGAAATTTTAAATCCATTAGGATTAGCTACACTCTCGAGGAGCGAGTGCTGATGTGGCCGCACAATGCGAACCATCGTTAAGCTTTAAAAAGCTATTAGAATGTGGGAAGAAAAACCCTAAGCACCCACTATTATCATTTTATATCACTAGTGTCCGGTTATAAGTCAAACAACTCCATTTGGTTAAAATTTCCTCCATTAGGTTTCCTGAACTCATTCTTCATAAGCAGTTCATGCAAAGCAATCTTCTCGAACGGATGAACGCTCAAAATCTGCAGCGTTCTGTGGAGGCTTCCGGGCAATTTCAGCTCCTTGTGCAGTATGGCTACCAGCAGATATGTCGTCACAGCGATCCAAATCTGAGTTTTCACCGCGTTGAGGCTCGTTCCGTAATAGTGCTTGATCCTCAGATTGCCCTTGACCCATTTGAAAAACAACTCGATATCCCAGCGCTTCTTGTAAAGTTTGGCAACCGTCAGCGCAGGAAGTTCCATGTGGTTGGTCAAGAACACCAAATAGCGCTTCTGCTCGGCATCGAAAAACCGAATCCGCCTCAACGGAGACGGAAAGTTTTCTCTCGCTTTGGGCAGCGCCAAATACCCGATCTGATCGCTGCAAAGCCCCGTTGTTTTGTCCACGACACGAGATTCTTGCCGCGCGAAACGCAGATTGTCCTTGGCGCGGGTTACAAAAAACGCCCCGGAGGCTGCGATGCGCTGGAGTCTGGCAAAGTCGATGTAGCCCTTGTCGAAAAGATAGATCGCTCCGGATTCGAACACCTACATGTCCAACCACTTCACATCGTGCATACTGGCTGGAGACACGAACACGCAAACCGGAATCGGTCCCCTCAAATCGATCTGAGTGTGCATCTTGATTCCGCTCTTGGTCGAGCGGAAGGTGGCCCAAGGAAACATCGTCAGCGACAAGTCAATTGTCGTCGAGTCCAGAGCGTAGATGGTGTTTTCCAAATCCAGACCCAAATCCTCGCCCGCGTAAAGACTTCTGGCTTTCGGGATCAAGCTCAAAGCCAACGCCTCCCACAATCGCCAATCCCGCCTTTCGTTGGCATCGGCCAGAGTCGATTTGGCCACGGGTTCCCGAAACCCCAAGTGGTAAAGTGCCTCGGGTTTGGCGTTGAGGCATTCGACGATATCGCGCAGACCATCGCGCCAAGTCATTTGAGCAAAGACCATGCAAATCAACTGCTGGCGCACTCCGAAATGCCGCACACGAGAGTCGGCATGAAAGCGCGTAGCCAATCGGGAGAGGGTCTCGCGATGAATCAAATCGAGGATTTGGCAGAGGATGAAGCGACCGGATATCATCCGTGCAGTATAGCATCTGCCGTTCCAAAAAAAACAAAAACTAAACATCCCCAAAATTTTCAAAATAAAAAAACCGATATATGAACATAGATACAATAAAATACATACAGATTGATAGTTTTTATCTCCGCGACACAGATAAGCATTTTATTACACTCGGGAATGAATTGCACAATTATCAAAGCAAAGTCAGGCATGCTGCATACAAATATGTCAAGAATTGGAGTGCTGCAATTGATATCGGTGCCCATATTGGCATCTTTACCAGTTGTTTCTCTAAAAAGTTTAAACAAGTCTATTCATTCGAACCAATGATCTACAACAGAATATGTTTAGAAAAAAATATCGCATCTAATGTTCTCATCTATCCATATGGATTAGGGAGTTGTCAGGGAGTTACAGAAATGAGGTATAATTTTACAAATTCCGGAGGTTCAGAAGTTATTGACCCTAATAACATAGCACCGAATGATAATCTTTTACAGAGCGAAAATAAAATTCTTGTTGAAATTAGGACATTAGATTCCTTTTTAATTAAAGAAATAGGATTAGTTAAAGTCGATGTGCAAGGAATGGAGGAGCATGTTTTAAAAGGAGCAGAGAACACCCTGAAAGAATTTAAACCAGTTGTCATTCTTGAAGAAAAAGTTGTTAAATCTCGACCTAATGATCGATCTGCAATTGAGCGTGCTCGAAATATTCTTCTGAGTTATAATTACAGGTTTGCTGAGTTAGTTCACAATGATGCGATATACATTTCTAATTAAATTTTTTAATTGAAAATCAGCCGGATCTTTTGGGTCAAATCTCTGACGTAACTTCCTATCTCAATTATGCGCACAATTCTAATAACAGGAGGTGCCGGTTTTATCGGTTCTAATCTTGCAAATGCTTTACTTAATAAGGGGCATTCAATAAGAATCTTAGATAATCTTTCGCCGCAGATTCATGGGCATCTACCCTGTAAATATGATTGGTTAGATGTATCTGAGGTAGAATTTATTCGTGCTTCGGTGACAGATGTGGTTCAAGTTCGTCAAGCGCTTAAAGGAATTGATGTATTAGTTCATTTGGCCTCAGAAACTGGCACGGGCCAATCGATGTATGAAATTTCCCGTTACAGCGAAGTCAATTTGGGTGGCACAGCGGTATTGCTGGATGCCCTGGCAAATGATCCCAACAGAAGCGTGAAACGCATTGTCTTAGCTTCGAGTCGGTCTATTTATGGTGAGGGAGCCTATGCATGCTCGAAATGCGAACCCCATGTGCGAGTTTATCCTGCTTCTCGAACACGCCCTCAACTTGAGGAGCATCGATGGGAGCACGCCTGCGAAAAATGCGCGGATCCTTTACAGCCTACAGCGACCCGTGAGACGGATCCCCCGCAACCTGGTTCGATTTACGCGGCAACAAAGTATGCTCAGGAGGATTTAGTGCGAGTTGCGGCATCAGCTTTAGGAATAGATTTTGCAGTATTGCGGCTGCAAAATGTCTATGGCGAGGGCCAGTCGTTAAACAACCCCTATACCGGGATTCTTTCCATTTTTTCGACTCGTATTCGTCGCGGGCTGCATTTGCCGATTTTTGAAGATGGGCAAGAGACCAGAGACTTCGTCCATGTTGAAGATGTGGTCAGTGCATTCTGCAGAGCTATTGAGTTTGATGGAGAGATCAATCAGGCGATGAATGTTGGTATGGGGATTAAGACGACGGTTCAGCAAATCGCTACCCATTTAAGCAACGCATTTGGTGTGGAGCCAAATCTGATAACGACCAATGAATTTCGACTTGGTGATATACGACATAATTTTGCCGACATACAGCGCCTTAAAAATACTTTGAATTTTAGCCCGCAAATCACCCTGGCCGATGGCATGACGCGTTTTGCAGATTGGGTTAGCACGCAGGTGTTACCTAAAGATCAATTAGATCAAGCCAATAGCGAACTGAAATCGCGCGGTCTCATGGGCAAGTAGAAATATGCCACAAATATTTGTATTTGGTGATTCACACACTCGGGCGCTTAAAACGGCTGTTTCATGTTTTGCTCGAAGCGATATGAAAGTCGATTTTCATATTCACTGGCGAATGTCGATAAAAAATGGCGTAACACGAGGTGATATGGATCTTTCTGAGGCAAAAAAATCTATCTCAAAGCTTCAAGCTAACGACATGCTGGTAATTTCAATATTCGGAACTATGCATAATATTTTAGGACTCATAAAGCATAGTCAACCATTCTATATAAGTGATAGCAAGCTAGAAAAATGTATCCCAAATAGTTATGAAGTAATCCCAGCCAATTGTATGAAAGACTTCTTTTATAATCAATGGAAAATAAGCAACATAGTAAGTGAGCTTAAGTCTATCTCTTTAGCCCCGCTTTATCATCTGAGCCCTCCGCCTCCTAAAGAAAATATAGACTACATTAAAACTAAAACCTCCAATTATCGCGGCTCAGTGATTGACGAAAAAAATTTAAATAGATCTGATATTAAATTAGCATTGTGGAGATTAGAAATGGAAGCTCTCGAAATATACCTTTATGATATTGGAGTAAAATTAATAAGGCCACCGAATCAATCCTTATCGGAACATGGGTATTTAAAAGAGGATTGCTATGCCCAAGATGCAACTCATGCAAACACGCAGTATGGGCTTTTTGTATTAAATCAATTGGCAGACATACTAAAAGATAATGAAAATAAACCTTAGCTCTTCCAAGGCTTTCGCGTAAAAGCCCTTCATTTATAAATCGCTTGCAAGCTTGCCATTTTTGCTGCTTATTGGCATCTTTCAGCGTTGTCTTGGCAAATAATTCTCGTTTGCATAGAAAATAGACCAGCCTTCTTTTATTATGATATAATAGCAAAAGATCTGCCGCTTTGAGCAGTTCAAGAATTTTCAGTTAAGCATCAGCCAAAATAAATCACAAAAAAATTTAAATCACCCATAAAAATGAATAATAAGATTGTTTACATAGCCTCCTACCCAAAAACTGGCAGCACTTGGGTGCGTATAATAGTAAACTCTATAATTTCACCAGATTCAAACGCAATTAAGTCTTTTCAAAAGCAGTTTCCCGATGATGTCTCACCCTTCATTTTTAGAAACGAGAAAAAGATTTTTATTAAGACCCATTTGTTTCCAGATCATGACCGCATGGAAGGGTATGCAAAAGACATTGCCGCTGCAATTATAGTCAATCGACACCCCTTAGATATTTTACTCTCGGCCCTCAACTATTCAAGGATCAAAGGTCGTTCTGAATATTTTCTGAATAATCAAGTTAAAACAGTAGATCATATAATTGCTTGTGGTGAAATTAAATATTATATTAATAACCTAATTGTGAATCGCGGTTTCTTTCCTTATTCGGGGGCCAGTGGTGATCTCTTTTCTTACATTGCTAAATGGGAAAATCACTGTGCGATATATCAAGCGCCTGCACTACTCCTTTGTTATGAAAAAATGGTAAATGATCCACGAAAAGCAATAGTAGACATTCATAACTTTATGGGATATCCATCGCATGATGTTGATAAAATCCTAGATGCTAGTCTAAAAAAAACCTCTTTAGATGGAAAATTCTTCTGGAAGAAAAAACCATATAACTACAGGGAAATGCTTAATCCCAAATTAACGGTTGATTTTTTTAGAATCTTTAGTAAAGAGCTAGAAAAAATGGGCTACGACTCCCACTTCTAGAAGAAAATATATGGGTTTTCAATTGCCTGTTTCGGAATCACAAGTTTCTTGTATACTCATCGTTGGGGATAGTCATACCCATGCAATCAAGAAAGCATTGCGCACATGGTCAAAAGGAGATTGCAATGGAATTGAAGTTCAGGCTTTGGGGTATGCTCGAGAAAAAAACGGTAAAATAATTGGTGACCTGTCTGTAGATGAAATAAATGCTTTAGCCACATGTTTGAATTCTTCAGATTTATTGGTGTCAGCGATCGGTGGCAATATGCACCAAGTTGTATCATTGGTGCAACATCCTATTGCATTCGATTTTTTTATGCATGATGAATCGCAGTATTCTGACACGAGTTTCAGACAAATCATTCCCTACTCACAAATCCTCGATTTTTTTATCTCGAATCTAAGAAGCAAAGATTGCGAAAGACTACTTCAATTAAAACAAAGTGCCAAATGTAAAGTATGTCACTTGATTCCACCTCCTCCAAAAGAAAACCACGAGCATATTTTAAAAAACCCTGAAACTACTTTTAGAAATAATGGTATCATGGAAAGAGGTATATCAAATCCCAATTTGCGACTCAAAGCATGGAAAGTTCAAGTTAAAGCTCTCGAAGCTATTTGCAAAGAAATGGGTGTAGAATTAATAAAACCTCCTACAGATACTGTAAAAAAAAGCGGTTTTTTAAAAGAGGAATACTACGCTAATGATGCAACTCATGCTAACGCTAAGTATGGGCTTTTAGTATTAAATCAATTGACAGACATGCTAAACGATAATGAATAATAAATATCATCCTTACAAGACACTTCCGAATAAATCGTTCTGGAATCGATCGGTTGCCAAGCCGCCTGTAGCGGAGGTTGACCCTGTAGGCAAGTTTGATTTACAATTGACCCCCGAAACTAAAGTAGCTACAGCGGGGAGTTGTTTTGCTCAACACATTGCCCGGCATTTGCAGAAATCAGGATTCCACTACTATGTCACAGAACAGGGACACCCAATTTTGCCTCAAAACATTCGGGAAAAGCATCATTATGGAACATTTTCCGCTCGTTATGGGAATATCTATACCGCGAGGCAACTTTTACAACTTTTCCATCGTGCGTATGGGGAATTTTCGCCAATAGAAGATGTATGGATCGAAGAGGATGGCCGAGTATTAGATCCCTATCGCCCAACAATTCAACCAGGCGGATTTATCTCGGTGGCAGAAATGCACGCGGATCGTCACCAACATCTACAAGCCGTGAGGCGGATGTTTGAAACGCTCGATGTTTTTGTGTTCACTTTGGGTCTCACGGAATGTTGGGTATCCAAAAAAGATGGAGCTGCTTTTCCGTTGTGCCCCGGTGTAGAGGGTGGGGCGTTCGATCCCGACCAACACCGATTTTTAAATCAAGGGGTTAGTGATGTGGTGCAAGACATGTCGGCTTTTATCGGTGCACTTAAAAATGTAAATCCCCGCGCTCAAATCATTCTAACGGTATCGCCCGTTCCGCTAATGGCTACTGCTGAACCTGAGGCCCATGTGCTCTGTGCAACAACTTATTCCAAGTCGGTCCTGCGTGTGGCAGCAGATATGCTTAGGAAGTCATTTCCGAATGTGCATTATTTTCCTTCCTATGAAATTATCACGGGCAGTTTTTCGCGAGGCCGATATTTTGCGGAGGATTTAAGAAATGTGACAGAAGAGGGCGTTTCGCACGTCATGAGATTGTTTTTGCAACACGCAACTTCTGGATCGGTCAATTTGCAGCCCGCGGCTCATTTAGAGGAAAAAAATGTTGATGATTTTATCGCACAAGCGGAAGCTTTTGTTCAAGTGGAATGCGATGAGATTGCCTTGGATCGGTTTTGATTTATGAGTGATTCATACGATTTCATTCAGCCAAATATTTCAATTACATGGCTGCTTCCGAGCCTCAACATTAATAGTGCAGGCATCCGTCTTCGTTGCCTTCATTTTGCAAGAAAAATAGATGAAAATGGAATTAAATGTCGTTTATATGTAAACATAAAAAAAGCTACGGATAACTTAAAAATAAGTAATATTTTAATAATAACTAAAAAACTTGATTTAGATATACTAAATATTGTATCGGCTGCCCGTGAAGCTCAAAAACCAATAATTTTAGACTTATGTGATGATCTTTGTCATCCAGAGTATAAATCTAACATTAATTCAATTAATAAATATATACTTGAATTTTTAAGTGCTCACGTTTCGCTGATCACAGTTCCGTCTGCTGCTATGAAAGAGCGAATGGAAAGTTACCTTGAAAAATGTAACTGTAAGCCAAGAGTTTCTGTTATACCCGACCCGATCGAAAGTCCCAGTGACGTTGAAGAAACATATAAATTTTTAAGAAAAAAATACTCTCCAGAGGATATTGGTGCTAAGCCCGAACTTCAAGACTACTCGTCAAATGCTGGAAACTGTAACAGCCGTGAAAAAAGATTGTTATGGTTTGGTGCGGATGGATCAAATTCGAATTTTGGAATTAGTAGCATTATCCCTATTTTAAATACAATCAAAAAACTACAAAATAAATGTGCTTTTCAGCTGGTAGTTGTATCCAACGAGGGCCTTTCAATAGACCTTATTAAAAACTATGGAATCTGTGTTGAATTCATCCCATGGAGTTTTGATACAATATACCGCGAGCTATCTAAAGCGCGTGCGAGTCTTTTAACAACTGGAGATGATGATTTATGTTTAACAAAATCTAATAATCGCCTTCTTTTATCATTATCACAAAATTGCCCTGTAATTGCAATAAATTATCCGAATTCTGAAGAGTTCCGAGATGTCATATGTAGAAATGTCAACACAGGTGTAGAAAAATACTTCATCGATCCTAACTGGGTAGCTAATTCTAAAAGAGATGTTGCATTTGCAACTGATATCTTAAAAAGATATGATTTAAGTCTTGTGGCAAATACACTCAGTGAATGTGTTTTAGATTGCTATTTTTCAAGTAGCGCTTCTGCCTCACAAATTCACTTTAGAACCACAGTCCTTTGCATTACAGATTGCATGCCTGTAGCCGACTTGAAATCAGTTAAAAAATATGCTCTCGATCATTCGTTTAAAATAAAGTTCGCTTTTTTCGGAAATCAAATTAGTGAAGACGTATTAGATTGGTTTAACGCGGAAAATATTTACCCATATAAGTTATCTTATAATTCTAATATAAATTTATCGACAATAAAGGCTATATTTATATCAAATCAATTGGAATTAGAAGGTAAAAAATATATTGAAAAATGTGTTTCTGCTTATCCGGAAATTAAAAAATATAATTCCAGTGAATCGCTCCCATTTTTTATTAAATCCGGGGAAGATTTAGCATTTATTGAATCTCCGTTTTTCGAATTACCTGAAAATATCCCGGGTCGTTTTTCACCTATTAATTTAAATTGTAACAACAATCGTGAAATTGAATGGCTATTTATTGTTCCTATTGAAGCCAGAAATTGGATTCTTGATGCTATTGCTAAAGAGATCGGATCTCGGCATTGCAAATCATGGTCAATATTCTATTCTCCTAAGAGTCCTACGCCATATCCCAAGGCACGGAATGTCTTTTTCATGCATCAATCTTTATTGATGAGGTATAAAAAACTCTTATCAAATGAATTTATCTATACTTGGTATACTCATCCTGGAAATGATGAAGATAAGAATATACCTTCTCACTTAGAAGCATTTCAAAAGTGTCACAAAGTTGTCTTTGCGTGTTCACGGTTTATGAAACTTTGGAATCAGAGCGGTTTGTCGCCTGATAAGACGACTTGTATTTTAGGTGGCGCAGATGAAAAAATGTTTACCGCTCATAAACGCATCGGAAGAGTTGTGGGATTATCCTCTTCTTTTTATGAAAGAAAAAATCCAGATCTGCTTTTCGAAATTACGAGAATGATGCCTGATGTTTCGTTTCGCTTGATTGGCAAGGGTTGGGAAAACTATGCGAGGTTCGAAGAAATGCTCCGCTTTGGAAATCTGGAGTATATTCAAGCAAAATATCACGAATACCCGCGATATTACCAAGATGTTAATGTTTTTTTATCTACGGCCAAACTTGAGGGCGGTCCGATTCCGCTTATTGAGGCAATGATGGCGAATTGCCTTCCAGTAGCCTCAGATACCGGTTTTTGTCCCGATATTATAAAGCATGGCAAAAATGGATTCTTGTTTCCTGCAGATAATCCCTCCGTGTCAGAAGTCTGCAATCTTATTGAAAGAGGTTTCGAGTTGTCGCATGTTAACATTCGCGATACAGTATTAGACTATACTTGGGATAAATTTTCCTCTTCTATTACCGATTTAGCTAAGAAATGAAATTACAGACAGAATATTTCTTAAACACTATTTCCCAGAGATTGATAAAGTATTTATCCCATAAAAAGGGATATGACTCCGTGGAAAAGATCACAGAGCAACTATGTGCCAAAGTAAACTATTTTAATATCTGCCCTCATGCCAATAAGATTTTGGCTCTACTGCCGCTATCTCATCCTGAGATCATTCAGGTAAACCCTACTTTTACAGGCCTTGCACATACACATAAATCTAACATTGAGTTTTATCTAATTCATAATGAGAATCTCAAAATAGATAGCCCGAGTTTCGCCTCTTTTAAAACATCCCGAGTTCATCGGGTTAATTCTCTCCCTGATCTCGAGAAACTTCCTTTTAAACCACAGGATTCTTGTGTCTGGATCCCTCTTAGCGAAAGGGACATTTTGCTTGAGCGTGATTTTTTTTCGGAATCAACACTCAATGAGTTTAGTGGATATGCGCGTCCGATGCGTTACAGGCATTTGATCTATCAACCGACTTTATCAGATAAAGATTCCTACATTGAAAACTCCCAATACATTTTAGTAAACCGAGTTCAGTTTTTTCGATTATATCTATCTGGATGTAGATCTTTAATTGATGATTGTGATCGGTTATTGAATACTAAAAAGGAGCAAAAGTCTACTCAAATTCTTGATAAGGGTGGTGTAAAAGATAAGATATCCACACCGAAGAGCCCTTTACCAAGTTTAGATTTGTCTTCAAATCTATCTGTAAGGTGGTTTACCCCTCAGGGACCGAAAGACTTTGTTAAAACAAACCATGGTGCTGATACCGATATTTCTACTTTAAACATTCCTCTTGAGGCCATACGAGTTGGTTCACAACAGGCAATCGCTCTGCGGCGTTTGAATCGCAAAATCGGCACATCAACATTTGATTACGAACTTAAACCTCACGAGATCAAGTCACACATGCTAACGGCATACTTGAATCGCGGTGGTGGCGGAAACCCAGTGATGAGCGCAATCTCAGAGTCTCTTGATTGTAAAACGTTATATGCTGAAGATTTTCACATGTTCAGACCTGGTGTTCCTATTGTGTGGGGGGTTTTAAGAAATAGTAAGATGGTCATAGATTCAGCAATAAAACATAATCAATACTTTTATTATGTTGATCATGCCTATTTTGCTAGGGGGCATAATCAAAATTACCGTATTTCACGCAATGGATTTGAAGCTGGGCCCGTCAAAGTATGTCCTCAGGATCGCTTTGATTCTTTAGGTATTCAACTTAAGGAATGGAATATGTCGGGACAAAAAATAATTGTCTGCCCCCCCACTGAATACTTTCAAAATGCGCACAACTGCAGGACTTGGCTTGATGACACCTTGCGAACATTAAAGCGATATACAGACCGAAAAATTGTCATCAGGGATAAACCTAAACCTGGCGGCGCAATAGTTTCTCTTGAGGAGCAGCTTAAAGATGCCTACGCTCTGGTAACGCACTCTTCCAATGTTGCTATTGAATCGGTAGTTCTCGGAACTCCAGTATTTGTATCGACCACAAGTGCCTCTGCGCCAGTTGGTGAAACGGATTTGCGATTTATTGAAACACCCAAATATCCAGGCCGTCAGCCTTGGTTGAATCATCTTGCATACTGCCAATTTTCAATGAGTGAGATTCAATCGGGAAGGTTTTTTGATATTCTTCTTGATTTCGAAAATAAAGTCTTTCTTTAAAGCATCATATATTGGATATGAATAATATAATAAATATTGCTAAAAATGTCATTCGTATAGAAGCTGATGCTGTTTCCGGCTTGCTGAATCGGATCGGAGATTCGTTTGCAACCGCTGTTGAGATAATCCAATCTGCCACTGGACGAGTTGTTGTCGTCGGGATGGGCAAATCAGGAAGTATTGCAAAAAAAATTGCAGCGACCCTTTCATCGACTGGAACAACCTCATTTTTTGTTCACCCAGCCGAGGCGTTTCATGGTGATTTGGGAATGATTCACGCAAATGACGTGATTCTGATGATTTCATATAGCGGTGAAACAGAGGAATTAGTCAGATTGCTAACATTCATGAAGTATCAAGGGAACAAGATAATTGCCATAACAGGCCGATTTGACTCCTCTATTGCCCGAAACGCTCATGCGGTTCTTGATGCCTCTGTCGCTCGTGAGGCTTGTAGTAATAATCTGGCTCCAACAACTTCTACCACTGTGGCATTAGTGCTTGGAGATGCGTTGGCTGTGACTTTATCTACCCTTAAGAATTTCCAAGAAGAGGATTTTGCTCGGTTTCACCCTGGTGGCAATTTAGGGCGGCGCCTTCTCACGAAGGTGAGGGATGTAATGCACAAACGCCCTCTCCCGACCTGCGACCCAAGTATGACTCTTCGCGAAGTAGTCAGTATAATGACACGTGGTAAATTAGGGGTAGCTTTGGTTATGGACCAGAACCGAATGCTGGGGATCGTTACTGATGGGGATCTCCGCAGAGCCCTTGAAAGTTCCTCAGATCCATTAAACAGACTTGCGATGGAATTTATGACAGAAAACCCTCATACGATCTCTGAGGGTGAAAATTTGGCCATTGCTGAAGATAAGATGAAGAGTCTTGCCAAACGTATGCTTGTAGTGGTTGATGCAGCTCAAGATCCGGTTGGCGTAGTGCAAATCTTTGATGTGGAATGTTAGTATGGAAATGTTAATTTCAGAAAATTATAGAGCTCTTAATAAGGGCTTACATGCCTCGAATCCGGGCTATGGCACTTCGGGTTCGAAGAGGGCCTCAGATGTCGAGCGCTTTGCCCAAAAACTGAATGCCCAGAGTATCCTTGACTATGGGTGTGGCAAGCAGACCCTCGGCAAGGCGCTACCACACCTGCCCATCATTGCCTACGACCCTGCGATTCCTGAACTCGCAAATCCACCGATGCCGGCTGACTTGGTTGTCTGCACTGATGTTCTTGAACACATTGAGCCGGAATTATTGGAGAATGTTCTGGATGATCTCAAACGGCTAACCATCAAGGGAATTTTTATGGTGGTGTCGACATGCGCAGCCAAAAAATTCCTTGCTGACGGTCGAAACGCCCACCTCATCCAGCAGCCGAGTGGTTGGTGGCTGCTGAAACTCATGGTTCGCTGCGACATAAATCAATTCCAAGTATCCGAGAATGAGTTCTCCATGTTCGGTCTGGCAAGCCGAGAAACTGTGGTTCAAGATGTATCGCAGGGAGATGTTAGTAAAAAATCCGATTTTATACGTGCAGAGCATTTAAACGCAGAAATTGATGAACTAACTGCGTGGATATTAAAATCTAAAAATACAACAAGAAATCCATTTAATTCTAAGGAAAAAGAATTGGATGAGATAAATCAAAGATTGATAAAACTCGAAACCAAACTGACATCAACCAAACCCCAAAAGAAATTGTATAAAGCCAAGAAAGTAGGATCATCAAAGGTGGGCTAACATCTAAGATGCGCCTATCACAATGGCCTAATAATTTATTCCTCGCTGAGTGTCTTTTTTTGATTTGCTTCGATTTTCCATCCCCACTTAGTAGAAGTTTTTCTCTTTTCGGGTGGACCTCAGCAAATGCTATTCTCCTTTTGAACTATGCAACCCAATTTCAATAATCCCATTGTGAATCCACGCAAAGGCATAGTTCTAGTATCTAGTTTATTAAGTTAGCGTATTTACTTTCAGGTGATTTTTTGGAGACGCGGATTTTTGTCCATTCGAAAGGAGCGGCGGTTTCATTGTAAACTTTGAGAAAGCTATCAATGGCATGCAC
>Ga0214919_10002609_pt1 | contig 28081 bp, 21 predicted proteins | sample LL1503_MetaG_FD_177994 | JGI IMG/M metagenome (GOLD analysis project Ga0214919, IMG submission 177994) | Freshwater microbial communities from Lake Lanier, Atlanta, Georgia, United States - LL-1503 | ecosystem: Environmental > Aquatic > Freshwater > Lake | place: USA: Georgia | collected... | reverse complement strand
GTTTCAAAAATCAGAGTCATACTCTTTTGATAAATCTCCAAATCCCGATAACTTTTCATCTTCTAAAAATTATAAATAAAATAAAAACTCAAAACCGAAAACCGAAAACCGAAAACCGATAACCGAAAACAGATAACCGAAAACAGATAACCGAAAACAGATAACCGATAACCGAAAACCGATAACCGATAACCGAAAACCGATAACCGTTATCTAAGAATACTGCTTCTCGTAATACTTAGCATAATCTCCTGAAGTAACACTTTGCAACCAGGCTTCGTTGGCCAAAAACCAATCAATAGTTTGCTCTAATCCTTCTTCAAAAGTTACTGAAGGCTTCCATCCTAATTCGCTGTTAATTTTGGAAGCATCAATAGCATAGCGCAAATCGTGTCCTGGTCTATCTTTGACATAGGTAATCAATTGTTCAGATTCACCAGTTGCTCTTCCAAGTTTGATGTCCATTTTTTGACAAAGTAATTTTACCAATTCAATATTTTGCCATTCGTTAAACCCGCCTATATTGTAGGTTTCATGATTTTTTCCTTCATGAAAAACCAAATCGATAGCAATTGCGTGGTCGATGACGAAGAGCCAATCACGCGTATATTTTCCATCGCCATAAACAGGCAAAGGTTTGTTGGTGATAATATTATTAATAAAAAGAGGAATTAATTTTTCTGGAAAATGGTAAGGACCATAATTATTAGAACAATTAGTAATTACATAGGGTAAACCGTAAGTCTCACCGTAAGCACGAACAAAATGATCGGAACTAGCTTTGGAAGCTGAGTAAGGAGAATTTGGGTCATAAGGGGTAGTTTCTGTAAACAATCCTGTGGCACCTAAACTTCCATAGACTTCATCGGTAGATACGTGGTAAAATCGTTTACCTTCAAAAGTATTGGCCCAAATAGTTTTAGCAGCATTTAATAAATTCATAGTACCTATTACATTAGTTTTCACAAATGCTAATGGATCAGTAATCGAACGATCAACATGTGATTCTGCAGCTAAGTGAATTACCCCATCAAATTGATGTTGTTGAAACAAATCATTGATAAAATCAGCATCAACAATATCTCCTTTTATGAATGTGTAATTGGAAGCAGCCTCAATATCTGCAATATTTTCTAGATTCCCTGCATAAGTTAGGGCATCTAAATTATAAATTTGATAATTTGGATACTTTGTCACAAACCGTCTCACGACATGTGAACCAATAAACCCTGCACCACCTGTAATTAAAATCTTCTTCATGAATAATAATTTAAATCTAAAATAGTAAAAATATTTTCTATAATAATTTTCTCTTTCACAGCAAAAAACCCAAAACCGAAAACCGAAAACCGATAACCGAAAACCGAAAACCGAAACTACAACCTCCCGTCTGCTTGTTCTTTCAATACCCCTTTCACATCAAACAAAACTCCATTAGCTTTTTTCAACTTTGAGAAATCGATTGATGTAAACTCATTGTGCGCTACACCGAGAACAATGGCATCAAAAGTTGCAGAAGGGATTTCGTTCGTCGTTTCTAATTGGTATTCATGCCTTACATCTGATGGTTTTGCCCAAGGATCATATATGGTTACTTGAATTCCGTATTCTTCCAAAGCATGAACTACATCTACAATTTTTGTATTTCTAACATCGGGGCAATTCTCCTTGAAAGTGATTCCTAGCATCAGTAATTTCGCCCCATTAATAGTAACCCCTTTTTTTATCATTAGTTTTACTACTTGAGAAGCAACATATTCGCCCATACTATCATTTAATCGTCTTCCAGCCAAAATAATTTCGGGATGATATCCTTTTTCTTGAGCTTTTTGGGCCAAATAATAAGGATCAACACCAATACAATGTCCACCAACTAGCCCTGGTTTGAAGGGAAGGAAGTTCCATTTGGTTCCAGCGGCTTCTAATACGGCATGAGTATCTATTTCTAGTAAATTAAAAATCTTGGCCAACTCATTAACAAAAGCAATATTAATATCGCGTTGGGAATTCTCAATAACTTTAGCCGCTTCAGCTACTTTTATGGAGGGAGCTAAATGAGTACCTGCAGTTATAACAGATTTATATAATTCATTAACTTTTTGACCAATTGCTGGAGTAGAACCTGAAGTTACTTTTAAGATTTTTTCAACCGTATGTTCTTTATCGCCTGGGTTTATTCGTTCAGGAGAGTAGCCAGCAAAAAAATCAATATTGAATTTTAATCCGCTAACTCTTTCTAAAACAGGAATACATTCTTCTTCAGTTACGCCTGGATAAACAGTAGATTCATAAATAACAATATCTCCTTTTTTCAAAACTTTCCCAACGGTTTCACTTGATTTGTATAATGGTGTCAAATCAGGGCGATTGTTCTTATCCACAGGAGTTGGTACTGTAACAATATAATAGTTACAAGCGGCAATATCCTCTGTAATGTTACTACAATAAAGTCCATTTTCAGAAGAATTAGTAGTAGCTAATACGGCACGTAAAGTAACTTCATCAATTTCGAGCGTTGAATCAATTCCTGAGTTCAATTCCTTTATTCTATTTTGATTGATATCAAAACCGACAACAGGGTACTTGGTAGCAAATAAACGCGCCAATGGCAATCCTACATATCCTAATCCTACAACAGCAATTTTTATATTCATGAAATCTAAAAACAAGTTAATTTTTATGTGATATAAACAAATTCAATAAAGTAATCCAAACACCATAATTATCTAAAAGTCACAAGCCATCTAACCAAAACAAATTTTCACCCTAATAACCCAAAACCGATAACAGATAACCGAAAACCGAAAACTGACAACCGAAAACCGATAACCGATAACCCAAAACCGATAACCGATAACCCATAACCTCACTACGACCCGATAGATTGGTAAATAAAACCTATACTTCTCATTTTTTCAGCATCTAAAAGATTTCTACCATCAAAAACAAAAGCTGGTTTAGACATAGAATCATAGATTTTTTGCCAATCATAATCTTTAAATTCGTCCCACTCTGTTAAAATAGCAATAGCATGAGCATTTCCACAAGCTTGGTAAGGATTATCAAATGTCACTAAATGTTTATCATTTTCAGCAGCATTTCTTGTTTCTAAATAGTCCAAATCATTTAATACTTGCTTACGCCCAACTTTTGGATCATACAAAGCAATGGTAGCTTGCTCATTGATTAAATCATCTGCAACATAGATAGCTGCTGATTCTCTGGTATCATTGGTATCTTTCTTGAAAGCCCAACCAAAAAAAGCTATTTTCTTTCCAGAAACCGTATTGTAAAGAGTCTGAACAATATTTTTAGAAAACCTTCTTTTTTGGTGATCGTTCATAATGATGACTTGTTCCCAATAATCGGCTACTTCATTCAATCCAAAAGCTTTAGAAATATAGACTAAATTTAAAATATCTTTTTGAAAACAAGAACCTCCAAATCCTACTGATGCCTTTAAAAATTTAGAACCAATTCTACTATCCATACCAATAGCTTTAGCTACTTCATTAACATTAGCTTCTGTTTTTTCACATAATTCAGAAATGGCATTGATAGAAGAAACTCTTTGTGCTAAAAAGGCATTAGCAGTCAATTTAGATAATTCTGATGACCAAACATTAGTTTTTAAAATTCGTTCTCTTGGCACCCAATTAGCATAAACATCTACTAAAGAGGCTATGGCTTTTTGTCCTTCTGGTGAGGTTTCTCCACCAATAAGAACTCTATCAGGATTTAATAAATCTTGTACCGCGGTACCTTCTGCAAGAAACTCTGGATTAGATAGTATCTGAAACTGAACTCCATTTCCGGTGTTATCTAAAATACTTTTCAATGCTTCGGCAGTTCTAACTGGCAAGGTTGATTTTTCAACTATTATTTTATCTGTTTTGGCTACTCTTGCTATTTGACGGGCACATAACTCTATATATTTCAAATCGGCGGCCATTCCTTTTCCGGTTCCATAAGTTTTAGTTGGGGTATTTACAGAGATAAAAATTAATTCTGCCTCTTCAATGGCCTTATCAACTGCTGTAGAAAAAAACAAATTTTTACCTCTTGTATTGCCTACAATTTCATTTAGCCCAGGTTCATAAATAGGAATGTTATTGACATCTTTATCATTCCATGCCGCTATTCTAGCTTCGTTTAAATCAACTACAGTTACTTTAATATGTGGGCATTTTTCAGCTATTATTGCCATAGTTGGTCCTCCAACATAACCTGCACCGATACAACAAATATTAGTTATTTTCATGCTTATTTTTTTATATTATAAATAGTTTATTTTAAATGCTCCCAATACCATTTTACTGCCTCTTCCAAACCTTCTTGAAAAGAGTATTTGGGATTGTAATACAACAATTGCTTTGCTTTTTCAATACTCGCTAAAGAATGGGGTATATCACCTACCCTGTTTGGTCCATGAACTACTTCAATCGCTGCAATTTTTTCATCAAATTTAGCTAAATAATTTTTTAAATAAAACACCATATTATTTAAGGTAGTTCTATCACCATAAGCCGTATTGTAAACAGTATTAATAGCATTAGAATTTTGAGTTAAGATAGCTAATTCATTCATTTGAATTACATTATCAATATAGGTAAAATCTCTTGAGTAATTTCCATTCCCATTAATTATTGGGCTTTCATGTTTCATAAGTTGCATTACAAACTTAGGAATAACTGCGGCATAAGCTCCATTTGGATCTTGTCTTCTTCCAAAAACGTTGAAATATCTCAATCCTATGGTTTCCAAACCATAAGTTTTACTGAAAATTTCTGCATATAACTCATTTACATATTTAGTAATAGCATAGGGAGAAAGTGGTTTTCCTATTTTATCTTCAACTTTTGGCAAACTTTCAGAGTCTCCATAGGTAGAGGAGCTGGCGGCATAAACAAATCTTTTAATTCCCTCATCTCTTGAAGCCACAAGCATATTTAAAAAACCAGAAACGTTTACTTCATTACTTGTAATAGGATCATTTATAGAACGAGGAACAGAACCCAATGCCGCTTGGTGTAATACATAATCAACATTCTTAACAGCTTGTATGCAAGTTTCAATATTTCTTATATCACCTTCAATAAATTTAAAGTTTTTATTCTCAAAAAAAGGTTCGATGTTATATTTATGTCCCGTTGAAAAGTTATCTAAAGAAATTACATAATAGTTTTTTGACAAAAAGTATTCGCAAAGATTAGATCCTATAAAACCGGCACCACCTGTTATTAATATTGCTATTTTATCATTAATCATTTTCTAATCTTTTTAAACATTCTGGATTTCCATTTGGCAAAAAATCCATTTGGTTCTTCATCTTCATGATAACCACTTCCGTAGCCATAGCCATAGCTATATCCATATCCATAACCATAACCTACGCCATATTTTGCTTTATTTTCATAACCGTTAAAGATGATACTAACGTTGTTTAGTTCACCTCTTTTACTTCTATTATTTAATAATGTTAACATTTCTTTTTTGGTGAAATTTTGACGCACTACATATAAAGTTACATCACAAAATTGAGACAATTCCAGCGCATCAGAAACCAATCCTACAGGTGGTGTGTCTAAAATAATATAATCATAATTTTTCTTCAATTCTTCAATCATCTCTTTCATTGTTTCTCCAAGAATCAATTCTGAGGGATTTGGTGGAATTGGTCCAGATGTAATTACATCTAGAAAAGGAATTTTTGTGTGTTGAATTACTTCCTCTAATTTTTTTTGTCCAATTAAATAATTGACAGCACCAATATCATTTTTAATATTAAAATCATCAAAAATTTTAGGTTTTCTTAAATCTAATCCTACTATGATAGTCTTCTTTTCGCTAAGAGCAAAAACTGTTGCGATATTTATAGAACAAAATGTCTTACCTTCTCCACTGATAGAGGAGGTCAACATTAAAGTCTTGGTACCTTCTTTGCTCTGCTTTTTATATAAAAACTGTAATGAAGAACGTATAGCTCTGAACGATTCTGAGAGTGCTGATTTAGGTCTTTCATAAACAGATAAATTATTTTTAGAGTGTTTTACTCCTACTATGCCAATTAGAGGCAATTGTGTAATATTTGTAATGTCCTCTATATTTTGTATTGAATTACTTATAAAGAAAATAAAGAACACCAATACTAATGGAACAAACAATCCAGCAAAAAAAGCCAATACATAATTTACTGCTGTTTTGGGTCCCAATAAACCACCTCCAACATCCTTTGCTGGATCTATAGTTTGTATATCAGATAAATTTGCAGCTTTTACTATAGATGCTTCACTTCTTTTTTGTAAAAAAGTATTGTAAATATTATCACTTAAATTATATTTTCTTGATAATTTTAACCACTCTTGTTTATCTTCTGGCAAACTACTTATTTCATTCTCAATTTTACCAATTTTTCTATTCGCAAGATTAAGGTCATATTGGAGAACATTTTTATAAGTATTAATATTTTCTATTAGCACTCTCTTGATAGAATTTATTTCATTATCAATTCTTTCAAAGTAAACATCTCCTTTTACTGAATAAATCAATTCTGATCTTTGCAAGGAGAGTGCAATTAACTTAGATACATTTATATTAATGTTTGGCTCTGAAATTCCTGCAACTGTTGGCACAGGTAATTTTGAATAATCTACTACGCTTTTTAGATAATTTTTTAATGAATTTAAATATTCGATTTTTCTTTCAACATCATCTTTTTGAAGATCATATTTCATTAATTCATCTTTATAATTTGAGCCTCCTTCTTCTATGTCAATAATATTATTCTTTTTGCTAAATTCTTTTAACTCTTCACCAGAATTTTTTAACTCTTTTTCCATTTTTGAAAGAGTTTTATCTATGAAATCAATCGTGTTTTCTGCAAATTTATTTTTGCTTTCCAATTGTTTTTTTATCAATACATCAACTGTTGCATTAAGATAATCAACCATTCTCTCTTTATTTGTTCCTTCCATTGCAAGCCTTAAAATTGACGCGGCTTTTTCATCAACTTCTACTTTTATTTTTTTTTGATTTGAAACGATATTATCAAATGAATTGAAACGTAAAAGTATTTCATCCTCAAAATTTTCTAGATTATTTTTTTTAATGTCTAGTTTCCAGTGCAGATAGGGTAAATTTATATCCTGACCAACTCTAAATATTTGCTTAAATTCTTTGTTTTGAATGGGTAGAGTTATAATATTGTTATCTTTATATCTTACAAGTTTTACATTATCACCTTCGAAAGAAATAGTGATTTGATAGGTCTTATAAGACAACATTTTAACTTTTATAAATGTTTCAAATAATTGATATTTTGTTTTATCAAGACTAATTTTAAAAGGAACTTGACCATAAACATCTTTAAGAAAATATTTTGTTTGTTTGAGATAATCTATGTAAGACTGTAAACTGTCTACAACTAATTCGTGGTGTGATCTAGATTTTAATGTGGTAGAAACCATTTGTACTTTATCGGAAGTTCCTCCCCAATTAAAAACTAAACTTGTATTGGATGTAAAAAAAGGATTGTTTTCGTCTTGTATTGATATGGTAGACTCTATTCCATAAATTTTTTGTTTTCTAATATTAACTTGATGTGCAATTGAAAAGGTGATTATTAGACCTACAATAAACAACTTCCAATAACTTAAGGTTTTTATTAAAAATCCTTTGAAATCAAAACTATTTTGCTTATCAAAAAAATTGAAGTCTTTTAAGTCTAACATGAATGATAGTATTAATTTTTAAGTAAGAAGAAAATAGTCGTTGATAATGATAAAAGTGTAATGATAGTTGACAGTGACTCTAAACCTGTCTTTCCTGTTCCCCATGATTTTTGTTTCAATGGTTTGATATAAATATAATCATTAGGCTGTAGATAAAAACATGGTGAATTTACCGCTCTACTATCTGTCAAGTCTATAGTAAATGTTTCATTTCCTTGAGGAAATCTTCTTATTACAATTACATTTTTTCTGTCTCCTGTAACCGTAATGTCTCCTGCATTAGCAATAGCTTCCATAATGTTAACTTTGTCTTGATATAATACTCTTGTTCCAGTAGTATTAATTTCACCATTTATTGTATATCTGAAACCCGCTAACTTTACAATTACATAAATACCTGCTTCTGTTTTAAAATACTTTTCGTGAAGTAATTTTTCTATTTTAATTCTAACTTCTTCAGTAGTAAATCCTAAAACATTTATTTCATCTAGCATTGGCAATCTTATATTGCCATGATCATCAACACTATAACCTGTAAAATAAGAATTTTGATCTGAAATTATCAATCCATTTTGATTGCTATCTAAATTAAATATTTCTACTATTTTTGGGTCAATAGCTTTAATAGTTATGTTTAAAATATCATTTGTTTGTAATCGATAAGGCTTTTGATTTGAGGGCGTAACTATTTCAGCATTTGATTTTCCTTTGTCTTGCAAGTAAATCAAATCTTTATTAGGCACACAAGAAGCAAATAAAATACTCAACAGGATATATATAAAGACCTTATGTAAATTCATTATATTTTTAAAATAATTAGCAAACAAAGATAGTTTTTCAATTCTAAATACAAAAATGTACTATGCTAATATTTCTTTATAAATTTTTAATTGAATTTTCAAATGGAATACGGTTTAATATACTTCTTCCCAGTGTAACCTCATCTGCATACTCGAGTTCATCGCCAACAGCAATACCACGTGCAATTGTAGATGTTTTTACAGGGTAATCTTTGATTTGCTTGAAGATATAAAAATTTGTGGTATCGCCTTCCATTGTTGAACTCAATGCAAAAATCAATTCTTCTGTTTGTCCTAATTTCACTTTTTCTACTAGTGAATTGATATTCAATTGACTGGGTCCAATACCATCAATTGGAGAAATTTTACCACCTAAAACATGATAAATTCCTTTGAACTGATTGGTGTTTTCAATAGCCATTACATCCCGAACATCTTCTACAACACAAATAATTTTATGATTTCTATTAGAATTATTACAAATTTCACAAACTTCAATATCTGAAATATTATGACAATTAGCACAGAATTTTACTTCTTCACGCATGGTTGTTAAGGCATTAGATAAAAATTGAGTATGTTCAATAGGCTGTTTTAGTAAATGCAAAACTAATCGCAATGCCGTGCGCTTTCCAATGCCAGGTAATTGTGCCATTTCGTTAACCGCTTTTTCGAGTAATTTTGATGAAAATTCCATTACGCAAATTTAGAGAAAAGAAAAAAGAAGAAAGAAAAAAGAAAGCAGAACTTTTCATCAAAATAGCTGTCTTTGCTCTTTTCTCTTTTTTATATATTCTTTTTTGTATTTTGGCTCACTATTAAACCAAAAATATGTCACCAACTACAATTCTTATTATCATTGTTATTTATTTTGGATTATTGATTTTGATTTCCAATTTGGTTAGCAAAAAAAGCTCTGACAATGATACTTTTTTCAAAGCTAATAAAAACTCAAAATGGTATTTGGTTGCCTTCGGAATGATTGGAACTGCTTTGTCTGGCGTGACTTTTATCTCTGTACCTGGCGAAGTTGGTAATCCCGATTTACAGTTTAAATATTTCCAGTTCATACTTGGAAATGCTATAGGTTTTATAATCATAGCTAAAGTATTGCTCCCGCTTTATTATCGAATGAATTTGACTTCTATTTATAGTTATATCGAACAACGATTAGGAGTTGTGAGCTATAAAACTGCCGCTACAATTTTCTTAATCAGTCGAACTATTGGCTCTGCTTTCAGATTGTATTTAGTAGTGATAGTATTGCAACGTTATGTTTTTGATTCTTTTCATGTTCCATTTGCGCTAACGGTTTTAATTTCTTTAGGATTAATATTTGCCTACACGTATCGAGGCGGACTAAAAACCATAATAATTACCGATAGTTTGCAAACGTTCTTCTTAGTTTCCTCTGTTTTTTTGACCATAATTTTCATTTGTCAGAGTCTAGATTTTTCTTTTTTCCAAGCTTTTGAAGCTGTTAAAGAAAGCAATTATTCTAAAATTTTCTTCTTTGAGGATTATTTAAAAGGCAATTATTTTTGGAAACAAATACTTGGTGGGATATTTGTAACGATAGCTATGGTTGGACTCGACCAAGATTTAATGCAAAAGAATTTGAGTTGTAAGAACATTGGTGAAGCTCAAAAAAACATGTTTACCTTCACTGGTATATTTGTTATTATTAATATTTTCTTTTTGAGTGTTGGTGCTTTGCTTTATATGTTTGCCGAGAAAAATGGCATTCAAGTACCTATAGCAGACAATGTTGCTCGTACTGATTTCTTGTTTCCTGAAATAGCATTGAAATCTTTAGGAATTGTTCCTGCAGTAGTTTTTTTATTGGGGCTTACAGCTGCTACTTTCGCAACTACAGACTCCGCTTTAACCGCTTTAACTACTTCTTTTTGCGTAGATTTTCTTAGTATGGATAAATCAGAAAATAAAAGTAATTCTTCCAATGTAAAAACAAGACATTTTGTTCATATTGGATTTTCATTTTTAATGTTTTTGGTCATCATAGTTTTTGATGCCTTTAATGATGCTTCCGTAGTTAAAATGATTTTTAAGATTGCATCTTATACTTATGGACCACTTTTAGGATTGTATGCTTTTGGCTTGTTTATGAAATCAAAAACTGTTCATGACAAATTAGTGCCTTTCATTTGCTTAATTTCGCCAACATTGTGCTTCTTTATTAGTAAATATTCTGTAGCACTTTTTGGCAATTATACTTTTGACAATGAATTAATTATTGTTAACGGTTTAATAACTTTTATAGGATTACTTTTGATAAGCAAACCTACAACAGAAAATACTCGTTATTAATTGGTAATTAAATTCAGTTCTAATATTGATTTGTAGCCAGTAAAACTAGTGTGCAGGCCACTTCAACTTTAATTCCGTTACCTTGAAGCAATTGATAAAACTCTGGATTTTCGGTTCCAGGATTGAAGATAACACGCTTTGGTTTTGTCTCTATGATGTAGTTATAATAATCGCGTTGACGTGCCGGATTTAAGTATAAACTCACTGTGTCAATATTTTTCAACGGAATGTTTTTAGTTCTAATGGTAACTCCAGCCACTTCGCCTGTATTCTGACCAATAGCTAAGACTGAATGTCCTTTATCAACAAGCATTGTAATGGCTTTGAAAGCGTATCGTTCTGGTTTTGTTGTAGCACCGAGAACTAGAGTTTTTTTATTTTTCATGTTTTTTTTATAGATTTTAATCTATGCTTTTGGCAAAAAGATTTCTGCCATCATACAACGTGCACTTCCACCCCCACAAGCTTCTATGGTATCTAAACTTGAATGAATTATTTCGACATGTGCTTCTAGTTGTGCTATTTGCTTTTTGGTTAAACTTTTATAGGCCGATTCACTCATGACTAAAAATCTTTTTTCATTTTTCCCTTTAACTTCTAGCATGTTGCCTGCAAAATTATTTACTTGTTCTTCTGTGATTAAGATGATTTCTTTATCATCACCTCGAAGACTATCCAGCACCATTTTGCGTTCTTTTTTGTCATCAATACAATCAGCACAAATCACGGCAAAAGTATCACCAAGACACATCATTACATTCGTATGATATATTAATTTTCTTTCTCCATTTACGGTTTGGAAAGCTTCAAAAATTACAGGTGTGAATTCAAAATCTTCACAAAATTCTATCATCAATTCTTCATCTGCTCTTGGTGAAAGAGCGCAATAGGCTTTGCCATTTTCTCTATCCAAAAGCAAACTTCCTGTTCCCTCCAAAAACACATTGTCTTCCTCAGCTGCGGTATAATCCATAATACCTTCATTGATTTGAAAACCCTCATCTTCTAATACATCAAGGATATCGTCTCTTCGCTCTTCGCGACGGTTTTCGGCAAACATGGGATAATAAACCACATCGCCATTTTCATGAAATGAAATCCAATTGTTCGGAAAAATACTATCTGGAGTATTGGGTTCTAAAGTATCTTCAACAACTATAACATTTACGCCTACTTTTCGCAATTTATTTACAAAAGCATCAAATTCTTGTTGCGCTTTTGCATTAACAGTTTCTGGAGAAAGTCCATCAAGTACTTTTTGATAATAATTATTTACAGCAGTCTGTTCGTTCATGCGGAATGCCACTGGACGAATCATTAATATGGAATTGGTAGTTTGTTTCATTTTATTTTAGTCTCTAATTAAGGGTAAAGTAGAACATCTTAGTAGTCCTTCTTGTTTTGCTATTTCTGCATAAGGGATTTCTTCAACGATAAAACCTTTATCACGAAGCCAATTATTTAATCGAGTGAAATTCCTTTCAGAAACTACCACATTTTCATCTATAGAAAACACGTTAGAATTCATATCATACATTTCGTCACGAGTAATATGAAATAAATTTTCTAAACCAAAAAGATTCACTAAAAAAACATAATCGGCCTCTTCTCTGAAACCACTTTTATATATTATTCCTTTGTTTGCACCAACGGGTTGAAAGCAACAATCCAAATGTAATGCATTATCGCGCGCTTCCAATTTTGATTTTACCAAATCAAATTCTTTTACTTTTTTGTTTGGAAACAATTCTTTTATATAATTCACACCTTGCCAATTGGTTCGCGCAGTGATATAATCTTTATAATCAGAACCTTTATAGGTTCCAATGAAAATATAATCGTTCCAAAGCATTACATCACCACCCTCAATATGTACTTCTTCTGGTGGACGAACTACTTTTGCTGGATTAATTTGGTCAATTACATATTGAATTGCCTCTAATTCTCTTTCTCTATCGGGAAGAATATTGGCTTTGATAAAAATATCGTCAATTACAAAACCGATGTCGCGTGTAAAAATTTGATTGTAATTTTCAATCATTTCAGGACGAAATACTTTCACATCATATTTTTGAAATACTTGATTGAAAGCTTCTATCTCCTTAATCATCTCAGCTTCAATAGGATAAGTTCCTGCAAGAATATGTTCTAAAGATTTTGGATCATAGGCTTCATGAGCTGATGGTATTGGTCCATTATTTAGTGCTGAACCCAACACAACAGCTCTCAATCTTGATGTTTCGTTTTTAATTTTTAATTGTAGCATAAAGTAGCTTTTGGCATTGTACAAATATAAAAAAGCTTCTCAACAGGGAGAAGCTTTGTTTATAAGTATTTAAAGATAGTATTAATTTTTAATCAACCTTTAGTAAGATTTAAAACTATCTTTTTTCAATAGATTTAAATTCACGTAATGGGTGTCCTATATAAACTTGTCTTGGTCTACCAATTGGTTCTTTATTGACGCGCATTTCTTTCCACTGTGCAATCCAACCAGGAAGTCTTCCTATAGCAAACATTACAGTAAACATTTCGGTTGGTATTCCTAATGCTCGATAGATTATTCCTGAGTAAAAATCAACATTTGGATATAGCTTTCTTGATACAAAATACTCATCAACCAAAGCAGCTGCTTCTAATTTTTTTGCAATATCTAAGATGGGATCATCAACACCTAAAGTAGTTAATACTTCATCGGCAGCCTTTTTAATAATTTTAGCTCTTGGGTCAAAATTTTTATATACTCTGTGTCCAAATCCCATTAAACGGAATGGATCGTCTTTATCTTTAGCTTTAGCCATGTATTTATCAGCATCGCCACCGTCTTTTTGGATGGCTTCTAGCATTTCTAATACAGCTTGATTAGCGCCTCCATGAAGTGGTCCCCATAGTGCCGAAACGCCAGATGAAATTGAGGCAAATAATCCAGCGTGGGATGAACCTACTATTCTTACTGTTGAAGTAGAACAATTTTGTTCATGATCAGCGTGTAGGATAAATAATTTATCTAATGCGCTTACAATAACAGGATTTACTTTATAGGGTCCTGTTGGTAGTTCAAACATTAAACGCAAAAAATTTTCTACATAACCTTTTGTATTATCGAAATAATTCAATGGATAACCCATCATTTTTCTGTATGTCCAAGTGGCAATTACAAGGAATTTACCCATGGTTTTACATACAGCTTCATACATTTCTTTTTCGTTTTCTACATTTACCACTTTTGGATTGAAAGCTGTTAATGCACTTGTAAGCGATGATAAAACTCCCATTGGATGAGCCGTTTTTGGAAAACCATCAATGATGTTTTTCATTTCTTCGTTTACCAAAGTATATTTTCGAATATCATTTTCGAATTGAACTAACTGATTTTTTGTTGGTAATTCTCCAAAAATTACCAAATAAGAAACTTCTAAAAAATTTGATTTTTCGGCTAAATCTTCAATGGCATAACCTCTGTATCGAAGAATTCCTTCTTCTCCATCAAGGAAAGTAATTTCACTTTTACATGATCCTGAATTTTTATAACCAGGATCAAGCGTAATAGCACCCGTTAAAGCACGGAGTTTGTCGATATCAATGGCAGGTTCATTTTCACTTCCAATAATTACTGGAAATTCATATTTCTTACCATCAAATTCTAATATTGCAGTTTTAGACATGATATACTATGGGAATTAAGTCAGATAAATTAATAATTCAACAAAATTAGGGAATTGCAAATGAAATAAAAAAGATTTTTAGTAAGGTTTTCGTTAAATTTTAATATTATTTTTTAAACTAATTACTTTAAAAAACTTTAAATTAAATCAGCTTTGATTTAAGAGACTCTCTTTTCAATGCAAAAAGGACTTACTTCAAAATAAAAATTAATATCTCATAAAATCATTATTGAAGAAATAAATATAATAGTTAGGTTATTTCTTTTGCTTGAAAAAGTAATTGTGCCAATTTATAGTGTAATTTATGATTAAAATAAAGCGTAAAACAACAAAAAATCCCAAGCCACGAACTTGGGATTTACTTTATATTAAATTTGATACTATGTAGTTAAAATTAAGAGAGTGCCGCTTTCACTTGGTCAGCAGCTTCTTGAAATTGTACTGCTGATAAAATTGGCATTCCTGAATTATCAATTAATTCTTTTGCAATCTCAGCATTGGTTCCTTGTAAACGAACAATTATTGGCACTTTAATAGCATCGCCCATGTTCTTATAAGCATCAACAACTCCTTGTGCAACACGGTCACAACGAACAATACCTCCAAAAATATTAATTAAAATAGCTTTTACGTTTGGATCTTTTAAGATAATACGGAAAGCTGTTTCTACACGTTTAGCGTCGGCTGTTCCTCCTACGTCTAAGAAGTTTGCTGGTTCAAAACCCGCATATTTAATTAAATCCATAGTTGCCATAGCAAGTCCAGCGCCGTTTACCATACAACCTACTGTTCCGTCAAGATCAACATAGTTTAATCCAACTTCTTTTGCTTCTACTTCGATTGGGTTTTCCTCACGAATGTCGCGCATGTCAGCATATTTTGGTTGACGGTATAAGGCATTATCATCAATATTTACTTTAGCATCTACAGCCAATATTTTATTATCCGATGTTTTTAAAACTGGGTTAATTTCAAACATAGAAGCATCAGAACCGATGTAAGCATTATATAATGAATCGATAAACTTAACCATTTCTTTAAATGCATTTCCTGAAAGTCCAAGATTAAAAGCTATTCTTCTAGCTTGAAAACCTTGTAATCCTACTGATGGATCTATTTCTTCCGTAAATATTAAATGAGGAGTGTGTTCTGCCACTTCTTCAATGTCCATTCCTCCTTCGGTTGAATACATAATCATATTTCTTCCAGTAGCTCTGTTAAGTAAAACAGACACATAGAATTCTGAGGTTTCACTTTCTCCTGGGTAGTATACATCTTCTGCAATAAGTACTTTGTGTACTTTTTTACCTTCTGGTGGAGTTTGAGGCGTTTTCAGCATCATCCCAATGATTTGTTCTGAAATCGTTTCTACTTGTTCCAAGTTTTTAGCCAATTTTACTCCTCCGCCTTTTCCTCTTCCTCCTGCGTGAATTTGTGCTTTAACAACATACCAACTTGTGCCTGTTTCGGTAGTTAGTTGTTTTGCTGCAGCTACTGCTTCTACTGGACTATTGGCTACAATACCTCTTTGTACTCTAACACCATAGCTAGCTAAGATTTCTTTTCCTTGATATTCGTGAATGTTCATATTGAAGTTTTTAATACTTTTAAAGTGCTGCAAAAGTAATTAATTACAATCAAACGAAAAAGAAATGTAAACCAATTTAAAATATTTTTTAAATCAATCGTTTGTAAAATAAAAAAGCATGCCTTTTTTTAGTTTTATATGTTATAAAAAATAGTAATTCAATCTTTCTATGTTGATATTACAATCTTTAAAAAACACTCGTATGTTTATAAAATATTTACAAAAAATAGCACCAAAACTATTCAGAAAAATCATATTGTAAAAAAAACTTGTTATTAATCTAATAATTTTAAAAGGGGAAAAATACAAATTATTGATTTATTATTTGTTTAATTAATAATTCAATAAATTAATTAATATTTTACGCATTATGCAATGTTTTTTTTTACAAAATTAATATTTTAGTGAAAATTTATCAATAATGAAAGTCGAAGCACAAGGGCTATATTTACCTGAATTTGAACATGACAATTGTGGAGCAGGTTTTATATGTAATTTGAATGGAATTAAGTCTAATGATATTATACATAAAGCGTTAGATATTTTAATAAAATTAGAACATCGTGGCGCTGTTAGTTCTGATGGAAGAACAGGTGATGGTGCCGGAATTCTATTTGAAATCCCTCATGATTTTTTTAATAAAGTTTGTCCTTTTGAAATACCAAAACCTAAAGAATATGCCGTAGGGATGGTTTTTTTACCTAAAAGTGTTAATCAAATTTCTTTTTGTAAAACTACTTTTGAAACTGCTATAAAAGATCAAAATCTAAAAATTTTAGGTTGGCGAGATGTGCCTGTTGATGTTTCAAATCTTGGAGAAATTGCTGCCGCTAAAGAACCTACTATTAAGCAAGTTTTTGTTAGTAAAAATGGATTACAACTGACCGAACAACAATTTAATGCAAAATTATTTGCTGCCAGAAAAATAGCTGAACATGCTATTATTAATTCTAAAATTTCTGAAAGTCATCGTTTTTATTTCTCAAGTTTTTCTACAACTACTATAATATATAAAGGACTCTTGATGCCCGAAGACATTAGTCGTTATTACACCGATTTACAAGACGATGATTTGGTAACTCGATTGGCTTTAGTGCATCAAAGATTCTCAACGAATACTTTTCCTTCATGGGAATTGGCACAACCTTTCCGATATATGTGTCACAATGGAGAAATCAATACGCTCCGCGGAAACATTAGTAGAATGGGAGCCAGAGAAGCCTTAATGAAAAGTGATGTTTTTGGTAACGATATTAAAAAATTGTTTCCCATTATATTAAAAGGAAAATCAGATTCTGCATCTATGGATATGGTCATTGAGTTGCTCTTAATGACTGGTCGCTCACTACCAGAAGTTATGATGATGGTAGTACCAGAGGCCTGGGAAAAACATCAAACCATGTCGGAAGACAAAAAAGCTTTCTATGAATATAACGCTTGCATCATGGAACCTTGGGATGGTCCAGCATCTATTCCTTTTACAGATGGTAATGTTATTGGTGCTTTATTAGACCGAAATGGTTTGCGCCCATCACGATATACTGTAACCAAAAGTGGCTTTGTAATTATGTCTTCTGAAATTGGCGTTCTTGACATTAAACCTGAAGATGTTTTACAATATGGTCGATTGGAACCTGGAAAAATGTTTTTAGTTGACATGAACAAAGGAAGAATTATTGAAGATGATGAAATAAAGAATGCTATTGTTAGTAAACATCCTTATAAAAAATGGTTGGATGAAAATCTGCTACACTTGGCAAATATACCTTATACTAATAATCCAATTCCTGAGGAAAATATTGATTTTGAAACCCGTCAACGTTTGTTTGGCTATACTATTGAAGATCTTCAAACCATTATAAGCCCAATGGGTATTAACGCAGCAGAAGCTATTAGTTCAATGGGGAATGATACACCATTAGCTGTTTTATCTGATCAACCGCAACTCTTATATAATTATTTTAAACAAATGTTTGCTCAAGTAACCAATCCCCCTTTGGATGGCATTCGAGAGGAAATCATTACTGATATTAGTTTAGCTATAGGTGGTGATTTTAATATTTTTGATATTGAACCCAAACATTGCAAGAAACTTAAAATTCAGAACCCAGTTATATCAAACGAAGATTTAGATAAAATTAGAAACATCCATCATCCAGATTTTAAATCGGTAACTATTTCAACATTATATGAAATTAAAAAAGGGGTTAATGGTTTAGAAAGAGCTCTAGAAAAATGTGTTCAAGCTACATTCAAAGCCGTGGAAGAAGGTTGTAATATTGTAATTTTATCAGACAGAGGTGTAAGTGAAAAAATGATGCCAATACCTATGTTACTTGCTTGTTCTTATATACATCATACTCTAAATACTTTAAAAGTTCGCTCTAAATTTGGAATAATTATAGAATCTGCAGAACCTCGGGAGCCCCATCATTTTGCACTATTATTTGGTTATGGTGCTAGTGCTATAAATCCCTACATGGTCAACGAAATTATTCATAATCAAGTAACTCTTGGACTTATACCTAGCATTAAAGCTGACTATGCTATTAAAAATTTCAACAAAGCTATCGCAAAAGGAATTCTTAAAATCATGAATAAAATTGGGATTTCCACTCTTCACTCCTATCGTGCTGCCCAAATTTTTGAAATACTAGGATTGAATAAAACATTTACTTCAAAATATTTCCCAAACACACCTTCACGAATTGAAGGGATTGGTTTAATGGAAATTGAAAAAGAAATCAAAAAAAGATATCAAAAAGCATTTCCAAATTCACAAATTGCTAATCTATTACCTTTAGAAATAGGCGGAATTTATCGTTGGCGAAGAAATGGTGAAAAACATATGTTTAACCCAACTACTATTGCTAAACTCCAACAAGCCGTTCGACTCAATAGCCCAGAAAGCTACAAAGAATACTCTCGAATGGTCAATGAGCAAAGTGAAAATCTAATGACAATTAGAGGATTATTTGAATTCAATAATCTTGACCCAATTCCAATAGATGAAGTGGAGTCTTGGACTGAAATTGTAAAAAAATTCAAAACTGGTGCCATGTCTTATGGCTCTATCAGTCAAGAAGCTCATGAAAACTTAGCAATTGCTATGAACCGAATTGGTGGAAAAAGTAATTCTGGAGAAGGAGGTGAAGACTCAAAACGTTTTCAAAAAGAACTCAATGGCGATTCAAAAAATAGCGCCATTAAACAAGTAGCTTCTGGAAGATTTGGTGTGTCAATCAATTATTTGACAAATGCTAAAGAAATTCAAATCAAAATGGCTCAAGGTGCAAAACCGGGAGAAGGTGGTCAATTACCTGGAGAAAAAGTAGTGCCGTGGATAGCAGAAACAAGAAATTCAACCCCTTATGTTGGATTAATTTCGCCACCACCCCATCATGATATTTATTCTATTGAAGATTTATCACAACTCATTTTTGATTTGAAAAATGCCAACCGTGAAGCGCGTATCAATGTAAAATTGGTTTCTGAAGTAGGTGTTGGAACCATTGCTGCTGGTGTTGCAAAAGCAAAAGCTGATGTAATTTTAATTTCAGGATATGATGGTGGCACTGGAGCTGCGCCTTTAACTTCTTTACAACATACTGGTATTCCGTGGGAACTTGGTTTAGCTGAAGCACAACAAACTTTAATACTAAATGATTTAAGAAGTCGTGTAGTATTGGAATGTGATGGTCAATTAAAAACAGGACGCGATGTAGCCATTGCTGCCTTACTCGGTGCCGAAGAATTTGGTTTTGCTACAGCACCTTTAGTAGCTTCGGGTTGTATCATGATGCGAGCTTGTCATTTGAATACTTGTCCTGTTGGAATTGCAACTCAAGACCCCGAACTTAGAAAAAATTTCAAAGGAACGCCAGAACATGTCATTAATTTTATGTATTTCATAGCTGAAGAATTACGTGAAATTATGGCGCAACTAGGTTTTAGAACTCTAAAAGAAATGGTAGGACAATCTCAAAAACTGAATGTCAATAAAGCCATCAATCATTACAAAGCGAATGGATTGGATTTATCTCCTATTTTATTCAAACCTGAAAAGGCCAAAGAAGTTCCAAATTTCAATACCACTTCTCAAGATCACAATTTAGACCATGTTCTCGATTTTGAAATTATAAAAGCTACCATTCCTTCTATCTACAGAAAAGAAAAAACCAGAATTAATTTTACTATTAAAAATACTGATCGATCTGTAGGAGCTATTTTAAGTAACGAAATTTCTAAAATTTATGGAGCTCAAGGTTTGCCTGAAGACACCATACTAATTGACTTTGAAGGTTCGGCAGGGCAAAGTTTTGGAGCTTTTGCAACAAATGGATTATCACTTAAAATTCATGGAAATTGTAATGATTACCTTGGCAAAGGGCTTTCTGGAGGAAAATTAATCATTAAAGTTCCTCAAACTGCCACCTTCAAACCTGAAGATAATATAATTATTGGCAATGTTGCACTTTATGGTGCCATTACTGGTGAAGCTTATATCAATGGAATAGCAGGCGAACGTTTTTGCGTTAGAAATTCGGGAGCAAAAGCTGTGGTTGAAGGCATTGGAGACCATGGTTGTGAATATATGACAGGCGGAACAGTAGTTGTTCTTGGAAAAACAGGGAGAAATTTTGCCGCAGGAATGAGTGGCGGAATTGCCTATGTGTTTGACCCAAATAAGCTTTTTGAAAACGGTTTGTGTAATATGGAAATGGTTGAACTAGAAACATTAGAAGAAAGTGATGTAACTAAATTACGAAGATTGATAAAAAATCATTCTATGTATACCAATAGCCCTTTGGCAAAAAGAATTCTAAATGATTGGGAAAACCAACAAAACCATTTTATAAAAGTCATGCCAAAAGATTACAAAAAAGCATTACTAAGATTATCAGAAGAAAAACAAATAGCCACATTAATAGCCTAATAGCCATGGGAAAGATTGGAGGATTTAAAGAATTTCATAGAACTGACGAGAGTAATCTCCCGGTACTAGAAAGAGTTTCAAATTACAAGGAATTTACCATTCCATTAGATAAAACTAAAATCAAAGAACAAGGTTCTAGATGCATGGATTGTGGCATCCCGTTTTGTCATAGCGCTTGTCCTTTGGGCAATTTTATTCCTGATTTTAATGATAAAGTGCATCAAGAAGAATGGCAAAGTGCACTAACTATTTTACAAGCCACTAATAATTTTCCTGAATTCACAGGGAGATTATGTCCTGCACCTTGTGAAAAATCTTGTGTATTAGGTATTATTAGTGAACCTATAGCAATTGAAAACATTGAAAAAAATATTGTGGAAAAAGGTTTTGCCGAAGGCTGGATAAAACCACAAATCCCTGAAACAAGAACTGGAAAAAAAGTAGCCGTCATCGGTTCTGGACCCGCTGGTTTAGCAGCAGCACAACAATTAAATCTAGCTGGACATTGGGTGACAGTTTTCGAAAGAGAGAATGCTATAGGTGGCCTTTTACGCTATGGTATTCCTAATTTTAAATTAGAAAAAGAAGTTATTGACCGAAGAATAGCTATATTAGAAGCTGAGGGCATTGTCTTTAAAACTAATATTGAAGTTGGTGTAAATTATAGCGTTACTCAATTAGAAGAATTTGATTCGATAGTACTATGTGGCGGAGCTACAGAAAAAAGAAGCTTGCCTACTAAAGGCATTGAAAGCAAAGGTGTGGTGCAAGCCATGACTTTTTTAACACAACAAACAAAAGTCTTATATGGCGAAAAGATACCTAACCAAATCACAGCAACTGGTAAAAATGTAATTGTGATTGGTGGTGGAGATACCGGTTCTGATTGTGTGGGAACATCCAACAGACAAGGAGCCAAATCAGTTACAAATTTTGAAATATTACCTAAGCCCACTGAATATAGAAGCGAAACAACTCCATGGCCTTTTTGGCCGTTACAATTAAAAACTTCTTCCTCTCATGAGGAAGGATGTAATAGAAACTGGTTGATTAACACTAAAGAATTTATTGCCAATGAAAAAGGAGAACTGATAGGGTTAAAGACTGTAGAAGTAGCTTGGAAAATGGTCCCAGGAAAAAGTCCCGAATTGATTGAAAAAGAAGATTCTGAAAAAATTTGGCCTTGTGATTTAGCACTACTGGCTTTAGGATTTACAGGACCAGAAAAAATACTGAGCAAACAATTAGGCATTGAAATAGACAATCGAAACAACTTTAAAGCGACAAAATACCAAACTAATGTTCCTCATATTTTTACCGCTGGTGATATGAGACGTGGACAATCACTTATTGTTTGGGCAATATCCGAAGGTAGAGAGGCAGCTCGAGAAGTAGATTTGTATTTGATGGGTTATACTAACTTGCCAACCAAAGGAAAAGGTGATTTGCCAAGTATCTGATGCAAAATCACTTTAACACTATAAATTAAATTATAGTAAAAATTTTCAAATAAACTTATTCAACGACTATATTTACCTTTTATTAATCAAGTCTATGCAACCTTCAGAATTACTTCAATTGGCTCATGAATTCGGTAATCCATTATATGTTTATGATGCCAAAAAAATTGAATTTCAATACAACCGACTAACCAATGCTTTTTCAAAAGTTCATAACCTTCGTATTAACTATGCGATGAAAGCCTTGTCAAATATTTCTATATTGAAGTTATTGCAAAAAATGGGTTCTGGATTGGATACTGTTTCTATTCAAGAAGTACAACTAGGATTACATGCAGGCTTTACACCAGACAAAATCATCTTTACCCCTAATGGTGTTTCATTTGAAGAAATTGAGGAAGTGACCCAACTTGGCGCGCAAATCAATATTGATAATCTTTCCATCTTGGAGCAATTTGGTACTAAACATCCTAAAGTTCCTGTTTGTATTCGTATCAATCCTCATGTGATGGCGGGTGGCAATGAGAACATTTCCGTAGGTCATATTGATAGTAAATTTGGTATTTCTATTTACCAAATTCCACATGTGTTGCGCATTGTTGAAAATACCAAAATGACTATTAATGGTATTCACATGCATACGGGTTCGGATATTTTAGATATTGAAGTATTCCTGTATGCGTCCGAAATACTGTTTGATATAGCCAAACAATTTAAAGAATTGACCTTCCTTGATTTTGGTTCTGGATTTAAAGTGCCTTATAAAAAAGGCGATATCGAAACCAATATTGAAGAACTAGGACGTAAACTTACCAAACGCTTCTTGGCGTTTGAAAAAGAATATGGAAAACCATTAACCTTGGCTTTTGAACCTGGTAAATTTTTGGTCAGTGAGGCAGGCTATTTTTTGGCCAAAGTAAATATCATAAAACAAACAACCTCAACCGTTTTTGCCGGAATTAATAGCGGCTTTAATCATTTGATTCGTCCTATGTTTTATGGTTCACAACATAATATTGAAAATATTTCTAACCCAAAAGGTAAAGAGCGTTTCTACACAGTGGTAGGTTATATTTGTGAAACCGACACTTTTGCTAACAACCGCAAAATTCCCGAAATACACGAAGGTGATGTTTTGTGTTTCCGCAATGCTGGTGCTTATTGTTTCTCAATGGCATCTAATTATAACTCAAGATATAAACCTGCCGAAGTACTATGGAAAAATGGCAAAGGCCATCTAATTCGAGAGCATGAAACCTTTGATAATTTGTTGCAAAATCAAATCTTGATAGAAGTATAATTCTATATTCCAACAGCTCGGTATTTTACCTTTTTATAATTTCTAGAACCAAAAAAATAATAGGAAGTTTAAATGTAGTCTAGTTAAAAATTTTCACCAGCATTTCTTTGTATAAATCTGAATTGTGCAAGTTAGCAGCTCCGACTCCTTTGCTTTTTACATCTATATCGCGCAGGGTAGCCACTATAGCGCTTACTTTTCGCATTGGGTAATTCTTAGCGGCACTAATATAGTCATTCACAAAAAAAGGATTTACTCTTAATGCTTTTGCTACATTGGCTGGTGATTTGTCTTTCAGTCCATGATAGAGTAACAAGCTCGAGAAAAATGAAAACACTTGTCCATTAACCAACACCATTGGGTTTTCTTTTTGATTTTGAGAAAAATATTCTGCTATTTGATAAGCTCGAAACTGGTTGGCATCGCCAATGGCTTTTCGGAATTCAAAGACATTAAAATCTTTACTAAAACCAATGTTTTCTTCTATGTGACTTGGCGTAATAGTACTGCCTTTTGGCAAGATGATTTCGAGTTTGGTTAATTCGTTGGCTATTCGGCTTAGGTCATTGCCCAGAAAAGCAACAAGCATCGCATTGGCTTTGGGTTCTATTTTATAACCTCTGCCTTGCAGAACACGATTAATCCACTGCCCTACTTGATTTTCATACATTTTTTTGCTTTCATAAACCAACCCGTGTTTGTGAATGGTTTTGGCTATCTTCTTGCGTTTGTCAATGGTTTTATATTTATAGGCCATGACCAAAACTGTAGTAGGTTGAGGATTTTCGGCATAAGGTTCTAACTTATCAATTTCTTTAACTAGATGCTGAGCTTCTTTTATAATTAGAACTTGGCGTTCTGCCATCATAGGGTAGCGTTTGGCATTGGCCACAATATCATCAATAGTGGTGTCGCGACCATATAATACCATTTGATTGAAACCTTTTTCTTCTTCTGTAAGTAAATTATTTTCGAGGTATTCAGTTATGCGATCAATATAATAAGGTTCTTCACCCATCAAAAAATAGATAGGTTTTATGTTACCGGCTTTTATGTCGTTGATTATTTTTACAACCTCATCCATTTTATGGAATTTTGAATATTAATTTTGAATTTTGAATTACATTTGCTTATGCAAAAACTCAATTTTCCTTCTTATTCGTTTCGCTTCAAAAATAGTGAAAATAAAGTATCTATTTTTGATGATATCAGGAAAAAGTTTATTATTCTAACTCCTGAGGAATGGGTTCGCCAGCACACGGTTCAATACTTGTTACAAGATAAAAATTATCCCAAATCCTACCTCAACGTAGAGAAATTGATTACCATAAATGACATTCATAAACGTTATGACATTGTTGTTTTCAAACCTAATGGAGACTTATTTTTATTGATAGAATGCAAAGCTCCTGAAGTGAGAATATCCCAAGCTACCTTCGACCAAATAGCACGTTATAACCTGAAACTTAATGCGCAATACTTAATGGTTACAAATGGTGTAAATCATTACTTTTGTCAAATGGATTTTGAAAAAGAACAGTATGTTTTTTTAGAAAAGTTGCCTAATTTCTTAAACGATTAACTTTTGAAAAAAATTGCCGTAGTCATACTAAATTGGAATGGAGCAAATCTATTGGAGCAGTTCTTGCCTGGTGCGGTGAGGTATTCTGAAGAGGCAACGGTTTATGTGGTCGATAATGCTTCAACAGACTCTTCTATTGAAGTTATTAAAACTCAATTTCCGAGTGTAAAGATTATTCAGAACGATGGAAATTATGGTTTTGCCAAAGGTTATAATGTGGCATTACAACAGGTAGAAGAAGACTATTATGCCCTAATAAATTCTGATATAGAAGTTTCTGAAGGATGGCTTTCTCCTATCCTATCTATTTTTGAAAAAGAACCCTCAATAGGCATTATCCAACCGAAAATACTAGATTATAAACGCAGAGAATATTTTGAGTATGCAGGCGCTGCTGGTGGTTTTATAGATCAGTTTGGGTATCCGTTTTGCAGAGGTAGAATTTTTGATACTATTGAAAAAGATAGCGGGCAATATGATGATGAAAGAAAAATATTTTGGGCAAGTGGTGCTTGTTTTTTCATTAGAAAAGAAGTCTATCGAAAACTAAATGGTTTTGATGATGATTTCTTTGCACATCAGGAAGAAATTGACTTGTGTTGGCGGGCTTTTAATATAGGGTACTTAGCAAAGTATACTTCAAAATCGGTTGTGTACCATGTTGGCGGTGCTACACTAAACGAAAATAATCCTAAAAAGACATTTTTAAACTTTAGAAATTCTTTGTTAATGCTTACTAAGAATTTGCCCGAAAACAAATTGGTCCCTATTCTATTTGCAAGACTTTGTTTAGACGGTTTGGCAGGAATTCAATTTATTTTTAAGGGAAAATTTAAACATTGCTTAGCTATTTTGAAAGCTCATTTTCATTTTTATCATCTGATTAATAGTAATTTAAAGAAACGACAAGGTATACAATCTAAAAATTACTATCATAAGAAAAATATCATTTATGATTATTTTATTAAGAACGGCACCATTTTTGAAAAGTGATTTTAACAAGAGTTTATCATTTGAATTGAAACTCTAAAACTAAAATAATTCGTACTTTTGTATAAATTTTAATTAAACTATCTATGAAAAAAGTATTTTTTGCACTTTCTTTAGTTGCCCTAACCTTTACATCGTGTGGTACTAAGAAAAAAATTGCTGCTCTAGAAGCGCAAAACAAGGAATGTCAAGACTTATTGAATTCAACTACTGTTAAATTGAACTTGTGTTTATCAGAAAAAGATGCCCTTTCAAAACAGGCAGACTATTTAAAACAAAATAATACTGATTTGATAAACAACTCCAAAGAATTGACTGTCCTAACTACAAAAGGGGCACAAAATCTTGAAAAATCATTGGAAAGTTTAAAAGAGAAAGACCTTAAAATATCTCGACTGCAAGATGCTTTGACTAAGAAAGATAGTGTTACACTTGCATTAGTAACAAGCTTAAAAAGCTCTGTTGGAATTTCTGATCCAGATATTGAAGTGAATGTAGAAAAAGGGGTGGTTTTTATTTCTATAGCTGATAAACTATTATTCAAAAGTGGTAGTTATACGGTAAGTGACAAAGCAAAAGAAGTGTTGGCTAAAGTAGCTAAAGTGATTAATAGCAGACCAACTTTTGAATGTATGGTAGAAGGTCATACTGATAATGTTCCGTTTACTGGTAATGCTATTTTACTTGACAACTGGGATTTAAGTGTAAAACGTTCTACGGCTATTGTAAGAGTTTTAACTAAAGACTTGGGAGTAAAACCGTCTCAATTGATAGCAGCCGGAAGAAGTGAATTTATACCATTGGTAGATAATACAACTGCTGACAATAGAACTAAAAACAGAAGAACACGTGTCGTAATTTTACCAAAAATTGATGAATTTTACGATATGATTGAAAAAGAAATGAAAAATCAAAAACAATAGTTTTTTTTAGAAAAAAGATAAAAGAAGCAAGAGTAAATAATCTTATAAAAAAATGTCTCGAGAAATCGGGACTTTTTTTATGTTTCTACTTTGTTTGTATTCTTTTTAAAAAATATCAGTATTTCCTTTTCCTTCTCTAACAACTATGGGTTCATAACCCGATAAATCAATAACAGTGGAACCAACGTTATCACCATAACCCCCATCGATAACTAAATCAACTCTGTTTTGCCATTTCTCAAAAATAAGTTCGGGGTCCGTGGAATATTCTAATACTTCATCATCATCATGGATAGAAGTTGACACAATTGGATTACCCAGCATCCTAACGATTTCTATAGCAATATTATTATCGGGTATACGAATACCAACGGTTTTCTTTTTTCGAAATTCCTTTGGCAAATCATTATTACCAGGGAGAATGAAAGTATATGGTCCAGGTAAAGCTCGTTTTAAAATCTTAAAAGTAGCAGTATCAATTTGTTTGACGTAAACGGACAAGTTGCTTAAATCATGACAGATAAAAGAGAAATTGGATTTCTCCAATTTGATGTTTTTTATTTTAGCAACACGTTCTAAGGCTTTCGTATTGGTAATATCGCATCCTAAACCATAAACGGTATCAGTAGGATAAATTATCAAACCACCGTTACGCAAAACGTCCACTACTTTTTTGATAGCAGCTTCGTTGGGTTTGTCTTCGTATATTTTTAAAAATTCGGCCATAATTAGTTAAAAGAGAAAAGATGAAAGATGAAAGACTTAATCTCTTGTGTATT
>Ga0214919_10002608_pt1 | contig 28087 bp, 22 predicted proteins | sample LL1503_MetaG_FD_177994 | JGI IMG/M metagenome (GOLD analysis project Ga0214919, IMG submission 177994) | Freshwater microbial communities from Lake Lanier, Atlanta, Georgia, United States - LL-1503 | ecosystem: Environmental > Aquatic > Freshwater > Lake | place: USA: Georgia | collected... | reverse complement strand
TTTCTTTTGTTATTTTAGTGTAAAAATTTTTAGTTTTAGTTAATATATTTTTTTCATATATAGAAATAGCTTCTTTTATTATTTTTAATAAATACATATTTTTTAATTATATTTTTTTTATAAAAAAGTGAGAATTTTAAATTATATTTGGGTGTAATATATAATATATATTATATATATGTGTTTTAATTATAAAATATCATTGTTAACATTTATTATAGGTGTAATTAGCTCATTATGCTTAATAATATATGGAAATAAAAAATATTATAAAGAAAATATTGTAACAGGTATTTTTTTTATTTTTATTGCAGGAATTCAATTAATGGATTTTTTATTTTGGATTGATTTAAAAAATAAATTAGGAATAAATAAAATTGTTACTATTATAGGTCCATTATTTAATGTTGGACAACCTATTATTTTTTATATTATAAAATTATTATATTTTAAGCCAAAAAATATTTTATCTATAAATAATTTCAATTTACCTGTATTAATATTGAATATATTATATTTTATTAATCTAATCTATAACTATTTTAAATTTTTAAATAATAGTATCTTAATTACTTCTTCTGAGAATGGACATTTGAAATGGCCATGGATAGATTATAATAATCCAGTTTTTTATCTTATTTTAATGGGAATTAATATTTTTTATTTAATGAATTTCAAGTACGGACTTATATTTTTTATAATAACTTATTTATTTTTAATTTTGAGTGTTATTTATTTTTCTTATAATATCGGTGAATTATGGTGTTTTTTTGGATGTTTTATTCCAATAATTATTTTAATATCATCCTATTTACTTAATTAAACAGATTGGAAAGAAATCTCTCATACCTCACGAAGTGAATGATATATTCTTTCATTTATATACATAATATATATAATAAAAAAACATTATTTAGTTAGTTCTCTCCAAATATTAATTAATTTTGCACTCTTACTATTATATGTATGATTATTAAATAAGTAAATAGAATAACTAGACCAATCAGAACCTATAAAATAGATAGAATCTTTCGCAATAATAAAATCAATTATTCCGTATATTTCTCGACAATCACATTTATTTAAAAATACATTTATTATATCATTTTTATCTAATAAATTATATTTTTCTTTTATGAATCTATAAAACTCATTATTTTTATTATTATCAATATTTAAAGATGTACACACATATATTTTATGGTCAAAATCATTAATATTATTTTTTAAATATTCTAATTCAGCTAAATATTTATTTTTATAAATATCATTAACTTTATTAAAATCTAATTCACCTGAATAATCTTTCATATAATTAATGGCATCATCTTCTAATCTTAGATGTATACAACTATAAGTATTTAAATTTAAACTATTTTTGATGGAATTTGCTATATTAATATATTTATCTGTAAATTTAATATTTAAATTTATATATTTAAATAAATCATTTAATTCATCTGGTACCTCAGTTGATATTGGATTACCAATATTTAAATATTCTATATTAATATTTTCGTTATGAAATAATAAAGGTATAAAATCTTTAATATAACTAATATCCGTATTAGAAAATGTTTTAATATTTATTCCTGTAATATTACTATTAGAGTATATTTTTGTATTAATATTTTTAGAATTAATAATATATTGAATATATTCTATATCAATAATATCATTAAAATTACATATATTTTCATCATTACGATAGTCTAACTGAAATCCCTTAAATATAATATCTCTATTTGAAATATAAGCACATATAATACCATTAGATATAGATAATAATTGATTACATAAGCCATATTTTGGCGTAATAATTAAATATTTTGTCATTACTATTATATATTATTTATTTTATTTTTTTATATTACACTATTTTCTTTTAAATATTTATGAATTCCAATGGATTGTCTATATGACCAATATATTGATCCAGTAAATATTAATATAAATGCAGGTAATTGTAATAATGTATACATATCAATTTTTTCATTATAATATAAAAAAAATAATATGCCAGGTATTGTAATTATTCTATTTATAAAAAAACAAAATAGATGTATTATCCAAACAGAACATGTTATAGAATAATGAAAATTAAATTCTTTTAACATAAAACCAATATTTAATAATGGAGTATTTGATTCTAATAGAAAGATTAAATACATAGCATATACCCCTAATTGTGAATTATTAAAAAATGTATAAAAACTGAATAATAATAAATATAATGATGCTATATGATGAATAATAAATAAGTATTTTCCAAAATATAAACATCTTAATAAATCAATTGTAAAATAAGAGAAGCATAATGATATTGTTAAATATTGCATATCATTATTACTATTTATATTATTAATTGACAATCCAGATGTTATAGTAACCAGTATACCATGGAGAGTAGATGATATAGTTTCATTAATTTTTTCATATTTAGACATTGGTAAATTTACAATTTTTTTTTCAAATAAATATTTTGTAATATTATCTGAAAATCTAAATATTGATCTTATAACATAGTATGAACCTAATACTAAAATGGTATAATACATTTATATATATTAAATAAATGTTTTTAAGTAATTATTTAATATTATTTTTAATTTTCCAGTATACCAATATCTATATCATCTGCGACAATTGTTAGATTATCAGTCAAATCTTGATTCCCACCTTTTTGAAAAAAATTATTTTTATTTGCATAATTTAAAGCATATTTTAATAGCATTAAAATTAAAAAGGAAGCGATAAAAGTGTATAATAAAATTTTAGTATTATTATTTTTATTTTCATCTTTGTTCATATTATCTTTTCTTATAATAAAGTATGTTATTAATGTAATAATAAGTGATATTATTATACATATTACGTAAGGTTGATATAAAATCTTTATTAAGTCCATTTATTATCAAATTAAGAAATGTTTTATATAAAATAAACTAATTTTTTTAATTTAATTTTCTAATTCAACTTCTGATACTTCTTCTTCGTCTGAAGAAGCTTCTTCTAACATTATTTTATTTTTAATGATTTTTAATGAGTTTTCAGTATCTTTTAATTCATCTGTTACAATTTTTAAAGATTGTATTGTTAAAGTATTATCTTTTCCATTATCTGAAATAGAATTATAATTAGCAGAATTTTCTTCATATTTTTTTCTATAAAATGAATTATTTTTATCGAATCCGTATACTTTATTTTTTAAAAAATTATTTTGTCTAATTTTTTTAATAAATGGATTAGAAATTTCTTTTTCTTCATGTTTTTCTTCTATTAATTTAAATTTTTCTTCATTCTTTTTTGCAAGAGGTGCAAATCCAGGTATTGATTTACTATATACAATATGTTTGTACTCTTCTATTTTTGGTTCAGGTTCAACTAAATTTTCTTTAGGATTTTCTGGTAAATTATTTAAATTTATTTCTTTATTATTTAATAATTTAATCTCTTCTTCTTTTTTATCTTCCTCATTATGCGAAAGTTTAAAATCTTCTTTTTCATGAACTTCTGTCACTTCTTCCTTTTCATGAACTTCTGTCACTTCTTCCTTTTCAAAAATTTCTTTAATCTCTTCTTTTTCAAGAATTTCTTTAATCTCTTCTTCACTCTTTTCATCATCTTGATCTTCTTCATTATTATTTAGATCTTCTTCTTCTTCATTCATATCATCTTCTTCTTCATTCATATCAGTCTCTTCTTCTTCATTATTTAATTCTAAATTAGGTTTAGTTAATCCTTGCATCAATATATCTCTAATTGGAAGTAAATCACTAATAGCATTATTAATAGAATTATCAATTAAACTTAATGATTCTCTTAAATTATTATGTTTTTCTTTAGGTGTTAATGTTTTATTATATTGATCGTATATATATGGATTTTTATATATTTCTTTAGCAGATTCAATATAGCATTTATGAATAAAATGAGAGGCTTGTGGAATATTAATTTTAATATTTTGTGATTTATTATTATTTATTTGAACAGATGTTAAAATTTTTGTATTTGTAATAAAAACAGCTTCTATTAAATTTTCAATGTAATCACAATTAGAAACTTTTTGAATTCTATTATATTCTACTTTAATCATTTCATTATTCCATTGTGGAATTTCTTTTAACATTTTTTGAAAAGTTTTTATAATACTCGAAGATTGTGTTTTTTTTTCTTCTAATTCTTTACTTGATAATTGAATAATATCATCATATATAGATTTAAATCCTTCATATAAACGAGGTGTTAATATTTTTTGTAATTGACTGGTATACTCTTTTTTTGCTTCAACTAATATATTAACTGTATTCATTTATATAAAATTATAAAAATATATGTAAAAAATTACGCAAAAGATATTCCTTTAAAAAATGTTGTAATAAAATATTAATATTTTAATATTTTTAAAAAAATTTATTTATATGTTGAGTATATAAATATGGAAAGTTCTAGTATGATAGATATTTTAAGAGAAAATACTCCTAATATAGAAAAATGTAAAAGAATGTTAATGAATAAACAATTAATACCTATGTTATCTATTAAAAATATTGTAGCAGGAAGTGTAGGTACAGTTGTTCCTTGGATTGTTTTATTAATAATTGTTTCTATTATAATTTTAATTTAGATTAAAAATAATATTAAGTATATATTATGAATAAAGGTAACAACATAACTGATCATTCAACTTATGAAACAACATATCAAAATATATATAATTATAGAAATGTCACAAGTTATTTAATAATATTATTTTTATTTTTATTTATGATATATATTATTACAATTTATAATCAATATAATTAATTTTTAAGTTGGTATTTACTGAAATTATTTAATGTAATCATTTAGTTAAAAATTAAAAATAATTTTTGATATATAATTATATATATGTCAAAAATTATTTGTTCTTGTGTTGAAGATATTTTTAAAAATTATGATTATAATAATATTCCTATTAAAAATACTTTACTACAAAATCATAATAATAAAGATAATGCATGGATATCAATTGATAAAGAGGTATTTTCTATACGAAAAGATGATGAAGAATTATTAAATATATTTAAAAATTATTATGGTAAAAATGTAAAAGATTATATATTAACAAATGAATTTTTTACAAATATAAAAAATAAAATATTTATATTAGAAAAATTAAAAAATAGAAAAATAGGTTATTTAATTGACTAATAAATTATTATAATATTCCAATACTCTAGGATGAGCTCTAATTTTAGAGAAATCAATATTTATTAATGATAAACCTTCTAAATTTTTTATTCTCGATAATACTACATATGCTTGACCATATTCAAATATACTATTACCTATATCAGTTTTAACAAAATCTAATGTCATTCCTTGTGCTTTATGTATAGTAATCGCCCAAGATAGAATTAATGGTATTTGTCTTTTTGTTATAATATTATTTCCCTCTTCTAATATATAATCATTAGGTTCAACAATCATTTTTTTACCATTTAAAAATTGAACAATAGGATATGGAATCTCTGTATTTCTAGTGAAATCAATAATTATACCTCTACTTCCGTTAGCTAATTCTTGATCAGGAATATTTATATTTAACATAACTTGTGAAAATAGAGAAAATCTTAAATTATCATCAATTTGATAATGTGAATTTATTAAATCTTTATATATATCCTTATATTCATTTTTTATATCTTTGGAAAATTCATATTTAGATTCATAATTATAATATTCTTTTCCTTCATCCATTAAAATATTTAATTCTTTTTCATTATAATTTAAAACCATATTTTTTCTAGAAAATAATAATGTAGGTACAATACCATCTTCATTGTTTAATTCTTTATCTAAACAACTATTTAAAATTTCTATTACTTCATCATCGATAACTCCTATTCTTATATTATTTAATATATTTTGTAATTTAGTGTCACTCTGTCTAATAATTTTATCAAAATAAATAGTATGTTCAATAAATTGCCAACTACTAGCTTCAAAACAAAAAAATTTAGATTTAACTGGAGGGAGCTGTAGAAAATCACCTGATAAGACCATCTGAATTCCTCCAAATGGTTTATCTATTTTTCTTAATTTTCTAGCTAATAAATCTAATTTATCAAATAAATCTGGTTCTAACATAGATATTTCATCAATTATTAAAGTATTCGTATTTATCCATCTTTTTTTTAAAATTCTATTTTTTATTATTTTGCTATAATAAAAATCAACATCTTTATTTCCTATTCCAATTCCAGCATATCTATGTAATGTTATACCATCTATTAAAATAGCTGACAATCCAGTAGTACTAGTAATATGTATTTTGGAATATTCATTTTCCTTATGTAAATTAAACCAATTTACATAATATTGGATGATAAATGATTTACCAGATCCTCCAGGACCAGTTAAAAAAATATTTTTTCCATCTTTTAGATAATCTAATGCTTCCATCTGTTTTTCTGTAAATTCTATATTCATATTTGTTATTACATTATATTATGTAGAATAACTATATATAATTATTTTTCAATTTTATTTAATTTATTATTAAGTTGATGATTTTTTATATATTTTTTCATATTGAATAATTATTTAATGATATATTATTATTATATTTTACATTAATATAAAAAATTAATTGTAATTTAATTGTATTTTATTTTTAACTTAATTAAAAGAAAGTTTAAAAAATTCATTAAATAGAACTAAAGAAAAAAATATTATAAAATAAACTAGTATTTAAAACACTTTATTGACAAAAACTTATTATATTATATTAAATTATTTTTACTGATATAATATAAATCTTTTAAATTATATTAAACGATATAAAATAAATATAAGAATTTATTATATTTATTTTTTAAGTATTTTATAATTTTTATATTGTCTATTTATATAAAATGTCAATAGTTAGTAATAATAATTTTATTTATTCTTTTAGTCAAATATTAACTCAAGGATCAAAAACAATTACTAATTTTAACTCTTTTTTAAATAATAATTCTAATATTACTACATTAGGTTTTTCTAATACAAATTTAGCTACAGTAATTAATAGTAACTTATCATTAACCGCTCCTATAAATTTAAAATATTATTGGGCTCCTAGTGGTAATTTGTCTAAAACTCTAGCATATGCTTTTATTATAGACAATTCTGTATATTTTATGATAATCTCACAAAACTCAACTGATTCTAAATATTATATTAAACAAAATTTAAATTTATCATCTACAGGTACTTTATCAACTAACAAGTCTTTTTTTACAAATTCTTTTATAGCTTTATTATCAGCTACTTATAATAGTACATCAACTAATACACTTACTGTTTATAATAAAAATAATTATCCTATTAATTTGACTAATTTAAATTTATATTTAGGTACAACTAATAATTATAATAGTACAACCCTTAAAACTGCAACTAATCCAGCTTCCATTACGATTAATAAGAATTCTACTAATATAACTTTAGTACCTAGTGGAAATAAATATAATTTAAATTCCATTACATTAGATGCAGGAGATTCTTTAAGTATAATTTTAAATGTTGCAACATCTACTACTCTAATAAATACTTGGGGTTCCACTAATTCATCAATACTATTAATAGATTTAATAGGATTACTATATGTACCTGTTACATATAATTCTGGATTAGGTTTAAATTTAAGTTTATCAGATACTAACTTTTATTATAATAATCTACAGAGTAATACATTTAATGTAACTTTTAAGCCTGCAAATATTAACGCAGAAAATTTAAATAATCAATATGTATCATTTAATATTGTTGATAGTTCTGGAAATAACTTAATAACTCCTATATATTCACAAATATCAAGTGGTGAAACTTCTTTTACTATTCCATCCACAAATAGTTTAAATATTGGTAAAACATATAATGCCTTTATTAATTATGATCCAAATAATTCTGATAACTCATCTAAACAAGGTACAAATACAACTCCAGATTCAACTAGTCATTATTTAGCAGGAAAAAGTAATGTTGTGTCATTTACATTAAATAATGAAAATACAATGATTACAAATACATCTCTAGAAACTAGTTATTCAGTTTTAAAAACATATACTTTTACAAATTTTAAATTAATGGATTCTAATTATACATCAAAGGATTTATCTAATACAGTTACAGGTAAAATAAAATTAACTTATACAGATTCTCAAGATGCTACTTCAAATCCTTTAACTTATAGTACTAATACAGGTTACTATATAAATAATTTTTCTGTTAATTTAAAAGACATAAAATTAGTTCCTAATAGAATTTATACTCTTAAAGTAGATTTTACGCCAGATAATATTTATATAAATTCACCTTCTACTTTAACTATAAATAATTTTATAACAGAAAAACCAAATATTAACATAAGTCAAACTTTAAGTGATTTATCTTATTTTGATACTAATACTATTACTGTAAATTTTAAAGATTCGTTTGGAAATTATTATAATACAACTACTAATAATCAAGGAAGTTTAAATCTAAATATTTATAATGGCACGATTACTACACCTATTTTATCAACATCATCCTTTACACTAAATGATGATAAGACAATATATACATATAGTTTTTCTCCTAAAACAATAAATTTATTACATAATTATTCCTCGGCGAATTATTCTATTAAAGCTATTTATACTGAAACTAGTATACCATCTAATATAAATACTTCATCTATTTTAGCATTTACTTTTAAAGGAGTGTCAGTACAACAGTCTGATTTATCAAGTCTTATTAATTTAAATGTTTATAGTCCAATTACTTTAACTGCATTTTTAGTAGATAATAAATTAATTAATAATTCTTCTTCTTTACCTAATTATTCAGTTGCAAAAATATCCACTTTAACTACTTCTACAAATTACATTGGTGGAAATTTTAAATTATATTTAGATAGTACTCCGATAGACATATCTCCATCAACAACAGATAATACAAATTATAATTTTACATTCACTCCTCATCAACTTAGTTTAAATACCGGAAATAATCCAATTAATAATATTAAAATAATATTTATTCCATCTGATATAAATAATGTTATTGGAAACTTATTAATACCTTCATTCAATCTTCAATTAATTACACCTACATTAACTTTAATTCCAGGAAGTACTAATAATAATTATTTATATGGTTCTCAATCTTATAACTTAATTATAAACGGAATTACAGGTAATTTAGATAATGGAATATTAACTATTTATAAAGATGATAACATTACTACATTACAGAGTTTTTCACTATCTACCAATACAACTTCTACAATTAGTATTATTCCACATGATTTATTAACATATTCATCTATTAATCCTTCAACAATTTCATATACTATTGGTTGGACTTCAACAAATTCCAATATATATTCAGACTTAAAAACCACAAAATCTATTACTTTATCAAAAGAAACTATAAATTTTAGTACGATTTTAGATTATACAACTAAACATTGGGGAGATTCCTATACTATAACTGGATATATATCTACAAGTACTAATGAATTAATAAGTGGATCTATAAATATATATTCTGTTAATTCAGATAATACTAATCAAACCTTTGATGAAATATCATATAATTTAACTGAAGGTACAAATAATTTTAGTATTTCATTAACTAATTCTACTCCACAAGATTTAACATTATTTTTAAAATTTATACCAAATAAAACTAATGTATATACTAATAATAAATCAAATAATTTTAATGTTAAGTTTAATAAAATTGAAATTAATCCAATATTAAATATTTATGACTTAGATTTAAGGCATAATGCATATCTAACTAACCCAATATTTTATACAGAAAATTTACAAATTCAATTATCTAATATTTCTTTACCTAGCTATAAGGTTACATTATATATTGGAGAAGATATAAATACAAATATATTTACTTATACAGATGATAATGAAGTCACATTACCTATTCACAATATAAATATTAATTTATTCGAATATAATAGTACCAATGAAATATATGATTCCGAAACAGGTATAACTTATCTAATTGGTTATTCTCTGAATGAATATAATAATTCTTTATATCATATTACATATACTTCTCAACCTAATATTAAATTTAAAAATAGTATTGCATCATTTAATACTATTCATTTTTATGATAATTCCAATAAACAACTACCAGATACTAATTTAAAATTAATATATAATAATGATTATTCTATTCATTTTACATTCAAATCATTTACTAATTCAGATAGTTCGATAATACCAATAATTGGAGAATTATATATAAATATAGATGATACAAAAACATTATTAAATTCAGAATATGATAGTACCAGTACAGAATCAATTAGTTTTAATCCAACTTTAAGTACAGGAATTCATAGTTATTATTTTTCATTTATTCCATCTGATCCTAATATAAGTAAGTTTGATAGTAGCACTTCTAGATTTACAATAATTTCATCCTCTATAGAAGAAGAAATATCAGTTTCTTTTAGTAAAGATCCTTTAATTCCAACTTCAATATATTTTCAGGAAGATTTTTATACTATATTAAGTTTTAATAATCTAGGATTAGATGGACATTTTGAAGTTTATTGTGTAAATTCAACTAATTTAAGTTATATATTAACTCTAGATAATTTAACTGATAGCGATCCTACTAATGAAACAAATCCATCAGACGATTTTCAACTTAATAACAATAAATATATTTCTTCTACAAGTTCTAGTGAATATTATTATATAAATGGAACTATAACTATAGGAATTCCATGCAATTTTATACCCCAAGATATTACATCAGAATCTTCAAGCCAAGATTATTTTATGTATATTAAATTTATAACTTCAAACGATAAGTATGAATCAAAAACTTTTTCATATTATAAAATTACAGTTAATAAAATAAATGTTAAATTAGATTCGCTTTCACTTTCTCTTACATCAGGTGGCACTTCTTTGGATTATCAGAATGTGATTAGTGTTTATACAAATGATACTATTTATATTAAAGGATCTGTTATTACAATTGATAATAAGCCAGTTGAAGGAGGATTTATAGATATTTTAACTAATAATATTATAAGTTCAGAATACTCAACTGATAATTTAGTTGAATCAATAATCGTTGCAAATGATGGTAAATTTGAAAATAGTTTAGTTTTAGATACAAGTTCATTATTATATTTAAATTCAGTTGTTAATCAAACATATGGAACAACAGTAGATTTACAATTTGTTTATAGAAATAGTAAGAATTATATTTTAACTTATTTTAATAATGACGCAAATATACCAGGTTATTATTCTATGGAAATTAGCATTCCTACTTTAAATTATACATTAACTTTAGAAAATTCAACTAATACAATTATAAAATCATTTTATTACCAAGAAGATAATATTACATTTACATTCGATTTACCATTATTAGTAAGTACATTTAATGATTCATCTTTAAATTATAGTTTAAATCTATATTTTTTCGGTACTGATTCAAATGGTGATATTTTTCCATTTAATAGTTATACTCTTTCAAAAGATAATTTTAGTGAATCACCTTCTAATCATAATAGAACTATTGGAACATTTAGAATAAATCCTTTAATTAACTATTTTCCTTCTACTAATAATCCATATAGTATTAGTGCTATTTTTAGTGGAAATGGATACAATGATTCAAGTCCCAGTAATATTACTTCAGAAAATATTCCTAAATTTAATATTATTAAAACTATTCCTAAAATTTCAGTATATATTTATTCGACAGGAACTCATACAGTAATATCTTCTACAAACTATGAAACTTCAGTTGATTTATTTATTAAGGTTAATACCGATAAACCTGTAATATCAAGTAATTCAAATTCTATTAATGGTACTTTTTCAGTATATTTATTAATAAAAAATGGAAGTAATTCCATCCGTTCTAATGATTCCATTCATTTTACATATACTGGTCAAACTACACCTACAAATACATATACATTTGATAATACTAATCTATCCAAGGATGGAATAATTGTAACCTTTTCCCCTAAAAATAATCTTAAAACCATGGAAATAACCGATTTAAGTTCTATTGTAGGTTTTGAAATTGATTTTACGCCAACTGATACAGACAATTATGAAAGTAAAATTAAATCAACCTCTTTTACAATTAATAAATATTTACTTTCGTTATCAATTATTAGTATTCAACCAAATATAGATAATCAGGATCCTACTGAAAACATAAATAATCCAAGTAATTATTATGGATATATAAATTTTGATGAAGAATTTAATGTAACAACCAGTATTAATTTACCGTTAATATCTGGTACATATAATTATTATTATAGTTCTGATTCATCTAATTATACTTCAATTGTAAAATTATCATCATCTAATGATGCCAATAATTTAATAACACTATTTTCTAGAAATATGATACCTATAGATAATGATAATAGTTATAACTTTAAAGTAGGATTTAATCCAACTGAAAGTAATTATTATAATTCTATTGAAAATATTAAAGCATTTAATGTTTATTTAGCTAATAATTTTGGAAGAGGAACAATAGCTTATTATAATAATGCTTCTTCCAGTTTAATTGCTTCTTATAATTCATCTAATACAATAAATATTACAGCAAGTTTTATTTTTGATAATAGTGTAGAAGAATCTGCTAAAATATGTTCTGTTAAATTATATTATACAAAAACTTCTGAACCATCTAATAAAATTTTACTTACAAATAATGTAATATATTTAACAAATAATAATAATTCTGCAACTTTTAACTTAAATAGTTATATTTTACCAACAAATTTGGCTAATTCTCCATATACAATAAAAGCATTATTTACTCCAGTAATTTCTGTAAATTCTGAAGTTCATAATAATAATTATCCTGTAATTTACGAACAATCACCATTAACCCTTGTAGTCAAACCTAGTATAAGTATAACTAATTTAAACAGTTCTTATAATTATGGATTGCCTATTTCTTTTAAAATGGTATTTAATACAGGAACGGATGGAACATTTAATGACTATAATAAATTTAACTTATCTATTCAAGGAACATTAAAAAATGCTAGTAACAATTTAATTATAGATAGAAATTTATCTCCAATATCATTTAATCCAGCTTTAATAACAGATAATACCTATACTATTAATAATATAAATTTAGATCCATCCTTAATTCCAGATAATTATACTATATCTATATATGCTAATGGATCTATATCTTCTACTGAAACAACTACTGGGGTTTTTGAAGTCAAAAAATTCTCTGTTACATTATCAGGATCTATAGATAAATATTATATTAAATATGGAAATCCTTTAGCTTTTACTTTTAATATAGGGGAATATGTTATTGATAATGGTTTTGTAAATATCTTATTTAAAAATGTTTCTAATTCAGATGGTAATAAATCCATTTCTATACCTTCTACTTCACTTTCAAGATCAGGATTTTATTATACTTATACTATATCAGATACTTCAATATTTTTCAGTAAATCATTACCAGTTGGCATTTATACATTAACCTATTCATTAGATAATCAAAATTATACAAGTGTAGATTATACAGATTTAACCAGTAATTTATTTGTTAATCCAATAGATTGTAATTTATCATTAACTTATTCTGCAGAAAAAATAAATTATGGAACAAGTAATAATATAGTAATTACTGCTAATATTACAACTACTTCATCGTCTATTATTAGAGATGCAACATTATATTTAACAGCTAACGGAAATTCTACACCTATGTTAACAACTATTTTTAATAATACTGATAACAAATATATTTTAACACTACCATCAACCTCATTAAATATTGGTATAAATGAAATTTGTGTATATATGTTACATCCAAATTATATTACAAAACCTGTTCTAAAAATGATTACAGTTACAAAAGGAGTTCCATCTACTTCATATACAATAACGAATGATATATCAACAAATACTTCAACCAGTTTTAAAATTGTATTAGATCAAAATATGATTAATAGCCAAACTGTCACTTTTTATACTGATATTTCTAATTCAGTAATCAATCCAGAATCAATATCAGGAAGAAACTATACATTTTTATTTTCACAATTATTATATGGAGATAATTATATTTATGCGATAATTAATTCTCCTCAATTTGATACTAAAACTAATTCACTTAAAATAGTAAAACCATTAAAGAATGTTACTATAACTTGTTCTCCATCTATTGCTGATAGATATAAATCAGGAACACCTTTAGATATTACATATTTAATATCTTCCTCGACTGATACAATCTCAGAAGGTTTTGTTGAATTTTATAGATCATTTGCAGAAAATACTGAATTAATAGGTGTTGTTAATGTCACTAATGGTTCAGCAACATTAGAAGATTATATACTTTATGGTGATAGTGATATTAATAATGATAATACAACTACATTTAAAATTCATGGTAAATATATAGGAACTAATAAATATAATAGTGCAACATCTATAGATTCTGTTTTAACAATATTTAATCAATATTCTTCATCAATAGCAATTGAATCTATTTTATACAGTAATAATAGTATTACTTCAGGTGACACTTTAAAAGTTAATTCCAATATTATGTTAAAATACAAGGTTGCTCAAAATTCACCAGCATCTGATTATAGAGATGGTGTTATAGAATTTCATTCAAAATATAATGATAGTACTAGTAGTACTGTAGTTGACGAAATATTAGGATATAGTACATTAAATTCCGATTTAATTGGTACATTAACATATAATTTAATTAATATTGGAACTATTAATATTTATGCAAAATATATTAATGCTAATAATTATTCTGATTCTAATTCATCTTCTCAATTATTTACAATAAATGTAGAACGATATTATCAGGCTAATATAGAAGATTTAACAGAATATAATGTAGACAATACTTATAATATTAATGATAGTATTGATTTCTCTTTTAATGTAAAGGATAACTCAGATAAATTAATAAAAGAAGGAGGAGTTGAATTACATATGATATCTATAAAATTAGATGGAAGTGATGGGGATGATGATATTTTAAATTACCAACTTTTATCTACTGATGAAGTTAATTTTACCTATTATTTTTATAATTCTGGATCTTACAAATTTTATGGTAAGTTTTTAAATTCGAATAATTATGAAACTGATTCAACTATTCCTAAGCTAATTACAATTTTACCTAATCAAATTAAGGAAGTATCAATAAATTATAATTCATCTACTGATTTATTAAATATAAATCCTATTTCAGAAGGAAATACTTATAAATTAGGAGATACTATTTCTCTTTATTACGATATTAATGATGTAATTCATACTGAAAATAAAATAAATGATGGAAGTATAGTTATTTTTAAGGAATATAATGGACATAGTAGTTCCCCTGAAATAATTGGAATGTACGAAGTTGCTGAGGGAGTTGCTGGAACAACTTATATTTTAAATTTTAATGAAAATTTTATAGTTGATAATAAGAATTCAGTATCATTTTATGCAACTTATTGTAATTCTGAAATTTATTCAGAGAATGTTACTTCAATTATTAAAACTTCTATTTATGTTATTAAACAATATAATGCTACTATATCTACAGCTATCGTAACACCATCAACTAATTTAATAGTTGGTGATAGTGTTAAAATTGAATTTACAGTTAAGAATAATAGTGATGCTAATGTAAGTGATGGAATATTAGAAGTTCATAAAGTCCATAATAATTTTGATGAAATAATTGGTTACACTTTTCTATCAAGTGCTAATTATATTAATTATACACTTGTTGATAATGGTGATATATATTTTTATGCATATTTTAATGATTCAATTAATTATGCTAACACAACTAATTTAGATAGTACTTATCCAGTAACTATAACAACTAAACAACAATATTTAACATCTACTGTTCTTACAACTTCAACTACAGCTCTTTCTTACGGAACAATTTTAAGGTTAACGGCTAATGTTACAGGTAGTGATTGTAATAATTTAAATATAAATGACGGAAATGTTAATTTTTATATAGTTACTACTGATCCAGTTACTACTGATCCAGTTCATAATACTTCATCTATTAATGAATTTATTGGGTCGTCATATGTTACAAATGGATCAGCATCTATTGACTATTATATAAATAAAGTAGGTCCAATTACATTTTTAGCTTCTTTTGAGAATAGTATAAAATTTGCTGACTCAATCAGTACTAATTTGACATTAATATCGTCTAAAGCTTCTCCAATAAGTATAAATATTTCCTATCCATCTACTATTCATTATTTAGATATTATCACAATAAAAGCAACTGTTGATTTTGGAACAAACTTATATTTCTCAAATAATGGAACTATTACGTTTACTGTTAATGGTGAAGAATTTGAAGTTAATTTAATTAAGTCAGATGGTAATACATATATTGCTAATTTAGAACAAATTATTTATGATAGATCATATGCTATTTCTGCTAAATTTAATGGAAATGATTTATTTAAAGATATTATTTCTAGTCAATCTAATATTAATAAAAATAGTATTATTGTCAATACTGAAGTATATAATAGTTTAACTATTACTTATGTTCCAAGTAGTTTAACTAATTATATTATTTTAACAGCTGCACTAAATATAAAAGGCAATCCAAATAATAAAAATGTTTTAAAGAATACTGGATATATAACTTTTGAACCAAAGTTAGTTGGAACTGAATTTATAAAGTATACTTATCCTATGATTAATGGAAGTGCTACAGCTAATTTACCATTTATTTATTCAGATGATTTTGAAATTAATGTGACATACAATGATAAAGATCCTAGTGATATATCAAATAATATAACTATTGATAAAATATTTAAAATAGAAGTACCAGTAGCTATTGGTGGAAAAACTAAAACCACTAGTGCTTATAATTATCATGTATTTACAAGTAGCGATAATATAATTTTTACCAAAAATGCTAATGTACATTATTTAGTGATAGCAGGAGGTGGTGCAGGGGGTTCTAATCATGGAGGAGGTGGAGGATCTGGTGGAGTTCTAAGCGGTTCAACTACAATTCCGAAAGGAAATTATATAATTACTGTTGGTTTAGGTGGAATAATAGAATCTAATAAGTCAAATAAAGGCAACAATTCATCTTTTTTTAGCATTGAATCTACAGGAGGTGGTAATGGAGGTGGTGCAGTAAATGGTATAGCTACTAATGGAGGATCTGGTGGTGGCGAGGGAGGTTATCATATAGGAATTGGACCTTATGGAAAAGGAATTACTGGACAAGGTTATGATGGAGGTTCTAAACCAGATGATCAAAATTCTGCAGGATCAGGTGGAGGAGGAAGTGGAGGAAATGGCCTTACTTATACTAATAACGAATACGGTGGATTAGGAGGTAATGGAACTAATAGGTTTGATAGTTGGTTAAAAGATATAAGTCCAATTATGTCTGAAAGTTGGATAAATGCAACAAAATATAGTAGTAATGGTACTGATGTTTATTATATAGCAGGAGGTGGAGCGGGTGGAAGTTGGAATGCTCCTCCTACCAAAGGTACATTAGGTGGAGGTGGAACTGGAGGATCTTACATTAATGGACCACCAATGCCTACATCTGGTGTTGACAATACCGGTTCAGGAGGAGGAGGAGGAGGTGCAGGTGGTCAACGTGGAGCTAACGGAGGTTCAGGAATTGTAATTATTAGATATCCTGTATAATGATTCAGTATAAATATAAAATTAACTTAATTTTTTATAAAATATTATTAAATATTTTTTTCATATATAGAAATAGCTTCTATTATTATTTTTAATAATTTTTTATAAATACATATTTTTTATTTATAAAAAGTGAGAATTTTAAATTATATTTGGATATAATTTAAAATAACATATCTAATTATTTCATAACTGGTTTCCAAAATATAACATTAAAATTAATTAAAAAATTGATTTAAATTTTAATATCAGTCATTTATTTATTTATTCAAATATATAAAATTATTATTAAAAATGGAATCAATCATTTTTTATTTTGAAAAATATGAGTATACTTTTAAATCACCTATTGAATTTTGTTTTTTAAGCAAAATAAACCCAAGTAATTATTATATGGAAAAATGTAATGTATTAATAGATAAAATTTTTAATAAAGATATTAAAATAATTGAATCTGGAGAAGGTGGCAGACATGATGATGGTTATATTTGGAATACACATAAATATATAGATGATTCAATACAAATAAATTTTTGTTTAATGATTTCTCATGAAAATAATGATATTAAAATTAAACTTGATTATGTTGAAAGTAAATTAATGTTATTATTTATTGAAATTTTAGTTGAAAATTTAAAAGATAGATTCTTGAATGAACAAACTATTTATACAAAAGTAATTAAAACAAATATAAAAAATATGGATGATGAATATTACGTTAATAATATGATAAAAATAAATAATTATTTTAAGAAACCAATTTTCGTAAAAAAATTCACAAATAGATCTTACACATTAAATACATCTATCATATATTTTTTATATAATAAAGATTATTTAATTGATAACTATGATATACAAGTTCAGGTTATTGTAAGTGAATATATTATACATATTTATATTGATAGTCTTAATAATAAATTAAGTAAAATAGGTTTTGATATGGAAGATTTTGAAAATTATCTTAAAAATAACCAATTAAAATAAATAATACCTTATTTCGTAATATATACATTTATAATAAATACATTTATAATAAATACATTTATAATAAATACATTTATAATAAATATCTGATAATTTAAGTATAAAAAATTTAAAAATGATTCTATCAATAATAAATTATTATAAAAAATTAAAAAAATGAATTTTAAATTTATAACAAAAGTTAATTTTAGACTAAATGTAATTACTATTTAGTTTATCATTAAGCCAAATATTAAATAAATTATATTTTACAACTCCTACTTTGAAATAAAGTAAGTCTTGTATATACATAACATAATCTTTTTCATCACTATAATATTCTAAAAATATTGGTTTAGGATTATTTGCTATATTTATTAAATCAATTGAAGAAATATCAATTATAGTACCTTTCAACCATAAACATATTACTCTACACCACAATGAACAATTAATATCTTTTAATTCAATTGAAAGTATTGTAAATATTTTTATTATATTTTCAATATTATCATCTCCTAATAGCCAATTAAATTCACTATTTTCTAATATAAATTTTATGATATCAGTATTAAGGAATGACATTTTATTATTTTTATCGAAATTATTATAAAAATAACACTTTAAATAAATTATTTCATTTTTTTAATTATGATATTCTTAAAACTAACCTCTTAAACCAGGACCTATTCCGTGAAGGTACGTCTAGGAAACAGATCACTTTCTAAACATTTTCCTCACACTATTCTTAAAACCAATCTATTAAACCAGAACCTATTCCGGGAAGGTACGTTTTGGAAATCAAAACACTTTTCTCAAACTATTCTTAAAACCAATCTATTAAACCAGAACCTATTCCGGTAAGGTAAGTGTAGGAAATCAAAACACTTTTCTCAAACTATTCTTAAAACCAATCTATTAAACCAGAACCTATTCCGGGAAGGTACGTGTAGGAAACCGGTCGGTTTCCTCACTTTTAATGAATTAATCGACTTAAAAAATTGTAATAAATATATATTAAAATGCTAATAGACGATTATTTTGTATATCAAATAAATTTTGAGAAAAAATATGGAAAAAAAACAATTGTATTAATGCAAGTAGGATCATTTTTTGAATTCTATGGAGTAAATAATCAAGACGAAAAAATAGGAGATCCGCAAAAAATAACTGAATTACTTAATATACAATTAACAAGAAGAAATAAAAATATTATTGAAAATAATAGATCTAATTGTTTAATGGCAGGTTTTCCAACTGTGGCATTAAAAAGATTTATAAATATTTTATTATCAAATAATTATACCGTAATTTTAATAGAACAAACGACAGAACCCCCTAATCCTAAAAGAGAGATAACACAGATTTTTAGCCCAGGTACATATATAGATGAAATTAATAACTCTGATCCAAATAATATAGTTTCGTTATATTTAACAGAAGAATCTTGTTACAAAAATGGGCAAACAGTATATTCATTTGGTCTTAGTTCTATAGACCTATCAACTGGATATAATGTAGTATATCAAGATACAATTTTATACTATGAAAAAAATGCTTTTTTTGAAGAAATATATAGGTTTATAGAATCATTTAATCCAAAAGAGATAATTATAACACCTAATAATTTAACAAAAATTAAATTAGAAGAAATACGTTCAAAAATAAATTCAACAAATAAAATTATACATATTGATACTGCTATTGATAAAAAGTTTTTAAATATTAATTACCAGAATATTTTCCTAAATAAAATATTTCCTAATCATGGTATGTTATCATCTGTGGAATATATTGATTTAGAAAAAAAAAATTATGCATTAATTTCTTATTTGATATTATTACAATTCTCTTTTGAACATAATGAAAAAATAATAGAAAAAATTAAAGTACCTGAACATTGGGAATATAATGATCATTTAATATTATATAATAATGCTATATATCAATTAAATATAGTATCAACTGGTCAAGTAGATTCTAATAGTAAGTTCAAATCTCTTTTTGATATTATTCAAAAAACATCAACAAATATGGGTAAGAGATTATTAAAATATAGAATTCTTAATCCAATTACCAATATAAATGAATTAAACAAAAGATATGATATGATAGATTATTTTATAAAGTCGAATAAAATATATGAAATAGAAAAACTTCTTAATGAGATTATTGATATTGAAAGATTACATCGAAAATTATCATTAGAAATATTACATCCTTATGAATTTTTAAATTTATCTTATTCATATGAAAATATTCAAAAGATTATTGATCTTATTAAAAATAATTTTGATATTAAATTATTCGATATAGATATTAATATTTTTCAAGAATTTGATAATTATATAACTGAATATAATACAATCTTTGATATGAAAGAGATTGGTAAATACGGCTTATTAAATATAAATAACTCTTTTTTCAAAAAAGGTATTTACAATGAAATTGATGATAAACAAACGGAGATTGATAATATTAATAAATATTTTGAAAATGAATGTTTATTATTATCTAATTTAATTGAAGATAAAAGTGATTTTGTAAAATTAGAAAATAATGAAAGGGAAGGCTATTTTTTTTATACAACTAAGAAGCGTTCTGAAATATTATTAAGTAAATTTAATAAAGAACAGAAGAATAAATACGAAATAAAAAAATATAATGGATCAAATATAAAAATAGTAAGTGAAGAATTAACATTATATAGTAATAAATTGATACTTTTACATCACGAAATTAAAAATTTAACAAAAGAACAATATTTAAAAACATTAAATTATATTGAGACTAAATTTATGCAAGTTTTAAATCAAATTACTAAATTTATCGCAATAATTGATGTTAATAAATGTGCTTCTTTATGTTCAATAAAATATAGGTATAATAAACCTATTATATATGATCAATATGATAATAAAAGTTATTTTAACGCAACTGAGATTAGACATCCTATTATAGAAGTTATAAATGAAGAAGTAGATTATGTTAAAAATAATTTAGAATTAGTTCATTCAAAATGTAATGGAATATTATTATATGGTGTTAATGGAGCGGGAAAAAGTAGTTTGAGTAAAGCAGTTGGTTGTAATATATTACTTGCACAAATTGGATTTTATGTTCCTTCAAAAGAATTTATATATTATCCTTATAAAAAAATATTTACAAGAATAAATGGAGATGATAATATTTTTAAAGGAATGTCATCATTTGCTGTAGAAATGGATGAATTAAGATCCATTTTAAAATATTCAGATAACCGATCCATTGTTCTAGGAGATGAAATTTGTAAAGGTACTGAAGAAACATCAGCATTATCCATAGTAAGTGCTAGTATAATTAGATTTTGTCAAAATAATGTAAATTTTATATTTGCAACTCATTTTCATAAATTATATGAATTAGAATGTATTAAAAATATAGCTAATATTAAATTTATGCATTTAACAATTTCTTATGATAAAGTGAATGAAATTATTATTTATGGAAGAAAATTAGAAGATGGTCCTGGTAGTAATTTATATGGAATCGAAATTGCAGATTATATTATAAATGATGAAACTTTTATAAAAGATGCAAAGATGATAAGAAATAGTATTTTAAACAAAAATGAATTAATACTAAATGATAAAATATCTAATTATAATAATAAATTATTTGTTGATAAGTGTTCAATTTGCGGTGATTCTGGATATATATTACCATTAGATACTCATCATATAAAAGAACAGAATATTTTTGATAAAAATGATTTTAATAAAGATAAATTATCAAATTTAGTAATTCTCTGCAAAAAGCATCACGATGAAGTTCATAATGGAAATTTGGAAATTAATGGATATTTAGACACTACTTTAGGAAAAAAATTAGAATTTAATATTAATGAAAAAAAAGATAAAATATGCAGTAGAAAAAAATATGATGATAAACAAATTATTATTATAAAAGATTTAATGAATCAATTTAAGGATCATAAAAAATATTTAAAAATAGTTATTTTAGAATTGAAAAAAATAAATATTAATATATCTGAAAAAACATTAAAAAAAATAAATGATAATATGTATAATGAAACATAAAATATATTTTATTTGAAATATTATATCAAAAAAAATTAATTTAATAATATAAAATATAAAATATAAAATATAAAATATAAATAAATTATAATATAAAATATAAATAAATTATAATTATAATTATAATTATAATTATAATTATAATTAATATATGAATAGAATTTTAATTATTAGTTATAATGAAAAAAATAAAAAATTTAATGAAGAAGATTGTCAAGAAATAATATTAAGAATTAAAAAAGAAAAACCATCTTTTATATATATTGGTACTCAGGAATCTTTTCTATTAGGTAAAAATCATATTCAACATTATTTAGAATTAATATTAAAGGAAAATAATTATGAATTACTTTATAAAACTAAAATAGCTCCTTATTTAACTACTAATAAAAATTTAAGATCAAGAATATATTATAATACAGAATCTGTATTTTTACAAAATAAACCAGAAAAACTTTTTGATAAATTTTTTAAATCTAAAAAAATTTCTATAAATAGTATTAAAAAAAATAATAGAATTCCAATAAGATTTATACATATTAAGACAATAAATAGTAAATCTAAAGATTCAATATATACTGAATTTATATTTCAATTTAATTTAGATTTTTATAAATTTATATTTGTAAATTCAAATATTTATAATAATAAAATAGAAGAATCTAAATTTAAATATTTAGTTAATGAATTTGAATTACCTGAAAAATTAAAGAGTGACTATAACATATTTTTTTGTGGTGATCTAAATTTTATATTAGATAAAGATTATTATTATAAAAAAAACGAATTTAATACTTTTCTTAAAGAAAATAGTACATTAGAAAATAAATCAATAGAGATAGTAAAAGAATATATTAGAATAATAAATATAAGAAATAAAATTAAAGAAATTGAAGAAAAAAAAAATAAATTATCTGAAATAAATAATAATGAAATTAATAACTTAAAAGAAAAATTAAATTTTATGGAAAAAGAATTATTAAAACATAGTGAACTAATAAGTTTTTTAGATAATATGTATAATATATTTAATAATAAAAATATTAATAATAAAAATTTTTATTTGAAATTAAAGGATAGTATAAATTGCTTACCAGTAAATTTAACTTCAAAATATAAAATAGGAAATAATAAATTACAAAAAACAAAAAATTTATTTAACATAAATATTAATAAAGTAAATCAAGTAAATATTAATAAAAAAATAAAAGAAGTATTTGATATTAATATAAATAAAAATTTTAGACTACCTTCTCAAACAGATGTAATATTATTTGCTATTCCTGAAAAAAATAATATTAAAATATTAAAAAAGAACTTTAAAATGCATTTATTACCTGATAAATCAGATCATAAAATGATATCTTTATTAATTGAATTTAATAATAATAAAATTGATAAGAAATTAATAAATAAGAATATTTTAAAAAATCAAAATATAATTCCACAACTTTTAAATGCAGGTCCAGATTATAATTCAAATAATAATAATAACGAATTTGAAAATGCCAATCCTCCTCCGATTTAATTTTCAGTATTATTGAACGATAATTGTTTAAGAATATCTTCAGCTCTTAATTCACTAAAATTTGGAAATTTATTTGGATTATTATTCTGTTGCATCTTATTAGAATTGTTATTGTCTATTCTATTTATATCTAAACCTCCTCTAGATTCCTTTAATTCTCTTTTTAGTCCGTGAACTTCATTTAATAAACATGCAACTAATGTAGTTAACTTGTTATGTTGGACTGCTAGTTCATTAATTTTCTTTCTATTACTTAAATTTGCTTTAGTATCCATATTATGTTATAAGTTTATAAAAAAAAGATATTAAATAAACGCTTAATAAAAAAAATGATTATTATTATTTAAGATTTTATATATATATTTATATATATAAAATGATAATTCCAATTAGATGTTTCACATGTAACAAAGTAATAGCTCATTTATGGGAAGAATATATAAATGAACTTCAAATGGCCTATATTAAAGAAGATATTAAAAATAATAAAAAAAATAAATTTGTCAATATCGAAGAACTTGAAAATAAAACACTTGAAGGTAAATTATTAGATAAATTAGGATTAAATAAATATTGTTGTAGAAGAATGATGTTATCAAATGTTGATCTATGTGATAAAATTTAATTTATTTTAATTTATTTTATTTTCTCTTAATTTAAAAATAGAATGAATTATATATTTATTATGAGTGAATTAGATAACCTAAAAAATTATTTAGAAAAATTAATTGAAATAGAAGAAGAAGAAAAAAAATATAAAAATTATATTGATAAGTTAAAGAAAGATAAAGATAATTTAAATGTTAATATCATTAATATAATTGAAAAAAATAATATTGGTGATAAAGATATTATTATTAATAATAAAAAAATAAAATATGTAACACAAAAAATACAAGATGGTATAACAAAGAAACATATATTAGAAAGATTAAAATTATATTTAAAGAATGAAAATCATGCATTAGAAGCTTTAAATTTTATTTATAATAATAGAGAATCTAGTTTGAAAAAATTAATAAAAATTAGTGACAAAAATACTTAAAAAAATATAAATATATATATTTATAATAATATGACTAAATTTGAAAATTGGTATAATATTAATAAAAATGCTTTAAAGTATTTATTTATCGAGCTTACAAATATTTGTACTAATTATGGTATTATTTTAAGTAAAAATAAATATATTTTTGATAATTTTTTATGTATGATGTATCAAGAATCAAATAAAGATATTATTAATAAAGATTTATATCCAGAATTTTTTTATGCTAAATTAAATACTACTGGATATCAAGACTATTTAATTTTAGACTAAAATATTTTTAATTTAAAGATTAATTAATATAATTTTTATATTAATAATGAGTTGGGTTGACATTTTAAAAAAAAATGAGAAGGAATTTGAAGTAAATATTGAAAAAGATATTGAATATAAAGATACTCCTAATATTATTTATGATCCAAATATAAAAGATTTAGATGAAGAATTTGATAAATTATATTCCCTAAAAATATATGATATAAAATTTGATTTTAAACAATTTATAGAAGAGTCATCTTTACCATTTTTAAATTTAAAATCAACTAATAATCTCTTTATAGATTTTATTAAATATAATAGTACTAATTACTATAATTTAGAAAAGAAAGTAAATGAAGAGAATAATAAATATCTTCTTGAAATATTAGAAGAAGAAGAGCAAGAAAAATATGATTATTCTTTAGAAAATGATTAAAAATATATTAGGAATTAATATTATAATCACAATTTTCATCTGGATAATTTTTATTAAATAATATATTTATTATTCTTATATAATCAATTAAAATAATTAATATAAAACCTGATATAATAATTAATAATCTATCTTCTTTATTTAAATTTAATGAACTATTTTGTGAAAAGAATAGTATTATAAATATTCCTAATGAAAATTTAAAAATAAAATCGATTAATATAAATATTTTATTTTTAATTTTAATAATTTTTAAAAATATCAATAATAATAATATTAAAATAATAATTTTTAAAATATAAAAATACATATGATAAATTTCCATATTTATATATACAATATATATATAAATAATTTTAATTAATAAATAAAATTGATGGTTTTTATTTTATGCAGTTTAAATCATTATTTTAAAGTAATATATTTTATCTTGTTAGTTTTCTAAATAAATATGATGAGTCTTTCACTTATACATCCTAATGATCTTCCTAAAGATGAAGAACCAGATACTAATGAGTCTATTAAAGAACCAGGATTAGGTATTTATTCAGGATGTCAACAATTGTCTCCAGTAAGACCTAAATGTAAATTTTGTAATAAAAATTCATATAAAATATATACTTATCGTAAAAAAATTAAGATAGGAGAGGATGGAAATCGCGGTATATATAGATATCAGAATGGAGATAAAGTTTATTTATGTGGAACACATTTTAATTTTATTACATGTGATTATAGCTATAATAAATTAATTTATAGTAAAAATAATAAATTATGTATTCCCATTGGACAAACCATATATGCTAAAAAAATAAAATTTTAGAATATAATTATAAAATTGTATAAAGTATATTCTAAAAATTTACGCGTAATCAGTTAAGAAAAAAAATCAATTAATATTATTAATATGAGTCTACAGCTTAAAAAATTTAATATGAATATGATAAAAGATGATTCTGTAGTAGTTATGATTGGAAAAAGAAATACAGGCAAATCATTTTTAACTAAAGATCTACTCTTTCATCATCAAGATCTACCTGCTGGAACTGTTATATCACCTACTGAAAATGCCAATAAATTTTATGGAAATATTATTCCACCCATTTTTATACATGATCAATATGAACCAACCATAACAACAGAGTTTATGAAAAGACAAAAACAATTAAAAAGAAGAATTGTAGGTGGTGATAAAGATATAGATAATAGAGCATTTTTAATTATGGACGATTGTTTATATGATAATGATTGGAAAAAAGATAAAATAATAAGAGAAATATTTCTAAATGGAAGACATTGGGGTATATTTTTTATTTTATCTATGCAATACGCAATAGGAATTTCTCCCATCCTTCGTTCAAATATTGATTGGGTTTTTTTATTAAGAGAAAATATAGTACAAAATAGAAAAAAGTTATATGATAATTATGCAGGAATGTTTCATACATTTGAAATGTTTTGTCAAACAATGGATGCATGTACAGAAAATTTCGAATGTCTTGTTATTCACAATGCATCAAAAAGTAATAAAATAGAAGATCAAGTTTTTTGGTATAAAGCGGATAATCATGAAGATTTTAAAGTTTGTTGTCCAGAAGCTTGGAGATTTAGTGAAGAAAATTATAATTCTGATGATGATTTTGATGAACCAACCTTAAGCGATGTTTATAAAAAAAAAAATAAAATAAATTTAAAAATTAATAAGGTATAATTTTATAAATTTTTACTTAAATTTTTTATTATACAAAAAAAATAAAATAATTACAAAAATAATTAAAAATAGTATTATAAAAGTATAATATTCATTATTATTTATTCTATTTTCAAAAGTTTCAATAGAATTAGCAAAATTAGATGTAGTTAATATAGGTAATGCTGGTACAGGTGGAGGAAAAGGTTTAACTCTTTGATATACTTGGTTATTACAAAGACCTCCTAGTGCAGCACACTGATTACGATTTACATTTAAGCCATACTGTTTTGCTCTTGTTAAATCATTTCCTGTAAAACATTGTGGTG
>Ga0214919_10002607_pt1 | contig 28093 bp, 26 predicted proteins | sample LL1503_MetaG_FD_177994 | JGI IMG/M metagenome (GOLD analysis project Ga0214919, IMG submission 177994) | Freshwater microbial communities from Lake Lanier, Atlanta, Georgia, United States - LL-1503 | ecosystem: Environmental > Aquatic > Freshwater > Lake | place: USA: Georgia | collected... | reverse complement strand
TTAACATATGTCTAGCGATAAAGATAAGACGGCAGCACGTAAAGCCGCTGAAGATGCTCTATATAATATTAATATTAAAATTGCCGACGCGCAAACAACTGCCTCGAACACAATAGACAATTCTATTAAGAATATATTAAAAGGGACGGGCAAAGCTTCGGATGTCAGTGACGCATATAACAAATTACAAGAAACATTTTCAAAGACTATAAGCGACTCGTTGTCGAATATCAACAAGGACGTTGATATAGATAAAATCAAACAAGCTATTTCCAAATCTGTAGAAGATATTAATTCAAAAATAACTAATAAGACGAATGAATTAAGGACCAAAATAGATCCAACGGGCAATACATTTATTTCAATAAGTGATACTGTCTCAAGAACCAAAAATGCTTTAAACTCGTTTAAAGATAATTCAAATAAGTTATTTCCAAAATCAGAATCTGGAACATCTGGAAACTCCTCTTCTTATTTTGACTTTTCTATAGGATCAATATTTTCAGAACTTTCAGCGCTTTATAACTCTGACAATATGTTTGCCAAACTAACATTTTTGTTATTGATATTGTTCCTGTTCATTTTATTATTACGAATAGGAACATCTATTTTAACCTGGGCATTATCTCATTCAACCACACCTATTTTATTAGACGGAATGATCAATTCAAAACAAATGGTTCAAATCCCTCAAAATCCCGCGGCAAGCGGAGCAATACCTATTTTGAGATCAAACAATGAAGATTTCGGTATTGGATTTACATGGTCTGTGTGGATTAATATTGATGATTTAGTATATAACGAAAATAAATATAAACACATATTTCACAAGGGCAATGATAATATTGAATCTACTGGTATGAATTTCCCTAATAATTCGCCTGGTCTCTATATTGCGCCAAATACAAATGAATTAGTTGTCATTATGAATACATTCAATTCGATTACCGAAGAAGTTAAAATAAAAAATATTCCGCTTAATAAGTGGGTTTGCGTAATTATTCGAGTAAATGAGCAAAAGCAGATGGACGTTTACATAAATGGAACTTTAACAAGAAGACACATTTTACCAAGCATCCCGAAACAAAATTACGGAGATGTTTATGTATCTATGAATGGAGGATTTTCCGGACACACTGCCTCTTTGCGTTATTATGCCCATCCTATCGGAACCAACGAAATTCAGTCAATTGTCAATCTTGGTCCGAATACAAAAATGATTTCAAGTGGATCACAATCTAATGGGGATTCTATGGACTATTTAGCGACTAGATGGTTTTTTCAACCAAATATGTAATTATTTATTTATATCCATTAAATATAATACAATGGCAAAAACAAAAAGAAAGGGAACTATACAGGAAAGGGAAACCAAAAGAAGATTAAAAAATAAAACAAAAAGGACAAAAAGACGACTATCTACTATTAGAAAAACATTAAAAACCCACTTGGGACGAATTAAAGATTTGGGACCAGGATATACGGGTAGGATTCGTATAATGCGTTTTTTGAATTATTTAAAAGACCTTGGGAAAGAAAAGGGAAAGATAGACAATGATTTTTTTATACGCGATCAACTAAAAATCGCAGAGTTTATTATTAAAAAATACGGGAAACAGTGCGATGAAGAAACGGGACCTATTATGATAGACACTAGAGATATTGAAGAAAATGGAGAAAAGATTGTGGTTATTCAAGAGTTGGGTAAATTATTTGTTTGCCTAAATAAGTTATTGCAGCTTAAAAAAGATAATAAACCTACTAAACCGCTTATTCTTACATTTAGTTCTTCAAATAGATATAAAAGGACTGAAGCTGGACATAGAAATTTATTGGTGATAAATATAGATAAACGAGAAATAGTGAGAATAGATCCTATGGGAAATTCTAATACAGACGATATGTTTTACCTTGAACCAACGGGAAGAAGTTTGGCGAATGAACTTAACACAAGACTTGGTATTACAATAGAGAGTGATAAATATAAATACATTAATAATGACCAAACTACATGTCCTATAAATCCTCAGCAAAAGTTAACACAATTAAGGTCTCTTTTTTTTATAAATAGAAAAAAAAGGCCATCTAAAATAGAAACAGGTACATGTGTATTGTGGTCTATGTTATTTTCAGAAATTATTTTAGGATATCCCGAATTGGAATATGAAGAAGTGTTAGGATATTTATCAAGTTATATACACAACGACCCCGATTCAACATTGTATATAATACGTGGGTATTTTTGGTACTTAACTCGAGAACTACTATTGGCTGATAACAAAAAAGAAGAAAAAGATGACTCGGAATCAGAAGAAAAAGAGGAGGATCAATTTGAACAACTAACAATTTCTCTTTCTGAATATGTATCAAAGTTGGAAAAAGACCAGAAATATTATTCGCCTTTACATTTTGCGCAAATGTATGACAAGTTAAACGAAGTAATAATGAAAATAAAACGTATAATCCCATTAATAGACTCTACTATACAAAAAGAAGCAGTTTCTACATTAAGTATTTATAACCCTCTCGCGGAAAGATATAGATCTATAAAAAAAATTATAGATAGTAAAAGGTCACAAGAAGAAAATGATATGGAAAATGAATTACTTTTTATAATAATGCACAGGGATAATACAGAAGAAATAGAAAAAAGATACGGCCCCGGTCCAGAGCTATTACAGAGATTCCGCCATTTATTAAGCAAAATAAAATTGGAGACGCGAGATAAGAGCAAAGGTATAGGATATCAAATATTCTACAGCCAAGCAGAAAATGCTATAAACCATATTGTGTTAGAATATATTAATAAGACTATGAATATGGAACAAGAAGATTCCGATGATTAAATAAATAAATAAATATTGATACATTTCGTTTAGGAATATAGTCTTTGCGTAGTATATAAATTATGTCCACAGATACATGTCATAACCGCAATTATGACTATTACCGAAGATTTTTCAAGTTACCAATAAATTATTACCATAAGTCGGCTTATTATAGTGCAATAAATAAAGATAATTACTACAGTAAGTCAGATAACGAGGTCCTATTAGATATTAAGGGACGTAGATCTACCCTATGTTTTCTCTCTCAAAATCAAATGAAAACGAATTCGTTAATGGGTCAATCAGGTGCTAAATTTACAAAGCAGCAAAAATGGGCGTTGTTGGCAAAAGGAGGGAAACTTTGCGATCAATGAAGCATAAAGGATAAAACATAAAATAAATTTAGTTAAAATAAAATATTTATATATATTATAAAAATGCCAAGAGCCAGAGTTTCACCTTCATTAATTCCCGTTCAAGGAGGCGGTGTTAAAAAAGCAGGATTGCCCACCAGTATTGGTTCTACGTACATTTTGCGTTTAGCTTGTAAAGGCTGCCCTCGTAATAGAAAGCCTTAAATTTGATCCCAGTCATGTAAATCAATCCACTTTTATTTTTTTTATATTAAATTTACTTTAATATAAAATAACAGTTTACCTTACTTATTCCCGCAAATTAGGATTGATACATATCTCGCTTGAAGGAAAAATGTCGCCAGACATACACTTGTCGTTTTCTCCAACTTCTATACAATTTCTAAACCCCCTATCTTCTCCTATATAACAATACCCGGATTTTCCAGTAGATTTCATCTGGGTTCTACTCCCAGATTCATCTGGTTCTGGACTCTCGTCCGGTTTTTCATTATTAGGAACTGATTGGTCAAGAAAACTATTGTCGATTTTATTTCTATTATTTCTGGGTTTTTTATCCAACCCCTTTTCTAGAATTTCTACGCCTCCTGTAATAGTCCCTGACGCCACGTCTATTAACCCTTTTGTCCCAGTCGCACTGGTAGACACTGCTCCTTTTATAGTTTCTCCTAAAGTATAGCCAAAAAACGCAGCTATCTGGGTTAGCATCTCAGATATATTTTCAACAATATTTTCAAAAAATCCAAATACATTCAATCCAAGTAACGATATAATTATTATAATAACGCTATATTGAATAAAAGTTGCCATCCCGGCTGACTGTTTTAAATAAGAATAAGAAGATTGTAATTGTGATTGTGTTTTTTCTTGCGATGAATTGTCGGCATTGACGCTATTCATAGAAAATATAGAGGATATTCCTTTACTTCTGATAGGTTCAGGTTCGTCCGCGATGAATATTTCATCATCATCGATTGGTTCTTTCTGCTGTGAATTCATCATACTCATTTATATTCACGTGTTTTAAAAAATGTTTTGATTTTACACATTTTTTTTTAAAAACAGCTAAACAATAATATCAAACATTATTTTGGTATTTTTGGCAAAAACACTGATGAAGACTTTGATATAAACTCTTGTTTTTTCAAGAAAATTATTTTCTTAGGATCGGTATTTACCGATCCTTCTCCTTGTTTCGTTTCTTCCATTGAGCCATTTTTATTTACGTCTTTATACACAAGATCGATCTTTTTAACAACTGCGTCGATTTGTTCCTTATTTGTAACCATGCTAATTTCCATATCAACTGGTTCGGTCAATAAAGCAATTGCAAAATAGATTAAAAACCGACGTTTTCGTTTAACTCCGCCCGAATATTTAATACAGAAAATGTCTAATAGAGATTTTACTATCTTACTTGTCAAAAGGCAATGTCTCTTTTTACATTCCGAAAAAATAGAATCCCATATAATCCAAATAATGTCGTTTTTATTTTTTCCCAAAACAGAAACAAAATCTCTCTCTTCGCCAAAGCATAATTCTTTTTTTGCTTTACAAATCGCCTCAAACTCTAATATCCATTCCACCCAATAACAAGCACTTACGACATTTTTGGAGTGGCTAGATATATGATAGCAAAACTCATTTATGGCAATAATAAACTCCTTTGGGTCATTATTTTTTAAAATATCTTTAGCATAATCTAGGTTAGGTGCTTTGAGACGATTGGTTATGCTGGTCATATTAAAATCGTCCGCTTTATTTATATAAACAGGCTCGAAACTGTGTTTTTTACGAGATAGACAAAGAATCCCAATCATTTCTGCGAATAATTTCCTAATAATTACATTGTTTCTTAAAGACAAATCGTCGTCCAGGTCATCATTCATCTGTATCGTTTTAAATTGATCAAATCTTAATGAAATATAAATGGGCAATTTCGGGTTTCCTAAATGAATGTGCTTGGAAAGAAATAGGATTATTGTTTCCCAAACATCTACCAAATGACCTGAACAAATCAACTCGGCGGCCCAATAACACGCATCCTCTATTTTTGAATGAATAAATGATTCCAACAATTCATTTTTTACTTTTGATTTTTGAAATGTAGAAAAACTTATACCCTTGAACTCTATTCCTTTTCTTGTGTCGATTATTTCATAAGACAATCCTCCTTTCTCAACACTCATCTTATTATTTATACATTCATTTATAAAAAATATATCATTGTATTACATATAAATATGTCATCAACATCTTCATTGGTAAAACACACTTTAAAGCCGTTTAGTCACTTCACGTCTATTCAAATACTTTTTTATACATTTTTAGTTTTAGTTTCTGCGATGATTGTTTATAGAGGTTTATCCATTTTTTACCCTCAAACAGAAGGATTCGAAACTGAGACAGACGACAAGTTGAATATCGGGTCTAATAAATATGTAACTAAAACCGGGAATGACATATACGACGAGTTTTATGCCGATTTATACGATGAACTTGTATACAGTTCTTCAAAGAATAATTTTGATGTAGGAGAGATTACAGCTTTAAGTACCAGTGACGACCTTGAAAAAAATGTTATACTTGACGTTGGATCAGGAACTGGACATCATGTAGACGCATTCACAAAAACAGGAGCAACCGCAATTGGAGTAGATATCTCTCCTAGTATGGTGAAAAAAGCAAAAGAGAATTATCCAGGTTTGGATTTTAGAGTTGGAAATGTAACGGACACAATGTTATTTTCATATAATTATTTTACTCATATATCTTGTCTTTATTTCACAATTTATTACATAAAAGAAAAGGTCGCATTTTTCAGAAATTGCATGAGCTGGTTATTACCAGGAGGGTTCCTAGTGCTCAATTTAGTAGACAAGTATAATTTCGACCCTATTCTTCCAGCAGGAAATCCATTTACAATTGTCTCTCCTCAGAACTACGCCGATAAACGAATAACTACTACTGTAATTAAATTTCACGATTACGATTACAAGTCTAATTTTGATTTGAACGAAGATTTGGCAATATTTAAGGAAACGTTTAAATATAAAAAAAATCAAAAGGTTAGAGTGAATGAACATGTTTTGTATATGCCGACTATACAATCAGTATTGGCGATGGCGAAAGACGTAGGATTCATTGTAACAGGTCGAGTTGATATGGGGAAAATTGGTTACGAACATCAATTTTTGTATATTTTACAAAAACCGGAGTAATAATATAAAGTATAACATATAAAGTATAAAATATAAAGTATAAAATAGTAATTGTGTAAAAACAAAAATGTTGTCTACTATTTTATACTATCTAGCATTAACCGCTATTTTTTTGTATATATTGATTTGTATATACATTAAAGTAAAATTCCGATTCTGGAGCATTCAGCCAGTATTTCATGTATACGATTTTCTGTATTGGATATACCCTATAGGGGTGGTACATAGCGATTTACCATCATTCAACAAGTATGTAGATACTATCAACATAACTGTAGAAAAACTAGAAGACATGTCTGAAGTTAGCGTGAAAAGAGTAACAAATTTTATAAACTCTCATTATTTTAAAAAAAATAAAACAGTTAGATACGTCCCATCTCACAATTCTATTATAGATTATTTCAATGGGTCGAATCATTCGTCTTACATTTCGACGTATAAAAGACAATTGGCATCTGTTTCTACTAGCAGCAAAAGTACAAGAGGGGACGATTTATATAATTTGGACGAAATACTCGGAGTATTTACTGCTAGACCGCTTTTAATTACATTAAAAGGACATTCAAGAAAATGTGAAAATGAAAATGAATCTAGAATAAATAATAAAACATTCCAACTTTATTATTGCGATAATTTATGCGTCCATCCTCTATATCGAAAAAAAGGTATTGCCCCAAAGTTGATCCAAACTCAATATTACAAACTCAGACGATTAAACAAAAAAATTAATACATTCCTTTTCAAGAGAGAGGGCGAAATGACTGCCATCGTGCCACTTGTTACATACGAATCTATTGTTTATTCCACAGACTCAATATTGATTGAAAATACCAAAAATCCAAATTCTATTTTAAGTGTTATTGAAATAACTGAAAAAAATATGTTTTTGTTCACTCAATTATTAACTGAAAACAAGTTGATTTTCGATTGTATTATCGTTCCCGAAATATCAACTCTTACAAATTTATTGAAAACAAACAATATCATTATGTATGGAATAATTGTAGGAAACACCTTGATTTCATGTCATTTATTTAAATATCAATATCTTATTTATAACGATCACGATCATGCGATTGAATGTATTGCTTCAATAAACGCAATAAACAACAAAGACAATGGCTATCTATTTTTTTCGGGATTTAAAAAAGCCCTTTGTTTAGTGATTAAAAGACAAGCAGAATTAAATAGAACGATTAAAAAAATTATTATAGAAAATACTTCACATAATAATATTATATTGGATAATATAAATACATCCCCTTATTCCAAAACACCTTGTGCTTTTTTTTTATATAATTATATTTCCTACACTATAAATTCTTCTTCATGTTTTATACTATATTAATTTTTTATTTGATTCAACGAACATATTTACCTGCTCTTGCGAATGAATCCACTATGAAGATTATAAATATTCCTAAAAATGAATAAAGTATCACTTCTTCTGTTATACTGCCTACTTTCTCATCTCTCTGTTCTTCTAAAAGATGTATCATATAATTTAATTTTTCTATAAGAACGTCTCTGTTTGGAGTACTCTGTTGATTTATATAATAAGGAATAGACGAATGAGAAGTATTGTCATAATTTTCCGGATTCGACCTCTCATTCATTGTGTTAAACCCGTCTAACCCCATGGCAATTGGTTCTATCCTTTTGTTTTTTCTTGTATTTGTATCGGCATTGTTATTATCTTGCATGTCAATATTTTTATCATTAATTTCGTCATTTGTTTTCCTGGAAGCGCCTATCGATACAGGCATGGGCAATTTCATACTTGGAGCAGTATAGTCGTCCCCTAATGGACCGCTCCCGCTGCTAGAATCATCGGTGTCATTCTCTGCATTTTCATGAATTTTGCTTATGAGAGATTCTATGTTTCCGGTTGAAGGGATACGTTTTTTTATTGTCTTGTTTCTAGACATCCTTTTTTTATCATTATCAGACGAGTTCTCATTGTTATCGAATGGGGCGGCATATAATGCTAAAGAACTCATTATCTATAAAAAAACAATATATTATTATTTATACTTGCTCCTTAAATATTATATATTTACGATATGTATATAAATGTTTTCAACACGGAAAAAAATATTCGAAGGAGTTTCTCAAGTTGAAGCTATCACTTTATTAGTTGTTTGTATTCTGCTCTATACACAGCCAATCAATCTAGTTTATTTTAGCAATACTATATTAGGAAAATTACTTATAGTGACATCTCTTGTTTTAGCATCAATTCATAGCACATTTTCTGGATTTTGCATAGCTATTTTAATTGTAGTATTTTCTTCTCAAACTTCTCACACCTATGAAGGAATGGAATCCGGAAGCGAATCAAATACAAAAGCACAGGCAAGCGAAGCAGCCGTGACAAGCGAAGCAGTGACAAGTGAAGCAAAGCAAGATGCAGATGCATCTACTCTAGGTTCCAATAAAGAAGTTCATACCGGAAATATAACTCCTAATAAATTCAGAAAATTGTACTGCAAAGATAGAAAGTTAAGAAACGAAAAAGGAGAAATAGTAGAACAAAAGGACATATCTTCTGCTTTTAAAACAGTAGTTTTTAACAAGGGAGAATGTAATCCATGTGACGAAGAGTGTTCATTTAATATAACAGACACAAAAGAAAGAATGAACACAGAGGAGAATCTTAGACCAGCCGATTCAAACAGTCTTCCTATTGTTAAATAAGATAATAAGCAATTATCTAATATAATCTATATACATAATATATAGAAAAATGTTGTCATCTGTTAGAAATTTGTTCAGTCCAATGAATGATAATAAACTTATGGTTGGTATAATAATGATATTTTTAAACATAGGCTCTAAATACATCGACTTTGGATTTAGCAAAACACAAGAACAAGCATTAAGAAACGGATTAGCAAAAGAAATGTTGATTTTCGCTATAGTATTCGCCGGAACAAGAGACATTGTCATTGCTATATTGATAACCGCGTCATTTGTGGCATTATCCGACTATATTTTTAATGAAAATAGTAGGTTTTGTATCATTCCTCACGTATTAACCAAAATTAAAAAAAATATTCATACAAAAGAAGAGGACGATAGTTTAATAACAGATAAAGATGAAAGAGACGCATTGGAGTTGCTTAGGAAGATTGAATTAAAAAAAAAGAAAAATCAACAAATAGATTTTGTAAATTTTATGATTTCCAAGAAAAACCTACCAATGAGCTCTGTATAAATAAGCTATTATACTAGAGAAAGCTACTCACGTTTCTGGGTCTTCATCTTCCAGCAATATTCCGTCAAATAATTCAAAAAGCTCATTTATTTTTGTTTTATACGTTTTATTTGGAGATAGTTTAATACAAAACCTATCTGCAATAACAAATGCGATGATGCTTTTTGATATATTTTTATTCATACTCAGTCCATATTTACTTATAATTGATTTATATTCAAATGTCTTTTCCAATAATGGCCGTTCTCTTAGCCAGCGAAAAAAATCCTTGAAATGTTTATTTGGGGTAAAGCTAAAAACGACAACATATATAGGTTTATGTTTTCTTCTCTATAAATAACTTTAATTGTAAAAACATATTTTTAATCATTGTTCCAAACATATTTTTCAAAAAAATGGGCAAATCTTCTTCATATGTAGTTATTTCGTATTCTAAATTTAAATTAATACATTTTTCTTTTTCATTCATTGAAAGATTCAAATATTTACAAACAACTTGCTCAATATCTTTTTTGAATGTGGACAATTTAGCCACATGCGTTTTCAACACTAGATCTTCTTGTGATTTTCCATTTATTACAAAAATATCATCTTCCGTTTTGCTTGTTTCAACGTTGAGCAACAAGTATTTTTGTTTAATCCCCATTTGTCTGCCTATTGGTTTCAATAGGATGAAAAAATCGATAGAATTATTCGTTTGGTTTATTATTTCAAAACTTTCTATCAATTCCTTGTTTATGTTGAACAAAAATGAATAAAAATTCACATTGTTAAAGTTGTTCTCCAAAATAAAATCAGCCTCATTTTTCATAGAAAAATTTATCTTGTATTTATTTTCGCCTATTTTTTTAAAGTGATAGTCCCTTCCGTTCACTAAACCATTCTTCTTTAGAGACATAATTATACTAGTCATATGTATTTATTTTTAACTAATAACGTACATTTACATATCTAACGATACCGTATTTTTATCGCTTTTTTGTTTCCTTTTAAGAGAAGTAAATGGAGAATGTTTACCGCTGTTTTGTTTTTTTATCTGCTGAATTTCATTAATAATGTTCAATTTGTCTTCATTTATCGTTTCTTTTACGACTACTGCTTCTTTTTGCTCCGTCTTTCGTTTCAATCCAGAGAGAATATTACTAATGTTTGTAGGTCCCTTCATTTCAGGTCTTGTTTCTTGTGGCGGTTTTTGGGTTTGGTAAGAATCCAAATTAGGATCTCCGTATTGTCTCGAAACATTTATTCCATCCATATTCATGTCCCCCCTCGCGATAGAAATATCTGGTCTGTTAGAAGGCCTCTGACTTTTATTTTGCTGTGTTTGTATTGGAGAAGGAGGTCTAGCGGTATTTTGTCTTCCTCCTCCTCCACCTTTATTATCGTCCATAACACTATTCATGAATCCGCTAAATCCTGGGTTAGAATCCCCCATAGTATTAACAGCGGCCTGGGTAAATTGTTTCATCAAATCTGGATTTTGTCTCATAATATCGTCCATTCCCGGAAGAGCAGATTTGAACATTGTATTTGTCATATGAACCATAATAGCCGAACCTCCAAGCTGGAAAAGAAGTTTTAGTTCGGGAGCCATTTTCGCTTTGGATTTGTATTTTTCATGTAATTCTCCGAAAATATCATCATAATCAGTCATGTTTTCATTAATTTGTTCCGCCCATCCATCCAATTTAACGTCAAACGGGTCGAATTTGTTGTTCAGAAATTCCAATCCAGTGACAGCCGCCATTAACATTCTTCCCTGAAATTTACAGCTATTAGACCTTTCTTTTTCAGATACGATCGTTTCATATTCTCCTTGCATTTCCATGAGAGAAGACTCCATGTCGTATTTTTTTGACAATCTCGCCCCCTTTTTTTCAAGTGCTTCTAGTTTTCGTAAACAGGAAAATTTTTCCCTCAACAATTCTTCACTTGTCATTTTCTTCTGAGGAACATCGGTTTCAGATGGAATATTATTGAATTTACTAAAACCGTCCCATGTCTTTTCAGAAGGATCGCTCGGAATCGAAGCCGAACTTGAACTGTACACTGATTCGGTAGAATCGGCACTCCCACCCCCTCCGCCGCGATTGATATCGTTAACAGAACCAGAATTTGTAGTTGGAATAAAATCGCTAAAAAAAGATTTGCTAGTCTTAGATGAAGACGACGACGGAACATTTTTTGTATTATTGGTTAATAGGTTTAATTCGTCTTCAAGTTCGTTCAAGTCGTCTAAATGAATATCATCCGACGATCCTGTGGATTTTTTAGTTTTTCTCTTGTCATTCATTAACAATTCAAGCCCTCCTCCAAAGTTCACAGATGGCTTATTTGAAGTCTGGCTGTTATTTACATTTACATTTATATCTGCGCCATCGCCTCCATTACCCGTCTTATTCAATATAAATGCCGGTTTATCGTTAAATGTATCCAATTCTATTATTTCTGGTGAATTTTCCATTTGATACAATATACATCTTTAATTTTAAGTTATTCGTAACGAATAATATATTTATTTTAATTTATCCGTTAATTTTGTCGTTATGTACCAAATACCTTGTAAGTAGGAATCTGCTAAATCATCCTTTTTTTTATGAGAAACAAACCAGGGCAAAAGATGATTATTATCTTTGACAAAGTATGGAGATAAAACGTCTGATAAAATGGTTTTTGTAACATTTATACCCATTTTTTTCCTATTGGAATATGTATCCTGGCCTTCATCTACAAATAATTTCAATTTATTAGAAGAAGACACAAAATAAATAGTATGTTTTCCCTTCATTATGAAATATTGAGATACCATACACTGAATGCTTTTCATCCTATTAGCTATAGGACTTATTTGGTTTTCTATAAGTATAACATCTATTTCATCGCTATTTACATTTTGATCCAATACATTCTTTATAGATATACCAATATCTATTAAATTAACATCATTCGAATTACATCCAACTTTTTTTGTTTCTTCATTCAATGATATTTCCTTAAATATCTCATTATTTATATAATTAGCGAATTGACATACAATATCCTTTTTGTTTTTGGTCTTGTCTATTGATATATTATATTTTTCAGACAATTGATATAAAACGTCCAATTTTGCCCGATTAACTATCTTGGTCGTTATATCTTTTGGAATATCTGCGTGCTTTTTACAGTAAAATAATTCGCCTTTACAATGTGTCGCGAGTTTTTTACAATTAACAGAAAGACCTTTTTTATTTTTTGATGAAAACATACATTGGGTAATAACGCCCTGGTCAACCTTTATCAGGTTAAAAACGTTCCATTGTATGATTTTGATTTTTTGAGATTGGTCTAATTCCAAAATACAAAGTGCCAAATTTTTGATCCCTATATCAAAGCTCGCTATTCTCATTGTATTTATATTTTATTTACTTTATATCTTTATATACGATTTTTATATTAAAATCTGCGAGGAATGCCTTGTTCAAGTATCTGATCTTGAGATACCACTGGCGTAACCATCCTGGATTGGAGCTGAAATTGTGAAATGTAAATATTTTTCATATCACTTGTTTCATACCCAACCGGTTTAGAATCATCTGAAGATGATTTGAAAATAAAAGGGGTGGATGATTGATTTGGTTGATAATCCGTGGCATAAACTGACGAAGTTTGACCACAAGCAGACATTTGATTCATTTTAATTATTTGGTCAGCATTTTCTGTCATATACTTTCTATATTGCCAGTTTGTTTTTATCCCCGCGTTGGTTCTTATTTCTTCACTAAGAACCGATCCTGGTTGCCAAGACGAAAAATTACGTCCATCTGCCATAATTGGAGGAAAGTCAAAATGAATGTTATTAGACCCTGAAAAACATGTACCCCAGCTCATTATAAATTAGAGTATATATTATTGAGTATATATTATATTTTTTCGGATTTTATTCTAATCTAAACTATGAGTTGTTACGTTCTTCAAAAGTTCTACAACTTCATTTTTTTTCAGCTTACTAGACTCTTCTTTACTTACCAATCCCAACAGAACTGCTTTATTTCTTAACTCATTCACTCCCTCCTTTTTTGTATTTTCCTTTCCTTTAGCAGGAACAGAAGTAGTTAATTTCAATTTCTTTAAAGGTTCTGTCTCGACCGACGACGAACTAGTCGAAAGGTCAACTTCTTTATTAAAAGATACATTCTCCGGTTCAATATCAACTATATGGGCTGCTATTTCAGATTCTGTCATGCCTACTTCCTCAACGGTGCATTTTTTCACACCCGACTCTAGTGCCGCGCCAATGTCTATCGAATTGAACATAAACAATTCTGAAGGAGTATTAGTGATATTACCTTTAATAAAAATTTCCTTAATACCTTCTAGAGAATTAGGTTTATTAGGTTTATTATTCATCGTAAGAAGTGTTTCTTTTAATTTTCCATACATTACTCCTTGATCTTCTTCGCCACATTCTGATTCTTTATCCGATACCAAATCTGAATCTGAATCTAATCCTAAAATTGACTCGGACTCAGTTTCTGAATCTAAATCAACTTCAGAGTCTGAATTTGTAACTCTTACTAGTTTAATACCACTTTCACATTCACCTTCGTCGTCAGATACTTCTATTTTGCTTTTTGCTTCTACGTTGCCTTTTGCTTCCACTTTGCCTTTTGCTTCTACGTTGCCTTTTGCTTCTACGTTGCTTTCTGTATCTGTTACTTCTTCGAAGAGAGAATGTTCGTCGATTGTATCTTCTAAATGAATATCTCCGCCAACATTATTTTTTCTCAAATCATTTTGAAAGGTAGAAAAGAAATCAGATAGGACTTTGTTTTGTCTTGAAATAGAAGATTCTATCATACATGCTCTGGTATGGAAATAATACATTATTATACATGACGTAAGAAAAATCAAACAGACGCATATAATAAAACCGCTTTCTTCCAATTTAAATAACATTTATTATTATTATTGATAATTATATTTTAAATTCGTTTTTAACGAATAATATAATAATCTGAATATAATAATGAATATAATAATAATTAGAAAAAAATGATTTAAATTATCCTTAAAAATAAATAGACAAAGATGAACTTTGAAAAACAATACCACGAATATATGATTAATATGATGGAGATGAACAATCTTAATCTAGAGGAAATAAAAGAAAATGTTGTATTTGAATCTAAAATGGAAGATCTCGAGTATAAAGAATATATAATGAAAAAACCGATGGATATTTCGTTATTTATCAACTCGTATTCAGATTTCAAACCATTTCATGTAATAGACGCATTATATTCAGGAATAGATTTGACGTTTGTTCCTGAACTTTTTAAACGTATTTCTCTTTCAGAAAATATAGAATCATTATACCGAATCATAGAATTAAATAAAGATTCATTACAAAACATACCCAATCATCTTGTTCAGAGAGCTTTCTCTAAGTTATCAAACAAGGTTATTTTATTATTCGAAGATGATGGCGTTTTTGTTTTTCATCCAGATGGAACAAATCAATGTTATTTTTCAATATATTCAAATGAATTGTGTGGGATAATCGAACAATGTTTACCAGACATGTATAAACAGGTTGGAAATGTATATGAAGTATTTTCAATTAAAGAGTATGTAGAAACGAGAAGGTGCACGATTTGTAAAGATGATGAAAACCATAAAACACACATTATGTTACCTTGTTCCCATACGGTTTGTAAACGATGTGTTTTACACGTCGATAAAAAATGTATAGTTTGTAGAAGCATTGTAAAGTCCGTACAACTTATTGACGCCGAAGATACATTGTCAATGAATCTAAAAGGTCATCATAATATAAAAAGAAATAGACCAGACAAATTCTTTTAACCGTTAACAATCCCGAAAAAAAACATTATAACGAGTTCATCGTATCTATCATCCTTTGAGTATTGTCTATTATTTCTTTTGGATAGTCTAAATCTCTCAAAACTTTTATACCACCTTTGACCTTGGATATTCCGCTTTTAAGATTATACGTATAAACAAAGTCGGTCATTTCTTCATTCGTTTTAATATCCATGTGAACGTTTGTTATCCTGTCCTTTTCATCCTTATCTTTTTCCAATCTTGAACATATCTCTAAAAAATGCGTAGTTATTACATACGAAATGTTATGATTTTTATTTAGAAACATCAAAAACGACGCAGCACTTGCGATAGCCTCGTATGGGTTTGTCCCAGAATATAACTCGTCGAACACGCAAAAATGTCTTTCCCTTTTATTAGAGCTTTCAATAGCTGTCAATATATTCTTGCATCGTCTAGCTTCTGCTTGGAATAAACTGTCCCTTTCAGACGAATCCGGAATGTTTATATAACAGTGAATCTTATCAAATGGCGTAATGATCGCCGAATCATAGCACCCAAATCCGATCTGTTGACTCAGAATTATATTAAATATGGTGGTTTTTAATAAAGTCGTTTTCCCAGCAGCATTAGGTCCAGTTATAAGTATATTCTTCTTTAATCCATAACTGTTTTTCACTGGATTTTTTCCAATCAATGACGGGAAATACGCATTTTTAAATTTACTCTTATTTTTCGCGGAAGACGATGGCGCAAACAAACATTTGGAAATATTTCCATCTCTTATCATCTGTTTAAGTTGATTGATATTATGAATATATCCATTGAGTCCAAATGAATAATGAATAGCATTTTTATACTCTGTATTTTTATACAATAAATAAAAACATTTCAAAGAGTGGCCAATATTTGACATTTTAGAACAGTTTACTTCCAGAGCCGAAACTCCATTTAGTTCTATTAGAAACTCCTCTAATACCTTTTTATTCCTATTTATATCTTGAACAAACGGTTTGTATCTTTTATGCTCAGAGCAAACCTCTGTTAATTGTTTCATATTTCCAATCGTTTTCGAAACATAATCTCTCATTCCAAACAATTGTAAATGAATCTTTTTCATATTCAAGATAAACTTGTAACATGACAAGACGTTTTGGTATATTTGAAATATGTAAAACGCGAGGGATACTATTATATAAATTCTTTTTTCATGAGAGGCAGAACCAATCTCGAATACGCCTCCAAGTTGATGTTTACTCAATAGTCTTTTTATAACCTCTTTGTATTTTGAAATAGTAATGTCAACTCCTTGTATTTTTAATATGAAAAACGGTATGATCATCATTATCACTGGTATTATCAATGATATAACAGGCGACGACACATTATACATTGTCATACATTGTAAAAACATCGTATTGGAATTTAATTTTTTTAGAAAATCCCAATCCAAATACTTGTATTTACTTTCAAACCCAGTTTCGCCTTCTATTTCATCCCACATTTCTTTTATACCTAAACACGTTTCCGGATGAATAGTATTCGGAATCTTTTCAGAGAGAATCACCTTTTGCGTTTCTTTTAAAAAACGTTTGTCAGACGTATAATAAGACGCCCATAAAGACAAGTTAGACTTTGCGAATGATAAACAATTTGAAGACGCGTCGGTGAATACAGATTCATATAAAGATTTATGGTCCGCCGTTTCTACCAATTCCAAATCGGTTATTATATGGTCTTCCAATTTGGTCTTATTTGTTAAAAATGAAATAGGTAATTTAAAGTTATCCTCTCTTTTTTCTATATGAGGTTCGGATATTCCTACCAATTGATCAATAACCGAACCAATCATTTTCTCTATACATTTTTCCATTATAAGAAGAGGATTTATACTAAACAATATTATTTATTATAAATAAAAACGTATATCTGTATAGCCGTATCGCCCTTATCGAAACATTCAAACCCAAGAAGAAGGTAATTCTTCAATCTTTGTTTTATAATGCGACTCAATCTCGCGTAATTTATTCGTATCTGATTTCGTTACAAAATTAATAGAAACTCCTTTCCGTCCCCACCTACCGCTTCTACCAATTCGATGTAAATAATTATGAATACAATCAGGAATATCGTAATTTATAACCGTCCTCACCTGCTGAATATCAATTCCTCTAGAAGTTATATCAGATGAAATCAATACGCGCTTTGTTCCGCTTGAAAAATCCCTCAAGTTTTGAACTCGCTCGTGGTGATTCATATTGCTATGGATTTGGCATACTGGAAACCCATCTTTAATCATATACGAATAAAGACGCATAACATTTGACACGCTATTACAGTAAATAATAGTATGATTCGTATTAACTATTCCGAATATATCCGCAAGTGTATCGTATTTAGAATTTTCGTTTTCGATTGCAACGTAATATTGCTTTATTCCATCTAGTGATAATTTTTCGGGCTCGATAAGTATTTCATAAGGATCGCGCATAAAAGAATTAGTTATATCATTTAGTTCCTTCGGCATCGTGGCGCTAAAAAGAACGATTTGCGAATTGTTAGGCAAATAACTGAAAATGTTATACACTTGATCCTTAAACCCTTTAGAAAGCATTTCGTCCGCTTCGTCTAAAACAATAATACGTAGGGTTTTTATAGAAAGTCTTCTTCTGTTTATCATGTCATATACTCTTCCAGGACATCCTACAATAACATGAGGTTTATTCTCTTCGGATAATAATGTCACATCGTTATTGACCGAAGAACCCCCGATCAGTAGTTGAGTTTTCAAACCTTTCATATATATTCCAATATTGTCAAGAACATTCTTTATCTGCTGAGAAAGCTCTCTAGTTGGTGCTAGAATAACTGCCTGAGTTATGTTTTCATCCAAATTAATCGATTGTAAAGTCGCTATGCAGAAGCAACCTGTTTTTCCGGTCCCTGATTGGGACTGTGCTATAACATCTTTTTTTAGAATAATTGGCAAAATTGCTTTTTGTTGAATAATGCTTGGTTTTTCAAAACCGTAGCCATATATTCCTCTTAGTAAATTCGAATTGCAATTCAATTCATCCCACCCACTGAATTCATATTTTTCTTTTTCTTGTTTTTGTTCTTGTTCTTGTTCTTGTTTGTCGTCCGTTTGTGTTAACGACATTATCCTATTTATATATAACCAACTCTTTATTTAAGTAAGTTCTACTAGAATAAAATAATGTATATTTTTTTTAAAAAAAATTGATATAAATAAATCAGCTTATAATTAAAGAACAACCAACCTTTTGAGAAATGGCGACTAAATTATCAGACCCTAGACTTTCGAGCGGAGACACTGCTGGCTACATAGCAAAGTATACAATTGAAGATTTTCAGAGATTTATAGATAATGGATTTGGTCACAATAAACTTGACGATGCCGTTATGAAAATAATCCAAAGTATTTCGTCAAGTGTTGGTTCTCCCGAATATATAAAAACTCCGCAGTTCAATACTGGAAAAGGAGGATCAGCCACGGACCACAAAAGGTCGAAACAAGAGATAAGTAATATGGAATGGGAGGCTCTTAGAAAGTTCAAGGCTACTGTTTTTGAAAAAAAACAAGGGATTGAATCGTCTATAGACCAAATTCGAAAAAGTCTAAATAAAATGACAGACAAGACATACGATACATTGATAATAAAAATAATAGGCGAAATTGATAAGATTATATCATTATCAAGTAAAAAAATAGAAGCAAGCGGAGAAGCAGCACAAGCAAGCGAAGCAGCACAAGCAAGCGAAGCAGCACAAGCAAGCGAAGCAGCACAAGCAAGCGAAGCAGCACAAGCAAGCGAAGCAGCACAAGCAAGCGGAGAAGCAGCACAACAAGCAAGCGGGGCAGAACAAATAGAAATGTCTGATGAATTGATGGCCGATTTGAAAAGGGTAGGAAACTCAATATTTGACATAGCTAGTGGAAACGGGTTTTATTCAAAAATGTATGCGAACCTTTACAATGATCTTATGGGCAAGTACAATTTTATGCGGGTCATTTTCGATAAAAACGTCGACGAAATGAATGAAATTTTCAAAAATATAGAATATTGCGACCCTTCCGTAGATTACGACAAGTTTTGCGATAACAATAAAAAGAATGAAAAAAGAAGATCAATGAGCTTATTTTACGTTCATCTTATGAACCTTGGTATTATTACGACAAGCAAAATGCTTTGTATCGTTAAAGAAATTCAAGACACTATTATATCTCTCCTAGACGAAAAAGGAAAACAAAGCATAGTAGAAGAATTATCCGAAATAGTCTTTATAATGGTTAAAAATTCTATAAACAATAAAAAGTCCATATACGAAACAATTCCAACATTATGGGACCCTATTATCGACAATATAACAGTACTGGCAACCATGAAGATAAAAACAAAACCAAGCATTAGCTCTAAAACCATTTTCAAACATTTAGATATTATAGATATGTTTGACTAATGTAAAAAAAAATAATAATAAAATAAAAACAAATAATAAAATAAAAACAAATAATAAAATACTCTAGATAGATAAATGCAGTTTACAAAGCAAACCGAGAAAACGATAAAGGAATTGTTGCCATTGTTTGACTCGTGTGCTATTTCAAATCAAGATAAAAAAGCATTCAATAAATTAGCAGGTATTTTTTTTAATGATATGGCAAGCGCAGACAATTATGTCAATACAAACCTAAACCTTTTAGAAATAAAAGGAACGATAAGAGATTATAAACCAATGGACGGTATAGATGTTCAAAATAAATTTTTACCAAAGGACGTTTCGTTATATATCGAACAACATTCAAAAAATATATTATCCTATACTTGTAGTGTAAATGCGATTAAAATAACCATTCATTTTATCCTATTTCAAGATATTTTGCTTTTTATGGAAGATAGTAAACAAAAATTAAAAGAATACGATCTCTACGCAAAAAACATGTTTACATGGCTCTACATGTGTTCAAAATATTCCAAAAACACTTGCGTAAAGGAACTGGAAGTTAACGTATTTCTAACTCCGATTAAAAGAAAACTCCCTCTAACAAACGTAAAAATATTGGGTCCAGAACATATAAACGGAGCTTATACTTATTGCTGTAAACCTATGGGAGAGATTTACATATTCAGAAAAGAAGATTGGTTCAAGGTTTTTATTCATGAAACATTCCACGCGTTTGGGTTGGATTTTTGCGCATCTTCATCTTCTTCGACAGATATAAAAAATATCACAAGATCTATTTTTAATATAAAAAGCGATTTCAATATTGACGAAGCATATAGCGAAACATGGGCTGTTATATTCAATTCTGTTTTTATAAGTTACATTTCAATGAAGAAGAAAACTATTGGCGAGTTTATTATGAACTTGGATGTATGTCTCCAAACCGAACGACTTTATAAATTATATCAGTGTAATAAAATTTTAGTTTTCATGGGACTTACATACGAGGATTTATACGACGATTCCAAAAAGCAACTATCGATTAATTTGTATAGAGAAGATACAAATGTATTTTCCTACTGTGTTTTAACTTGTGTTTTTTTAAATGATTATATATCTTTTTTAAACTGGTGCGTTGATAATAATACCGAAATCGTTCGGTTTTCAACCACAGGCGAAACCATCTTACGATTTGGCGAATTTATTAAAACCCAATACAGGTCAAAAACTCTTTTGACTGGCTTGAACCATTCAGACGAACTGTTAAATGTTAATAAAGAAAAAAAGAACGACTTTATGCTATCTAGAACAAACATGTGTGTATTTGAAATATAATTAGAGGCTCTTAAAAATAATGTTTTTTTTTCACGAATTTTTCTCATAAAGTTTTTTGATTTTTTCGATTTTGGACATTTTTAAAATGTCCTTTTTTGAAATTTCTGAAAAACTTTATGAGAAAAATTCGTGAAAACGTGATTCTGAGCATAATGCTCTTATTTCAAGAATTTGTCTCAAAAAAGCGAGACTGAACCTTTTTTTATTTTAGTAAAAGTAACTTAGAAACTTTTATTTTAAATATATATAATGTGCGAAAAAGTCGCAAAAGTCTTTGACAAAATTCGCAATGAAGAATTAAATAAATATATATGCGAATGTTGTGATTATGTATGCTGTAAAAAGGATAGTTATACAAAACATTTGAACACTTCTAAACATCAAAACAATGTAAAATGCGAAAAAGTCGCAAAAGTCTTCGCACCTAAAATTACAGCAAAGATCGTGCCAAAGATTGTTTGTGAATTGTGTCAATATAATACCTCTAATAAAAGTGATTATACAAAACACGTAAATACGAATAAGCATAGAAATAAAATGATTGTAAAAGCCGGGAATGATATGACGGTAGTTGTAAATACAACAACACAGCCGCCGATTGATTCATCTTCAAATGAAATAAAATTATTGACAGATCTAGTAGTCGAAATAGTAAAAAGTAATAATGATTTACAGAGGGATCTAAAAAAACAAAATCAAGATTTACAAAAACAAAATCAAGATTTACAAAAACAAATCATCAATGTTTGTGAAAAAATACAAAATGGTAATAATAATAATGTCATAAACTCGCATAACAATAACAAAACATTCAATCTTCAGTTCTTTTTAAACGAGGAATGTAAAGATGCTATGAATATGTCCGAATTTATTAATTCTATTCAACTTAAAATATCAGACTTGGAAAATATTGGAAAAGTGGGGTATGTAGAAGGTATTTCTAATATTATAATAAAGCAATTGAATGAAACCCAATTGAATAAAAGACCCGTCCATTGCAGTGATGTAAAAAGGGAAACTCTTTATGTTAAGGAGGAAAATAAATGGGAAAAAGACACGGATGGAAGTAAAAAAATGGTAAAGGCGGTTCGCGAAGTCAATAAGAAAAATTATCAAATGTTATCCGATTGGAAAGGTATTCATCCGAGTTGCACAGACAGTAATTCAAATCAAAGCGAAGAGTTTACTCACTTGGTAAGTGAAGTAGTTATGGACAATAATGAATCTAATGTTAAAAAAGTCATCAAAAGGGTGGCCAAACAAGTAATAATTGAAAAATAAAAGATAAATTGTAAAAAAAAATATACGCGTTATATTAATAATGGACTCGTCGACATTGGGTTATATTTTTATATTCGTTGTATCGACAATTTTCATACTAGCATTATTGAGCAATGGTGTTCATCATCCCACTGATGATGGAGATGGAAAAGAAAATGTAATTAAAACAGTGGTTATGGAAGCATTGGAAAACAAGGACGACGGAACAATGCCTACAATTGAGGATTCTTTTTGCGAAGTAACCGCAAATTATTCTATGGACGATATTGATAAGAAATGTAAAACTCTTTCTGATAAAAATTGTTCTTTATTAGGTTGCTGTGTTTATTTGAATGGCGAAAAATGCGTAGGAGGAACCTCAACGGGACCTACATATTTATCTGAAAATGGAGAGAATATAGACGTTAAATATTACCGCCATAAAACAAAGGTATACAATTTATAGTTGCATAGTTGGAAAATTTATTATGATGAGGATTTACCAAAAAATTGATTTAATAATAATTTATTGGTATAAAATATAAACAACACAATGTTGATTCCTATCAGATGTTTTACTTGCGGAGGCGTTTTAGCAAATAAATACAGGTTTTACGAAAGAAATGTACGTGAAATAAAACTCAGAGAAAAAATGTCAGAAAATGTCGTTTATTTAACGAGGGATAATGTGAAAAAAACTCCGGAAGGACGAGTGATGGACGACCTTGGATTAAACAAGGTTTGTTGTAGAAGACACATCCTAACCCACGTGAATATAGAATAAAAAAAAATTGAATATAGAATAAATGAAAAAAATAAATTATTATATTATATTATTATATAATGAATAAACGAGGGACTAAAAAAAGGGTCAAGAAAAATATAGGAAGTAGTTCTTCCATTAGAAAGATGCGTAATAATCGTCAAAGTCGTAGCCGTATTAGGAGGAGAATGAGAGGAGGAAATACAGAACCAGAAGCGCCAGTAGAAACAAATCTATCTACTGGCTCGGACTCTACAGGTATGTCCATGGAAGAACCGAAAGACGTAGAAGCAGAAGGTATAACTGGAGGTAAAATAAATAAAAAAAGATACAGGGGAAATGGATACAAAAAAACAGTAAGGAAAATAAGATTTTCAAAAAATAGAAAATATATATCCAGACGTTGTAAAAAAGGGAAAAAAACAAGGTCAATAATGAAAGGAGGAAGCGGGGCTCCTTTTTTTTTACCAGACGTCTTTACCAATACTAAAGACTCTTTAATGGGCGGGTTGACTGGAATTGTAAATGGTTATAAAGGCGTAGAAACTCCTTATCAAGTAAATCATACATTTCCTTATCAACAAGTTCCTAGCGGCGAATCATATCGACAATCTGTCACGGACGCAACCTCGGCGTATAATAGAGCGGACAATTACGTTCTTTCAAATTTATAATTAAGTTTTTTTTGGTTTATTAGTAATTTATTTTTTTAATTATATAATATTATTATATAATCAATCGATAATGTCTTATAGTACTATAAAATCTAGAATCAAGGGATTATGCTCTCCTGCTTTTTTTTATTTCATGCTATCATTCGTTGTTCTCGTGGGGACAATCATTCAAAACGCCGGAAATTCTAGAAAGTATTGTATTGGGTATTTAGAATGTAATGTAGCAAATAATGCTCTTGTTTTTTTAATGAAAATCCTATACATTGTTTTCTGGACGTTTCTTCTAGATCATATATGCAAATCTGGATACACAAATATTTCATGGTTTCTTGTTCTTTTGCCATTTATTTCATTATTTCTTTTACTAGCGGGAATGATCCTGTTCATAAATAAAACGGAAGAGAGAAAAAGACATTAGATATGGGATGATCAATGACGCTAGCTAATGGACATTTTAATATTTACAATATTTATATAATTGTATGTCTTATTATAATATAGGGGCAAAGGGAGATAAGGGAGATATAGGACCAACAGGAGCAAGAGGAAAGACTGGGATTAGAGGAGGGAGAGGAGAAATAGGCGCAACAGGTGTAACTGGTGCTACTGGTATAAATGGAGCTGCTGGTGTAACTGGTGCTACAGGCGCAACAGGTCCTATACCGATAATAAAAACAGCTAGTTCTCTAGAAGAAGGCACAATAACATCCTCGGATTGGGTTCGGTTTAATGATAAAGTAACCGGGGTTTCTAGTACATCGCCGTTATATGTCGATAATACGGATAGAAAAAACCCAATTGTCAGTTTTTCATACGACCCTTCTATATTCTTGCTGGACGGAAATCCTTATAGTTTGACTATGAATCCGGCCAACTCAGATGGTTTAGGATATTTATCGTCAGATGACTGGACAACTTTTAATAATAAAGTAAATTCTATTACAGTTCCTGCTCTTGGTACATCGCCTTTATATGTTAATAATAGTGATATAAAAAACCCAATCGTAAGTTTTAATTACGACACGGCTATATTTTCGTTAAATAACTTGTCTGGTCTAGGTGTTTATAGTTTGACGATGAACCCTGCTACATCAACTGTTTCAGGCTATTTAAAATCTACTGATTGGAATACATTTAATAATAAGGAAAATGTTTTGACTTTCGGTTTACCATTAGTTAGGACTCTTAATTCTATAGCAATTCCGCCGTCTACTACATCTGCGTCAGGATATTTAACGTTTACTGATTGGAATACATTTAATAATAAGGAAAATGTTTTATCTTTCGACTTGCCATTCCGTAGGACTCTTAATTCTATAGCAATTCCGCCGGCTACGGACATTTCGTCGGGATATTTAACCTTTATTGATTGGAAAACATTTAATAATAAAGTAACTTCTATTACCGGTCCTCCTGTTAATACATCACCTTTATATGTTAATAATACCAATCCGCAAAATCCAATTGTAAGCTTTAATACCGATTGGGATACATTCAGTAATAAAGTATCTTCTATTACAGGTCCTGCTCTTGATACATCGCCTTTATATGTTGATAACACTGATGTAAAAAATCCAATTGTAACTTTTAATTACGATACCTCTCTATTTTTGATGGATAGAGTATCAGATGGGAATCCTTATAGGTTCACTATGTTCCGGGCAAGCTCAATTAAGTTTGGATATCTAACATCAACTGATTGGAGCAGATTTAATAATAAAGAAAATGGGTTGACTTTCAGTTCTCCGCTAGTTAGGGGTACATCAATGACGAATGACGAAAACGTAATAACAATACAACAAGCTACTGACATTTCGTCGGGATATTTAACATTTACAGATTGGACTACATTCAATAGTAAAGAAAATGGACTGACTTTCGACCTACCATTCATTAGGACTCTTAATTCTATAGCAATTCCGCCGGCTACTGACATTTCGTCTGGATACTTATCATTTACGGATTGGAATACATTCAATAATAAAGCGTCATTAAATGGAGCTAATATATGGTCAGGAACGAATAGGTTTGATAGTAGTGTTACTTTTAGCACAGGCCAGTCAGTATATAATAATGGTGCTGTTTATTATAATGCGTTACCTAGTACAGTTGAAAGCAATATTCTAAGTCACAATTTATCAACCGGACGTTTAAATAGTATAACACCCAGCCAATTTTACACCGCATATCCTCCGCCTGGTTCGAGTTCAATAACAGTATCAACGCCTTTAGTAAGAACAGGTGATAATATAGCGATACCTTACTTAAAAATATCAACGGATACTCCATCAATTACTTATAATGAATATATGGGCTTTGGTGCTGGCGGCGTTGGAACTGGAAATTACAATGTTTGTATTGGTAGAAGAACAGGCGCACTTTTAACGACTGGTTCAAGTAATACATTATTAGGATATAATTCAGGGTCAAACTTGACTACAGGTTCCGATAATATTATAATAAATACTAATCCTGGAATTAATACAGGAACAAATAATATTATTTTAGGGGCAACAAATACTACAACTACTACCGCTTTATCCTATGCTAGAGTTTATGGCTATAACAACGCAATGAACCATGATTATATAAATATTTTTGGCGACGGCATTACATCGCAGGCGGCAAATAGCAGTTATATGAGTAATATTAGAAATGTAACTAATACGATGATGTTGAGTTACAATACAGCAACTAAAGAGATAACATATGAAAGTAAGCCAACTTCTGGTATTAAATTTACAAAAAGCGCATCCGCTCCTTCCGGAGCCGTAAATGGAGATGAATGGTATAATAATTATAAAATATATAAATATATAGATGGTAATTGGCTTTATATGAATACTTTATCTTATCAATATACTTTTATTTATGATGAAAGAACCGATAAAGCTTTGACAATTCCGGCGTCAATTAATAATATATGTCGGATTAGAATAATGGGCGCAGGCGGAGGTCAAGGGGTATATAGTTTTAATAGCGGTAGTAGCGGAGCAGGCGGATTTACAGTTTATCATTTTAATACAACTAATTATATTAATCAACAATTAAAATTTATAGTAGGCCAAGGCGGTGAAGGCGGATATTCGGCCGTAAGAGCAGGAGCCGGAGGGTATCCTAACGGTGGTAATGGTATTTCTGGAGATACATATCCAGGAGGAGGAGGCGGTAGAAGTGATGTACGAATAGGAACATCTTCTAATACGTTCAATCAGTCAACCATATTAGCAATTGCGGGAGGAGGAGGCGGTGGATCAGGATATTCATATGGAGGTAGTGGAGGCGCTGGAGGAGGTACAAATGGCCAAAGTAACACAACTGCTAGTTCAACAGGCGGAACGCAATCAAGCGGCGGTACTTCATCTACTAACTCATTTTCTCCTCCATCGCAATTTACACAAGCTGGAAGTCTCCAAGGCGCTGGAGGCATCGGGATTATTACAGCTAATAATTATGATACCGGCGGAGGCGGTGATGGTTATTATGGAGGTGGATGTGGAGGCGGCGATGGAAGTTCGTCTTCTGGTGGGTCTGGATATATTAATACATCATTTAGTGGCTATGTTTCATACTATTCTATTTCATCTGGAACATACAGTGGTAATTATATGTCCGTTCCCGCAGAGAGTACTAGTTATAGCGAATTTACAGATGGATGCGGTATTGGAGTCACAGGTATAGGTAACGGATCTAATATAGTCGGAGTTCGTGGAGGTAATGGTAAGATTGTTATTGATTTTTTATAAATTATAATAAAGACTAATTGCCGTTATTGAGAAATAGAAGAATCATAAATAAATTAAATTTATATTTCATTTTTGGAAGTTAAATTTAATATTTATAATTATGTATTAATATATGTCAACCCTCCATAGACGTATAAAAATCGTGATAAACAATTACATGAAGAGAACGAGGCTTTAAAGATTGAGACATCAAATCTTAAAACACGATTAGACAAGCTAGAGCCCTGCGTGCGTGATGTAATTAATATACAGGAAAATACTGGTACACCTACTACATAGTTGTATATATTAAATTTTTAATATTTACAGTATTTATATAATTGAATGTCTTATAATAGAGGGCCAATCGGATTACCAGGCCCCAGAGGCCCTATCGGATTAA
>Ga0214919_10002606_pt1 | contig 28128 bp, 26 predicted proteins | sample LL1503_MetaG_FD_177994 | JGI IMG/M metagenome (GOLD analysis project Ga0214919, IMG submission 177994) | Freshwater microbial communities from Lake Lanier, Atlanta, Georgia, United States - LL-1503 | ecosystem: Environmental > Aquatic > Freshwater > Lake | place: USA: Georgia | collected... | reverse complement strand
GACTGGCAAATCCCTTTGCCCTATTTGCGAAGGAGGGTCCGCCTGGATTAGTTGGATTAGAAGGGGACCCCTGGGATCCAAGAAATTGACTGGCAAATCCCTTTGCCCTATTTGCGAAGGAGGGTCCGCCTGGATTAGTTGGATTAGAAGGGGACCCCTGGGATCCAAGAAATTGACTGGCAAATCCCTTTGCCCTATTTGCGAAGGAGGGTCCTCCTGAATTAGTTGGATTGGAAGATCCTGATGTTAGCGCTCCAAATTGCTTTTTTGCTGTGTTCATACCCTGTTTCATCGCATATTTGGTCGCATAATTAGCCATGCGGTTAGTAAATGATGACATTCTACTTTAACATGCGAATATAAAGCATGACCTCTCTATATAGATAGACCTATGCATTCATCCAAGCCTATCGCTGCATTTGACAGGGATGGGAATAAACGGATTCCTCGGTTCTCTCGCCTGGATGACGATCACATCAAGGCGATAGAAACGTGTATGGCTCGGTATCCCTTCTTGACGGGACGCTTGGAGGTCCATCTGCCCGGGCACCGGGCGAAGCAGATTTTTGAACGCGAAAAGCTGGTGGTCTGGCCCAAGTTTGACCGCAGGCCCGCCAATTTTCTCCTGTTCCTAAATGGATTCGCGCCTTGTATGTGGGATCCGTCAAGGCAGGAGGGGATCACGTTTCGTTGGATTCTCCCTCCGGGTTTCGGAATTACGGGACCCACCGTATGTATGGCCAATCTACTGAAAGGGGAATCCGTGCTCCAGATTGAGGATCTGCTGGTCTACGAGGGCCAGGATCAGTGGACCCAGAAGACCTTTTCGGATCGTTGGACTCAACTGGCCACCTTCTGGAATCGGTTGCCGGCCGATCAGCCTCTTTTGGCCGTGAAGCCACGGATCGTGGAGCCTATTGCCATTGAGAGTTGGGATACGGCCTATGATGCCTCCCTGTCCTGGATTATACAGCCTGAAGCGGCCAGGAGTCAGCGATTCTATTGGTGGGATTCGGTAACTCCGAAGAAGGAGTCTACCTATGTGGCTCCGACGCTCAAGAGGGCCCCTGAGGTTCAGGTTCAGATCTGTGCTCTGGCAAAACCTAACCTTCTTATTGGACTCCCCGACGCGTATACTTTGGAGGCAGGAGACGGAAAGAGTATTGGTGCGGCTGCAATTCCGACCATGGCTCTGAGTCAGCAGCTGCGTTCTTGTGGGCCACAGGGGCTCAAGGTGGAGGTTGCGTGGAATGAGGAGTTTCACAAGTATCAGATCACAAAGGTCTTGGATCCCAGTGCTTCTGTTTCGGGCTCGTCTTTCTTCCGACTCTCTAAGTAGAGGATGGCCAAAGGGAGCTTTTTGAAATCCATCACACGAGCGCTCAAATCAGTTGGACTAAGGCGCTGCGGAACCAAACGGCGTTCCAGGAGGGGAACCAAGCGGTCTCGTAGAAACCAGAAGAGCCAGAAAAACCAGAGAAACCAGAGAAACCAGTCACAAGGAGGCGGCGGCTACTCGGAGACCCTGAGTAATTCCATCTATCCTGGCCAGCAAATCCATTCTGCGTATACGGGAGCGGGCTATGATTGTGCGGGATCCCCTGCTCGTCCAGGGGCTCTGAGCGGAATTGGTATGTTCCAGAACCCTGGGGGCCTGGCAGGGCTCAGTCCAAGTCTGTTACGGGGTGGCGGCACGCAATTAGGTTCCGGCGGAATCGTAGTGGGTAATGATGGAGAGCCTGTTATTGGAGGACGGAGGGGCAGGAGACGGCGTGGAAAGCAACAGCAACAGCAGCAACAGCAAGGTGGCACCATTTTAGGAGTCTCAGTTCAGGACGGTTCCTATCCTGGCACGCCCGCATCAGGGACACCGGCACAGGCCATGCCTCAAGAGAGCACAGTCCCTGCCAATGTGAATGCCGCCCGGGCCCAGACCGGTGGTCGCTACGGAATGGAGGGATCACCTTTAAGTCCTTCTAATGGCGTGGGAATGTCGGGCTATGCGCAGATTGGTCGTATCCCCTGTGAAGCGGGCACCACGAATGCGCTCAATCCTGATCCGGCCCTTCAGTCTATGACAACGAACCGTATGACCTATGGTGTTCCCGGATTTACGCAGGTTATGCGGGGGGGTCGGCGCCACCCTCATAAGCGCCTCGGTTACATGAAGAAGACTACCCAAAAAAAAAAGGCCGCATGTAAACAACAGGGCGGTGTAGTGGTGGGCCAGGTAGATGCTATGCGTTACTATGCGCCCACGGCGGGCTATCAGAATCTTCCGTTGATGCCCCAGGTTCCCAATAATCCGGGCATTCTGATGCAGCTGGGCTACCCCGCGGGCCACTTTAATCCTGCGTGCTTGAAGACAAATTAGTGGGCGACCTGCTCTAAGGGAACATGTCCTCATTAGAATCTAAGAATCTAATAGATGGCACGCACAAGAATTAATCCTCATACAAGAAAACCATTATATGTTAATAACGATATGGATATACGGTATCGTAGTTTTGCTCCTCCTACACAAGTCGTCACGCAGGGAGAAAAACATTATCGCCGCCGAACACAGCACAAGCGGAGGCGTAGCCGCAAACACAGGAATACGCAAAGGCGTTAAGATGGGACAATACCGTTAAGAATCTAATTACGCCTCCTCTTTTGAGGAGGCGTAATTAGATTCTTAACACTAGTGCTAATATAAAATTAAGCCTCCACCCATTTGGGTGGAGGCTTAATTTTATATTAGGCGGTACGAGAGATCTCCTCCTTTATAAGCACATAAACACGTGGAATCCCCAGATTCTTGTTCTGTCCAGCATAGGTGCAGTCATGTGTAAATCCATCCAGGATTCCCGAGACATTTGTGCCATCTTCCCTTTGAAATACATATACATGCTGTGAATGACTGCTTGTATCTGTATAGTCCTGTAGCAGAAACTTCCCTGAGATCAATCGGACTATTTCATCCTTGACAAAGGGCTTCGGCGGATCTGTAAATGCGTATGTTTCCATATTCAGAACTCCCAGAACCTTGAACTCCAGCGTATCCTTCTTCACAAGATCAAAGGAAACTGCCATTGCCATTGAAGGTAAATGTATCTCTTGGTCTCTTCAAATTTTTATTTGACAGATTTCCGGAATCTCCTCCTTCTGGACTTCAGGTTCTGACCCCGACCCTTTCATCTTCTTAGGTTTATTCACATGCTCAATCGTATAAGCACACTTCTTATAATATCTCGCTCTCAAATACCATTGACGAACATATGTATCATGTTGGTCAATGATATCTAAGATAAGAGGCGGGAGTTCCCGCTTGTCCACCGACACACGAAGAATCCGGCCCGTGCTCTGCTCCACCTTTTTGCGAGGTGAGGCCATGATCATCGCATTGAGCGCCTTGATATTCATGGCCTCCGAGGCCATAGCATACGTTGCGAGGAGAACCTGACAGATCTCCGCATTCGTATCCAAATGCTCCTGCTTCATACCCCCCACATAATACCCTTTGACCAGGGAGGCTGGCAGGCCCTTTTCAATAGCCTCCAGATGCCCCCTCCGTTCTGACAGAACCAGAATCTTCCGCCTCGGATCGGATGCCAGATCCTTGATATGGGATATGACCATGGCCGTTCTGGGCTCGCAGCTGACCACCTGAGTCATTAGGCGGGCCGTCACCAGTTCTCCCCGCCAGTCCACAGGGGCCTCGGCATACGCCGGATCCTCATTCTGATACCAGATGGCCTTGACCTGAACGGTAGGATCCGGCTCCCTGACCTTCTCCTCGTAGACCGGCTTGCCCAGATAATACTCAAAGACTTTTGTCAGACCGTCATCTCTCTTGGGAGTAGCAGATAAGCCCAGCATCGCTGTCGTCTGAATCTTCCGCAACGCTCCGCTAAAGTGCTGGGCGCCCAGATGATGACATTCATCAAAGATGGTGAATCCGTAGCCACTGAAGGCATCCGCTGGATACTCTCGCAAACAGATTGTCTGAATCATCGCAATGGTGATATCGTAGTCTATTGTCTCAGACTTAGGAGCCACGTCTATATGTGCCTCACGTAGCCGAGTAGTCAGCTCTTCCTTACTGCCTCCCACTTTTAGACCCGCTTCTTTGGCAAGCTTCTTCAGTTCTGAAACAGTCGGGCCTTTTGCGGTTACGACTTCTGTTCCATATTGATGTTTATCGGCCTGTATCATCCCTATCCGTGCTCCTTCTACATATCGTTCAATCTCTCCTTTCCACTGATTGGCTAAGAACTCCTTGTCCACAACAATCAAGAAGCGCTTCCGAAGTTTGAGCGCTATGGCCAGGGCCATAAAGGTCTTGCCGCGCCCACAGGGCACGCAGATGAGCCCATTGCCCCCCTGTTTCAAGAAGGTCTCAATGATCTCGGTTTGATACGGATAGGGATTGCCTTTGAATGTAACGGCATCGGGTAGGGGCAGACCAGGGCTAAGAACTGTTGCTTCCGGTAAACCAAAGTGTTCCTGACCCCAAACACGGGGCAGATAATACCGTGTGGAGGACTCCAGCCACAAAGGAAACGATTTGACATCTTTGGCAAATTTCTCCAGAACTTTCGGGCTCACGGTGAGTTCCCGTTTGATCAGAGCCTCCTGTTCGGCTGTAAGTGTATCTTTCCGAATGGAATAGCCCTTGGCTGTTAAAATGGTTCTCTCCGTCATTGATGTCTGTCTGTTGTTCACTATGAATCAAATTTATACTGATGAGGTAGAGAGATGCTATCCAAGTTGAGTGGATATCAAAAAGAGATCTATTCGCTGCTTACGCTTCTGGTCATAACCTTTGCCGCCCCCGCCCTTCCCAAGCCTATTCTCCAGCTTTTAGACAACATTATTGTCAATATTGTGATTGTTCTGGGAATCCTCTTTGCTGTCACACAGGGACCCCTGTTAGGAATTATGGCTCTGATGGCCGTCGCAATGTTGTATATGGAACGGAATCGGGTCAAGATCCATGCGGCCCGCACAAAGTTCAATGAGATCCAGGAGGCCAGTGATCCTGCGCAAATGACCGTGGAACAGGAAGGGGAGTCCCAGGAGACTGTGGCAGTTCGGGAGTTTCGCCAGGCAAGAGCCTCTGAAAGTATCTATTTACCGGGTCCCAAGGTGGGCGACGACGACTTTGATGCGGTCCTCGGAGCTCCCGATCTGAACCACAAGACACCGCTGCCGACAGTGCCTCTCGGGGAGAAATCGGCCTATCTATTTAAGAATTATTTAGGGTAGCGCCAGCATAATGGAATGGTGCCCGAGGGATCCTGCTATATGCATATATCCATGATATAGGGACGCAAACTGTGGATCCCAGCAGAATTGCTGGGTAAGACGGCCGTAGTGATAATAGAGAATACAGATACCTAAGCCAATCCATGCTGGTATTAGTTGAAACATAGGTGTCTGTAGGGCGTAATAGGCCCCTACAAGAAATACTGTATAGATGGCGATCTGATCTAACCAGAACAGAACATGAAAATACAATGAGTCATCTCTGGGACAGGTATGAAAGAGGAGGGAGGTTAGAGTCAAGATGGCAAAGGCGATACCGTAGACATTCGCATGTTTTAGGAACGCATGTAGAGCATTCGTTCCTAGAGCAAGAGCCGTTAGATACAGGTGCATACTACCTACGCAAAGGTATTTGCAGGGATAGTAAATTTCTGGACAAGGTCTGTATTGGTTGTAGCGGACCATAAAGTGGTATTTCCATTTTCCCCAATAAGCATAACTGTTTTACCAGCATGCTGATTTGCGCAGCAATCTGTTCGTCCATACAGAATAATCTCTGATATGCAGGTAGGGACTGATAATACAATATAGATCAGAGTGTCTTCAGCATTTGATTGGCTGTGATAGATCTGTGGATAGGGACGGGCTGCTTCTGTTCCATCCACCGCATAGTCTTTTTTAGATTCTGGGCTATAGGGTGGAGAAGACCCTACGTCACTGCCCCTTGCAACATTATTCCCTTTCATATCTTTCGCAACGATCTGAGATATCTGTATATAGCCCCCACCTCTGACTACAATATACTTGGCCTTCTTATTACAGACCATGGTCGCCTGGGCACACATACCTGGATAGGTCCCCGCATTGATTTTTGCCAGAGCTCGGGCCAACTCCTCTCCTGTGAGTGCCTGTTTAGTGGGATCAGTCGCAAAATAGTCGCCGTATCCATAGGTAACGTGTCTAATTGCTGATTCTTTTGATTCACAGGCAGTTTGAACAGGCACAGAGCCATTTTGTGTCATATAGAACGCATTGATCCAAGCAACACTGGATCCGTTTGTGCCTACGTTAAAACTGCTACAGTTAACAGTTTTACAAAAGGAGCTGTTCTGTAATGTAGTTAGCATTTGCTGATTTTCACAACTATCTGTTTTGTATTGATTATCCTTTTGACCTGGATATATTTTGCAACTGGTTACATTGGGCGCTGGGGCCGAATAATCCCTATTGACCTGAGCGGCACAACCGGAAATAGCGGGCACCTGCGAATCATCCTCATAGTAATGAGGCATGGTGCCAAAACAGTGTTTATCACTCATGAGTTTCGTATAATCATAGAGATACTGGGGGCAACTACTGACATCTGTCACACCTGGGCTCATGGCACACACTTTCCGTCCTTGGCATTGATTCCCTGTGACAGCACCATCACAGCAATAGGTGGCGCCCTCAATGAAACTGTTCATTCGGTGCGGGCATGTATTGATAGTGGGAAGTTGTTGTGTCGTAGAATCCTCAAATCCCTCCTGTGTCTCGCTAAACTTTTGGAGAACAAGAGCCGTAATAATAACTGCTATCAGAAGTAGCATCAGATAGAGCACATTCATCCCTACTACACCACTATATTTATGTTGGCGGACCGCTATTCACTGAAGCTGACCCTCCTCCTCCTGGGGGCATAGGAGGAGGCACACGATAGGCATAATAGAACCAGATAGTCATTCCCATAATAATAGCAACAATTCCTATAATGGGACCAAGAGCGTTCCATAGATCTTTCGTAGATATAGACATTCCAACAATGGATGCTTCATTGTTGGTAATAACCTCTTTTAAATTGACCCTCTGAACTCCTCCAGGATCGGTTTGTAGATTTTTGAGTTGATCAAAGGGCTGGCACTGGTATTGACTGACTGGTATATTTTTATTGGTAGCATATTTAGATTGGGCTGGAGCCTGTATATCAACAGGATAATAGGTGATTAAATTGGTGGTTGCTGTATCAGTGGGGGATACAGGGGCTTCAATAGGAATTGAAGATGCAATGGGACCCGTTGGTATGGCTTGACGTTCGGCAGTATATGTTTGAATAATAGCTATATTATTAAATGATAAAATGGGAACCTGTGTATTAGGTAATTTATTTAGTATAGCGGCCCAGTGTTCATTAGAGAGTGTCATGCCTTTCGGAAACGTATAGATCATTAAATTAAGACTGGTGAGTTTATTGGTTGTTTGTGTATCAATACAGATAGGATATCCAAACGAGGGTTGATTTTTAAAAAGGGTTTGCATGGACGTATAGGTATCAGGGGAGGTTACAAGTTGTGTTAAATATCGGCTGGTATCATTCTCAGGGCCTATTATAATAGGGACCACTAATAGGATACTATAGGGAATAGAGGCAGATGCAGATTGGACTTGTTGGATAAATCTAAATACAAGCGAGGCAACATTCCGATCTATCGTATTACCGTATAGACTATAACTGCCTGTGTTTGGTGTGGATGGTTTACAGATCTGAACCGAGTCAATTATATAGGTTGCTGTTTTATAGGAGAGTGTATTATTGGTATCTTCTTGAATTACATTTGTTCCCTCTATTAGTGTAATAGGGGTGCTACGAGGAGCAAATCGTATAATAAGCGGGTGTGTTGTGGATCCACCTGTTTGATAAGCACTTGTATCAAGAATTTTAGCACTTAGATTTATAAATCCATGGCGTGATCCAGTAGAGCAGGCCATCTCTACCAGTAAAATGCTAAATAAGCCCAGGAACATACCGAGGCCCGAAGATTGTGATCTCCGATCACAATCCAAGAGACCTCATATGAGGCCGGGCACATACCGAGGCCCATCATACCGAAAGACTCTCACCTGTCCTGATTCCCCCGTGCCATCCAGCGTGACCAGATCTCCCGAATAGATCTCCTGGCATCCAATATCATCCATACAGTCCCGTCCCTTAGACCGTAAAGGGATCGGCACAGGATTAAAGGTGTCCGTGCGCGTATAGTAGTTCCAGCGATCGTAGGAGCCCCGCCCCGTTCGCCTGCCGTAGAGAGGCAACATCTTTCCGTCAACATTGATATTCCCAATGGACTGAAAGGCCTCAGGAAGTCCCTGGGTCGGAATATTGATCGGAATAGTGGCAATCCCTCCCCGTGGAGGAAATTCCGGGCCATTCATCCAGTCCCGAAGAGGCTGAGGAGCCCGAGCCCGTTCTGTTGTAATAATGGAGGGAATCCGCGTCGGAGCGCTTGCTTCGTTCTGTATAATGATAGGATGAGACTGTTGTCCTCGGTTAACATACAAGACCACTAACAGGATACTCAAAATTCCTATTATAATCATCATGAATTCAGTGGACAAACAGAAGGTATTGGGGGGACACGTCCGACCCATGGTTCTCTCTCTATTAAATGCGTTTATAACCCATTTAATAATGATTTGTAAAGGATGTCTACGCCTTCCCTTCCACCTTTCCTCCTGTAAGTCCTCCTAAGCCCCCAAAGATGCCGCTAAAGGTGTCCAGGAGCTGCCGACCGTCCTGGAGCACGGGCCGCATAGACTGTAACATGCCCATGAGATTCTTCTGAGTCTCCAGGAGCGACTGGCTCTCCGCCGTCATGGCCGCCATCTGATCCGGCTGGAGCGCATTCATGGCCTTGGTCATGGTGGACGCAGCGTCTATAAAAGGCCCCTTCTTCATTTCACTCGGAAGCTCTCCCAACTTAAAGAGGCCGGCGCTGGGCTCCTGGAATCCGTCGGCCGATCCTGACTTGGAGGCACTGGAAGGCTGGAAGGCGGCATTTGCATCCGTCGCTTTGTCCTTCACCGCATTGATCTGGGTCATGGCCTCTTTAAGTCCCTTGGCAACTTGTGCGGGATCAATGGCGGGTTGGGGAGTCGGATTGGCGGGCGTGGAGGCTGTAGTTTCGGACGGAGCGACTGGGGTTGTAGTCGCCTTTTCCTCCTTCTTGGGCTCTTCTGTAGGAACCGTGGCGCCCGAACTATCCTCAAATCCCTCCAAGTAAATGCCTTCACGGCGCACGTAGATGGACAGGGTCAGGCCAATAATGAGGAGCCCAATGGTGACATACTCTGTGTGATCCAGGAAGGCAGACAGGATCAGGAAGATGGCAGTAGACACGAGGAATCCAACTGTGCCGTGGAGGAGTATAATATAACCGAAATAGGCTATCAGTGCAATAATTGAGAGTATGTAGGTCAGTGAACTCGTCATCCTATTTTAGTTGGATACTAAAGGAACGAGAACATGGAGAATACACCAAAAGGCGATTCCAGCCCCTAAGGACTTCACGAGCAGGCCAATTGTGGTCAAATCCCCTGAGGCCCTCAACAAGGATGGCATATAGTGACCCAGAAGGACATTGACGACGGGAAGGCTGAACACGAAGACCAGGATGGCGACTAACAGGGGTTGGCGGAGCTGATTCATGTAGTCGGAGAACCAGCCCTTGCCCTGTGTGAGCTGCGTGAGGATTGGAGTGCCTTGGCCCATCTGCTGCTGGAACTGGAGACCCTGTTCCATAGCGGGAGAACCCTGGTTCATCATGGTGGCAAAGTCGCCAGGGGTCGGATAGGCCTTGCCGATCATATGGGCGTTTGCGGTGCTGGGGTCCATTGCTAAAGGATAGGTAGTATTTGGATTAGGAGCATTTACGGCGCGTCCATTGCCGGCCGGGGGCGGCATGGACTGCATAACCGGATTGGAGGGGCTCTCCGTAGTATTCAGATCGGCTAAGATCCGTTGAACAAAATCGCCATCGGAGCCACCGGAGCCGGATCCCAGGTCGGATAAAAGTGTGCCTGCTGACGCCATTTCTCATTTTCATGTGGAAATCATTAATCACACGCCAATCGCGATCGCCTGTGTCCGAACTCCCCCTCAAAGGATTCAATAAGGTCTTTAGACCCTTTCTCTACAGGGCATTCAATGATTTTACTGGTATATTCATAGCACTTGGCGCCCATACGATATACAAAGCCGTCCCAGTCTTTAATGGGAGGTGCCTTGATCTGATTACACTGATCCCCCTTACAAATAGGGCGAAGGATCGCAATGACGCCGAGACCTAAGGCAAAACTGAACATGATATTAAACATTTGACTTTTTAATAGGTCTGTTAACATTCCCTACTACTCATTAAGTAATTTTATTATATTAGTGACTAATAGGGGTCATGTTGAAGCATCTTATGATTATGCCGCTGCTGCTGGGGCTTGTTCTTGGAATTGCAGGAATCTTTTTTCTTAAACCCGAGGCTACGATTGTGTATAAATATCCGACTCCTGAGAATGCGGGAAAGTTGACCTACCGAGATAAGAACGGCGTATGCTATCAGTATTCGGGGAAGGAGGTTAATTGTGATGTGAGTGAAGCGAAACTCAAGACCTATCCGTTGAATTAGGCCTCTTCTACTGCCACTTCTGGCTTCGGAATAATATTTGAAACAGCTGCCCTCTTTATGATACCAGGAAACTTTCCAGGAGCAAATGTTCCTACATTAAGGGGGACCTTTACTGGAACTGCGGCAGCAGGCGCAGGTTTAGGCACAACAGCAGCAGCAGGTTTAGGCACAGCAGCAGCAGGAGCAGGTTTAGGCACAGCAGCAGGAGCAGGTTTAGGCACAGCAGCAACAGCAGCAGCAGCAGGAGCAGCAGGAGCAGGCAGAAGTTTTTTGCCTACTGATTTACTTGCTTTCGCAGCTTTTGCAGCTTTCGCAGCAGCCTCTGGACCCAATGCTGCCACAGCCCCTGTGCGAATCTGTTCCAGTACCTGTCCGTATACATTGAACCCCGTCCATTTACGAGGCTGATATGCATTCGGATCATCAAAGGGTAGTCCAGTTCCTTGATATTCATCTGTAGGATTTTCAGGAGGAATATATCCAATTCTCATGCTTCCGGTAGCGACCAATTGTTTCGCCAATTTTTTATTTGAGAATTTGACCTGATTGACCTTAATAATACACTTCTGTAGGCGCTTATTCCATTTCTTTTCTGTAATGGGCTCATCGTCTTCCTTGTTCTCAAAGGTGTCCCATTGAAGAATCATCTCGTTAGGATCCGAGGTGTCCATGATCCGCGCCACCTCTTCGTCGTTCTCGTATTTGCGAGCCATCTCCGCCATAATGGCCTGAAAGGCGCAACAATAGGTCTCTCCCTTATACTCAAACGAATACATAAACCAACTACTCAGAAAGTCATGATCCCCTTCTGCGAAAGATACAAGAATGACATCCTGCACGGCCTTTTCCTTCTCTTCTTCTTCTTCTGTGGGCCCTCCTTCGGCCCCTTCCACGGCATACCGTTCCTGGAGTTCCATGGAGCTTCCCTCAAAGGCTCCAGCATCTACTTTTCCCATGTCATGTTTGTTCATGGTTAGAAGTACTAATGGGATATTGGCATAGTAGGTTAACTGTTTTTGAGGAAATCGGGCAGTCTGGAGCCTTACATCCGCATTCTCAATATTTCGCATAGCCCACTTGATATCTTCATGAGATCCCCCTGTTGAAATGACATCCCGAAGAGCATCCCGTGCGGCCTCAAAGCCCTCTTCCGCCAACTTAATTTTTGCGAGCCGCTTCTTCTCAAGGGCCTCCAACCTGGCAGCGTCAGGCTCCGAATAGTAAGGAATAGTGATCTCATCCACCACCCTTATATCCTTCCCCTTTATAGCCTTTAAGATCAATACACCGTCCCCATTGATCTGCGCCTCTGGCGAATCCTGTATGCCCATTGTGAAACTCATTCTGAAGGCCGCAGCGGCAGCAGGAGTTTTACTCGTTTGCCCTGTGAAATACCGCCTTCGTTCCTTGTAAAAGGCCCGTATTCTCTTTAAGTAGGCATCGCGAAGTTTCCTGGCGGCCTTGGACTCTTCGGTCTCCTCCTCGTCTGCCTCTGCCTCTCCTGCCTCTCCTGCCTCTTCTGCTGCCTCTGCCTCTGCCTCTTTGGGCTTAGAGGGGCCCTCGGTTTCACTTTCCCCTTCTATTAATGGCACAATTCCGAGAACTCCCAGTTCGGCATCGGGTTCCGCCGCTTCAACATCTACTCGGACCTCCTCTTCGCCCTCCTGTTCGTCGGCCATTTCTAACCGACTCCTGGAAAATATATGTCATTAAAAACAGAGATGGCACTGCCAAAGCAGAAAGATAGTAATTCAACAATACTTAAAATGATTATGATTCTTGGTCCAGCAGTCATGACAGTATTAATATTTCTATTATTAATAGTGCCGAATAGGGATCGCTTTGGTGAAGGTGGCTACTTGGCCATGTATTGGTTCTTTATTCCCTTGTATGTATACATTATCACAACCCTATCCGTCATGATTCTACAGTTTACCACTTGTAAGACAGTTATCATGGATATTATATGGCCCACTACTTGGCAAATTCTGCTGTATGTCTATGGAGCCCTGGGAATCAGTGAATTTACAATTATTCGGGCGCCGGTAGTCAGTCTTATACCCTATAAGGGACTTAAAGGAATCAATGATATTTTGGAAATTGAGAGGCTCCGTAAAGAGGAATTTATTAGGGAAAAAGCAATTTCCTATTGGCTGTTCTGGGGCATCCTCATCGGCCAAATGAATGTTATTGGTCAGACCACTATTTGCCCAAGCTGATTCTGAATCTCCCGTTTAATAGTAGCTTTCGTGGACTCTTCGGCGGCCCCATGTCCTGATGTCGGCATAATCAGGAGTTTAGAATGGGGCAGGGCCTTGTGAAGGGCCCAGGCGGACCGAACAGGGCAGACCAGATCGTAGCGGCCATGAATAATTGTCGTCGGAATCCCTTTGAGCGTATGAGCGTTCTTCAAGAGTTGCCCTGGCTTGATCCAGGCATTGTGCATAAAATAGTGATTCTCTAACACGGCCAGACTCTCAGTATGTTTCTCATCAGTCTTGTCAGGCTTAGGTTCTAAGAACGATACGGCGCTCTCCCAGCCCCACCAGTGTTTGGCGGCATTCAGACGTGTTGCCGGATTCTTACTGGTCAGCAACCTCTGATAGGCTTTCATGATGGTCTTGTATCCCTTGTCACGGATAGGGTGTGGTAGGGGTTCTATGAACTTGGCCCAGCATTCTGGGAACACATTTGCGGATCCCGTTGGTTCGTAGAGCCACCTGTATTCGTAGGGTTCCATGATACAGACACCGCGTAACAGGAGGGACTTTACTCTGTCGGGATGGGTCTCGGCATAGGCCAGGGCCAGTGTAGTGCCCCAGGATCCCCCGACGAGAGACCAGGCCTCCAAGCCTATGTGGCAGCGGAGAATCTCCATGTCCTTCACGAGATCCCAAGTGGTGTTATGGGCCAGACTCTTGGTGCCAAAGGGCGTGGATTTCCCGCAACCGCGCTGATCAAAGAGAATGAGCCGCCATCTCCGAAGATCAAAGAATTTGGTGAACTTCCGACTTAGACCGCCCCCTGGCCCCCCGTGAATCATGGCCACAGGACAGCCCCTCGGATTCCCATGTTCTTCAAAATACATTGTATGTCCATCCGTCAAAGGTAGATGGCCCGAAGAAAAAGGCTTTGAGCCTCTCGTTCCTTTCCGTGTTTTCATGAATCCCTATTATTAAATCAGTATTTAAATGAATTTTGAAAATCCATTTAAATAATAGCAAGGAAGATCTACTCACTTGTCTCAACAGGCGGAGGAGGCAGTGGCTTGGAGGGCGGTGAAGGCGGTGAAGGCAGTGAAGGCGGTCCCTGGTTATAAATCAGATTGGGCGCCGCCGGCCCCAAATATACGTATTTCGGAACACCCTTTGACCCTGATTCTCCCACATTGAGCATGTAATACCCTGGCGGTTGTTCGTTCAAGCCCGACAAGGCCTTTGCCCGCTTCCGAGGACTTAAAGAATCCAGATCCAAGGGTTCGTCGCTGACCGTATCAATCCCTGGAAGCACATTGGCCCCCGCGAACATCAGAACAATCATATAGCTTAACATGGCCCACAAAATGGCAAAGAGCCACAGGGGGATCCAGGTGTAATGGGCGGGGTCGCGTCCCACGCCAAACTCCTTCCAGGACCCGTCCTCGCGGAACACAAGGGTGGGCTGGAGAAGGAGGAGGGTGGCGACGCCTGCGAGGTACAGAACGCCCGAATACAATAATAGCTTCATGGAGGAGCACCTTATTGGATCGGCAGAAAATTTAATAGTCGCCTTCGCCCCCTCCGCCCCCTTCTATGCCCTCCCCTCCAAACTCACCTTCGTCCTCATTGTCATAGGCCTGATCGGCTTGTCTGAGGGCTTCGGCCACAGTAGGATCCACGATTCTAACTCGTTCCTCGTCACCATCATCATCCATGTCGTCTTCATTGTCCATGTCATCCAAGTTGGCTCCGGACACACTCAGAGCCACACCTGCGGCTTTGAGAACATTGGTGTCCTGTTTGACCTGGCCCTTGTTGTATCGGACGACCTGTTTAATAATATCAATACCGAATTCACCGATACCCAGGAGCCGCTGGAGCTTGTGAAGATTCTTCTGTTCTGGACTCATGGCCTGGAGAGACCCCAACATGACCTGTTTCTCCTTCTCTGCACGTTCCTCCAAGATCTGTTTGAGCTGGTCATCGTTATAGCTCAACTGATACTGCTGAAAGAGGGTGGATATATCATTTACAATGGCCAAGAGAGTTTTAATGGAACTGTCGTTCAGGGAGGCGCGTGCGGATTCCTTCACAGCCTCCTCTTCTTCGGCTCCCTCTTCTGGAACCTCTCGGGGTAAAATATATTCAGGAACCTCCTCTATGTCCTCAAAGGGTTCTATCATAGAATCTACGAGTTCGGCCATCGGTCCATAAAAGAAACATAACTGTATCCATTTAAAGGTGGTCTGTCCGCCCACAAAATACGAGGCGCGCACCCTATTTTTCAGGCGAATAATTCCTGTCAGTTGTGCGAGAAATTTGGCCATCTTCTGTTTTGCGAACGTCTTTTTGGAGAACTCCGCATAGTGCTTGGCTAAGATAACATTGTTCCGCTCAAAGGACTCTTTGATATTCGTGACTGTAATATCTGCGAGTGCCTTGTTCTTATAGGCTTTGAGTTTATTAATATCATAATGATACAGCAGATTCTTGCCGACACGCAAGAAATAGGTTTCAAGAACTTGAATAAAATTATGCCAGGGGAGATTCGCAATTCGGTCCAGAATGGCCAATTTGAGTTCCCGAATCTTGGGATCCTTGAATTTAATCTTTTCAAAGGCAGCGGCCAGTGCCGCCTTGCCATCGGCTGCTAATTGGGGCAAGGACACCTCCTCGCCCTGCGTCTGCGCGAGTAGTTCCGCAATCGTTCCTGGTTCAATGGCATCGGCCTTGACAGACTTCTTAAAGACCTTCAGGCGTTCTATTACAGTCGTAAAGCATAGTTCCCAATTTGCAAAGGGAGGATATTCCAGGGATCCAATATCAACAAGTGTCTTCTTGGACCAATTCTCAGCATCTCCCAAGAACATGGGTTCCACCTCGTGCTTTTCCTGAACGATCTGTAAGAGCTCCTGGAAGGTCTCCACGCTGGTATCAATATCCGCCTTAGAGACCGCCGATAGGGCCTGATCTGGATCCATAATAGACGGATGAACAGGGAACTGAAATCCACAGGAGTGGCAGCGATGTGTTACGCCCGGTTCATGGCTCTCTCCCATCCGATCTCCCTCATAACAGACCTTTGTAAAGAGACGATAGGTCAGTGCCTTCGGCATCTCCACAATGAGCGCCTCCTTATTTCGTGCGCCAAACTTGAACTGCTGGGCCGGTGCCCTCTGAAACGGCGTCAGAACTCTCCCATTCAGAGGAACAGGACTTAAAGAAGCGCCCTGTGCGGCCCAGAAGGATCCAGGCGCGTTGACAGGGATCTTACAGCAGGTGATATCGGCAATGGGGGATCCACGGACAGGGGCCGATTCTGTCCGCGCGAGAGCGTGGGCATTGCGGATCCAGGCTTTAACCGCATTCCGCACGTCCATGGCCACGACGGGCTCCGCGGCGGCCTCGGTGACGGTGGGAAGAACCAGTTCGGGCAGAAAGTAGTGGGGCACGCTGTCTTTCAGTCGCACGGGCATCACAGAGGCCCGTGCGCCCAGTTGGCCGGCCTTCCACATTCTCTTTTCGTCCAACAGGCGTTCCAAGGAGGTATTGGATTTTTCAATATCGCTGAGGACAGGCATCATAAACTCCAGAATAATTTGGATCTGCTTCTCCTTATCGCCCCCCTTCGGAACCTTATAGAACACAGCTGAACTCCAGGGCTCCTCCTCTCTCTGAATAGAGGCGATTGCGCAGGCTATATAGGTCAGACCCTGGCGACTCTCCTTGTTCTCCTCCAAGGGATATCCCCCAAATCCAGCATCGCAGCCGGGCAGCGGATATTTGGCCTCATACTCAGGAATATGGGTCTGGATCTCATACAGGAGAAAGATAGCGGCTGACCCAATGGTCTGTTTTGCCATAATGACATCATAGTCAGGAATGACATAGGTGGGATTTGCCGCCTTGTATTTGGCCTGTTTCTTCAGAAAGCGCTTTTTGTCAGGGAGCAGACCCAGATATCCCTTTACGTTATCAATCATCGTTTCATAGCTCTCACGGTCCATATAGATGCCCACGCGCTCTGCCAGTTCTCGGAGCACTGAATACAGATAGGCCTCCTCCTTATCCTCAAATTCCAATACCTCTACATCTACGAGAGAGGAGCCCATAACCTTTTCAATGTCTTCCAAGGTGGGTCCATCCTTGGTTTTGAGGGCCGCCTGGCCTGAAATAGGCCGCCCCTGTTTGTCAAACTGGATGCTCGTGTCCAGGCCGATCTCCTGAATGGGCTGGCCACAAGAACGACAGATGTAATAGCCCTGGAAGACACCGCCACTAAAATTCAGATGAATCTTCTTGAAGATAATCTCCTTTTCCAGGGGCGACAAAAAGGCCATAATGAGGAGACGTTCGTGGACGCACAGGAGATTCTTTTGACACAGATTACAGGAGATCCAGTTGTCTTCACGAGGGGTGCCGCTCTGGTAATGGGCCAAGAACTTGGTCAGAGCTAAGAGACGCTCTGACTCCTCCTTGATTTTACGAATCGTCACCAGCTTCGCCACGTGCTCACAGGTATTGGGTGTAGGAGGGAGCCCACGATTCGCAGTATTGTGTAAAATGAGCTGCTCATTGGCTATACGATCCAAATAATTGGATTTGATGGTTTTCAGGCGCTCCTCCTCTTTATAGATCTCCACGGGTCCAATTGCCACCTGCCAATAATCCGTATAGTATTTGAGGAAATAGGCCACACGGGCCACATCGGACAGTCTAAGGCGAGGATTTTGCGCTTCAAAGGTCTCTAAGCCTGTCACAAGAAGGGGGTGGGGCCGAATCCGTTCATCTAAAATGGATGTGGTCTCAATGGGCAACATGGAGCCCGACTCAGGCTCAGGAATCTTGGGAATGGCCTCGCGTAACGCATTTAACGAGGTAATCAGATCGGTCTGATAGATTTCAATTTTTTCCTGGAGCATGGCATAGATTTCGGGACTGAGTTCTACTTGCCCAAGGCCATAGTTCCCCAGATCAATCTGGAGATCTCCGATACCCGTTCCCATAAGTTCAAGGCCGCTCAAATAGTCTGTGATGGGAATATTGGCGCTCAGCGTAGATCCCTCCACTTTCAGTGGGACAATTTTATCGGATGTATTTGCGTCGTCAATGGATCCGAACAGGGTTAGAATGGCCTCCATCCAGGCCATGGCCTCCTTCCCACGCATAGAGTCCAGGGCCAAGGATCCTGAGCGCTTCGTGCCCAGAAAGGCCTCCGCCTTTTGAGGAAACAGGAGGTAGAAATTTAGGGGCGCGGACTCTTCGGGAATCAAAATGGCCTTCTGGCTCTTTCCACTTTTACGATAGGTCGTGGCGAGAGCCGTTTCAATACCATATCGTAGGAATCCCATAGGAGGGGACACCAGGAAAAAGGGGAATTTTCTGTCCTCAGGATGGACGGCTTTGAGACCCTCCAAGGTCGCGTCCTCGGTTAGATCGGGAATAATAGAGCGAAATATGAATGTGTCTTTCCGAATTGGAAATTCAGGCCCAGATCCCTCCCCCCGTTTCCAGGATCGTTCCTCCTTTTCATATTGAATCTGTGATTCTACATAGTAGTTGATCTGACTCGCACCCTCCCCCCCTGTATCCACAAAGGAAGAGGCAAAGGGGCTTTGCCCTGCCGCATCCTTTGCCGCCAGAATATCGTCCTCCAAAAAGTATCTATTGTCTCTGGATACAGGAATTGCGTCCTCTTTTTTATAATTTACATACAACCGCTTCTCAATATCCAGAACCGGTCGGCCCATGGGGACATCTACCCGTTCAATGAGTTCCAATAATGTGGACACAGAGGGTTTTTTGACCCCTTTGACGGTATTATCCTCATAATAGTCTGTAATCTCCCGTTTCATATGCTGGAGGAGTTCCACAAGAATGCGAGTATTCCGTTGTAGCTTGGGATTCTTGCGATCCTCTACAGGCAACAGATTGAGAAAGTCATTAATGGCATGGGCCTTCTGGAGGGCCTCGGGAATGATCATTTTGCTGGCAATGGCCTCCTGCACAATCTGTTCCTGAGGGACAATGACATAGCCCTCGTCCTCTATTTCATCATCATCCGCCTCAAAGAGTTCTGTATCGGCCGCCCCCTCTACCCCCTCCTCCTCCACAGGAGGAGGGGCTACCGACTTGGCGGCTCCCTCTTCCTCCTTCTGGATCCGTGGCTTGTCAATGCGCAGCAATTGAATCTCTTGCTCCAAAGGGATTCCGCAAAAATGAAAGAGTAATGTGGTTTCCTCTTTGGATTCGGTATTTACGACAACCATTTCATCCTCCTCTTCATTGAGTGACTTGATGGTATAGATAGGACCCTCCTTTCCGTCTGCTAAAATTCCAACCAACGTCTGGCCCACCTGAAAGTCCTGTTGCCGAATAAAATCCGGACGATCTACGCGCCTCTTAGTAAGAATAAAACTCCGCGTAACACCTAATTCGTCCTTGAATTTATCAGTCAGATCGTCGGGATTGTAGTCACGTGGAAAATCCATGAGAGTGTTTCCAGGCATATCGGGTCTGAGTCGTAGAAGCTCATTGTCACGGTAATACACTTGACCCCATACACGCTCTTTCTCGCCAAATTCAATCAATATGCGATCTCCCAATTCAAGAACCCTATTTCGGTCAATGCCGGCTAAGAGGGGATCTGGTACTGCCTCTACTGCCTCTACTGCCTCTACTGCCTCTACTGCCTCTTCTTCTGACCAGGCATTGGATTCTTCAGGCAACTCCTCCCCAGGCAGAACTTCACGAAGTTCTGACGCCATCCCTCCTCTAGTTGCTCAGGTGAAATAATATAGCAACTTAAGCCTCGCGGTCATTAGTATGTCATATAGAATGACCTACACAATTGACTGCTTCAAGGACTTGATAGAACAGTATCCTACATGGGCACAGCTGCGCCCTTTTCTGGAGAGTTGGGAAGGAGGACGACTTCGTGTCATTGACTGTGGATTGGACCTCTACCTTATCCGGTATGACAAGGGATCTTCCAATTTCAGTATCCCCTCTACAGGCTGGTATCGGTCCGTGGTCTGGGATGGCACCACGAATCGGCCCCTATGTGTCGGCCCCCCCAAGGCCACGGAAACAGAACTTGAGGGCGATTCCTTGACCTATGAGGAGTTCTATGAGGGCGTTATGATCAATGCGTTCTTGAGAGACGGACAGGTCCGTCTGGTGACCCGTTCTAAATTGGATGCAACCGGAACCTTCTATTCAGCCCGTTCCTTCCAGAGTCTGCTGATGGATACGGGGATGACTCTGGACTCCATCCAGACCCTCTTAACGGAGAGCCAGACCCTATTCGTGTCCCTGCTTCTCCAGCATCCCGAGCATCGCATTGTCAGTCATATTACGGAGCCCCGGGCCCTTGTCATTCATACGGGATCGGTGGATCCATCAGGATCTGTGACCTTTCAGGATAAGGTGCCCCATCAAGAGAAGCCAGTAGATGTGCCACTTGACCAATGGGCCCGTAGTATAGCGGAGGCCAGGGGATGGCAGCACCAGGGAATTGTAGTGAAGGACGGAAAGGGGTCACGCTATCGGCTGCGATCCAGTGCTTACACGATGGTGCGGACTCTGAGGGGGGATTCTCCTCGCCTGGAGGTGAGGTTCTTGAAGCTTCGCCAGCAGCAACTCATGGAGACCTATGGATTTTACTATCCTGAAGAAAAGGAACTGTTGGGCCAACTGGAACTGTTGGTTCGCCAATTGACCCAACAATTATACAATTTCTATGTGTGTGTGCACATTAAGCATTCTATCAAGTTTGCTGATCTGCCCCCCTATTGGAAGACCCATGTGTATGCGCTTCACAGTTACTATTTGGGGTCCCTCAAGGAACGGCGATTTTTTATCAGGAAGCAGGAAGTTATTCAGTATATGAATAATTTGCCGATTCCGAGGATGCTACACCTGTTTAAGCAACGTCTGCCTACTTCTTTGGAACCTGATCCGTCTTTGGCTTAACAGAATTTGGTGCTGTTGTTGTTGCTGCTGATTTAGTCTTTACAGACTTTGCTGCTGTTGCTGCTGTTGTTGCTGCTGTTGTTGCTGCTACAATAGCGGCGGCAGCAACCCGGGCCTTTGCCACGCCAGCATTGGGCTTCACAGCGGCCGCAAGCTCGGCGGCAGCCATATTGACCCCCGCTTCTGGCACGGCCCTCATCCATGCGGTCCGTATATCACTAAAGATTTTCACGCACCCCTCACATGCCTGCGCAAAGGCCTTGAGAGCCTCCTCCTTGGAACTTGATCCAATGCGCACGACCAATTCATCCCGTAGTGGATGGGGCACCTCATAACCCGCATAGGTGATCTTTACGGGACCTCCTGCCTTCTGTTCCGCTTCATAGATATGATTCTGCTCAAGATAGGTCTGAATCATATTTCCAAAGGTGTGGTCCTGCTCCTTCATGATAAAGTCAAATCCCAGAACACGGCTACGGCTGGGAATGACATAGAGCTTCTTGTCATCAGGGAGCACTCCATTTTCAATACTGGTGTATTTAGACATCATGGCCGCCCCCACATCACAGGCGCGCCGCACAATATAGGAGATCTTGAGAGGGCCCACGGTTTCAATGGTAAAGTCATAGCTATACGGTTCGCCTTTGGCATCCTTCAGATAGACCTTGGCGATCTCCATGGTCTCATATTCCCGACGGAAAGCGGCGAGCTTGGCCTTGGCCTTTTCATCCCCTTCTTCCAGATCTCCGACGGACTGCTTCTTGGCCTTCTCCAGCCACTCCGTGAAATGGGCGTCTACGGTGGCCTCGTCCTCGTCCCGTGTATATACATAACTACACTGGCTGGTGGGCTGGAAGCGGGCATTTTCACGCCCGGTGCCCATGGAGGCCTTTGCTGAGAACTTGACCCGGCCTACGCCAGGAGCCAGGGTCGCAATTAGACAGGTCCGACGTGTCAAGGGATGCTTCGGAAAGAAGACATCCGTGTCCATCTGAACGGGTTCCTTGCCGCCCTCACGCTCCCTCATAATAACAAAGTCCTCACATGTCACATCCTTATACGTATCCTTCTCGGCCTTGACATCCAGAGTGAATGTCAGAGTCTTCAGATCCGTGTCCAAGGGCACATGAATAGGGAGAAGACCGATGCGATGGGCCAACATCTCATTCGTCATGGGAGTGTCATTCTGTTCCACCGTCACATCGGTAGTTGTGCCGTCCTTCATATCCGCACGAAATGCGGCGGATTCCACACCGGTCATAATCAGGCGGCGCAAGGTATTGGCATAGGCCACATGGATCGGAGTCAACGTAAAGGTGGATACAAAGGGACTAATGGAAATATAATTCTCAATTTGAACGGACATCCTACTCTATTCTATGAGTGATTTGTTAAGTTCGCAGGGATCAAATTTAATCATAATACCGTTAAGAATATAATTACGCCCACTCTTTCGGAGGGGGCGTAATTATATTCTTAACACTAACCCTAATATAAAATTAAGCCCCCACCCATAATGGGTGGGGGCTTAATTTTATATTAGGAGGTATGTTTGCGTGTATCGATTAATTTCGCAATGGTGTCCCCATCTTCCAAGGGCAACCCTATTAGGACGTATATCAGAGAGCAAGCGGAATAGGTATCGGAATACCATGATAAAGGTCTATACTATAAACTATTATATCAAATTTTCGTGTGCTATTTGGGTTCTTAAACTTTTTAAGAATCTGTAGGATGAGTCGGGCACCTATTCACATCTGCTTCTATTCCAATACCTGTCCGTGGTGCAAAGCGTTCATTACGGAGATCGCACAGACCCCCTACAAAGGCGAATTCAAATACGTCTGTGTGGATCCTGGACCGAATAGACCGGATCTGTCCAAATATCCGTTCTTGAAAAAGGTTCCGACCCTCGTGATTTCGGGAGAACCGACCCCCCGGACAGACGCCGAGGTCATGAATTGGCTCTATGAACGGAAACTCAAAGAGGGCGCGGGGTCCCGTGGATCTATGATCAGCAACTCGGGCCAGGCCCAGGGTCCCTCCGATCCACAACCGTTTGGTCTCACAGGAGGGGGATACAATGACCCCTATACGTTCTTAGATCAGGACACCATGGCCCAGGGTAATGGTGGTTTACAGGGTTCTGAGAATGGATTCAGCTTCTTGAATGGCTCGGCGGCTCATGGGTCCAAGGAGGGGGGTTCTATGAATACCATAGAGATTGTGGGGAAAATGAGTAAAAAGGAACAGATGTTTGACAATCAGATGAAGAACTATATGAGTAGTCGGGATTCGGGGTTGCCTAAGGGGCCAAATAGGGTGTAAGGCGAGAACCCGTCTCGCACACGGAGTATTACCCCCCTAAAGGGGGTAAAATAAGGTAAGTCCCTGTAATTATTAAGCAAGAGTAAAGTTTCTTTGATACAGTAGAGATGGCCAGTCCTAAAATGGTTGAGATTCAGAATGATAAATATAAATTATATGGAATGTATTTTGTAAAACAAACTCCTGATGGATATATTTTAAAGAAGCTTAGAAATATAAAGAGGTCTGACTATACTACAGGAAAGCATATTGTGTTTTTTCCTAAAGATTTTGATATTGTGAAAGAACTGGAATTTCCAGAAGGTATGATTATTAATGCTGGTGTATTAGATGAAGAAGATGAGAACGCATTCCATGCACAAACGATAGTGGAGGGACTGGGTTCTCAATTATTTGACATGCTTCCACGTGATCCTCCAGCATATGTAATAGATATGGGATTACAATTACTGGAAAGAATAAGAGATGCCGCATTAGAAGGTGCATCAGATACTACAATTAATCGTATGTTTATGGAGCAAGTGAAGATATTGAGAGAGACTCAAATACCAGCAGAAGAAATAAGGCAACGTGAAATGGCAGCTCGTTTACCTCCTGGTAGACCGCCAGTAGTTTTTAATACATCTAAAGAGGCACTGCCACCTCATACATCCCGTCCTGGATCACTAAATTTCTATAAAAGCCGTCTGCCAAAAGGTTTACGGTTGTCAGGTGGGCCGAGAGGGGGAGGCCGCCGCACTCGGAAGTCTAAAACAGCGCGGAAACACAAGCGCCATTCACGAACTCGCACACAGAGTAAACGAAGGTAAAGTTATTTTACCCCTGCCCAGAGGGCAGGGGTAATACTCCGTGTGCGAGACGGGTTCTTGCCCGTGTGCGAGACGGGCACTCGCTTAAAGCCATATTACAAACTATCAGTAGGTTGTGCTATGTCTCTTCTCGGCGCTTTTACAAATCAGGCGGTCCAGTTCTTTGATAACCTCGCCGAGGTTATTCCCGAGGAGAAATCCATTCGGGGAGCCGCGGAGGCCATTAAGGGTGCGAAGAAGATCAATCCGGCTCTGATCCTGGATCTCTTCTACGAACACATCTATAAGGATCTTCATGTAGCCATTGATCTCCGCAATGTGGATATGATCAATGCCTACGGTCGTGTCAAGATTCAGACGCAGTTCAATGAAATCATGCCGGCCATTATGATTTTTGATAGGCACTGGGTCACTCTGAGTCCCAATTCACAGGATGCTATCTGGAAGTATCTCAAGGTGTTGTGTGTTCTGTGTGAGCGTATTAAAGGAATTGCTCCTACGACCAAGTAGCATGAGTCAGCAGCCCCTCCTATTTAATACAGGGCGACTGGGGAATCGCTTCTTTGCCAATATGGCATTTCATTTTATATCCAAGCAGCACGGCACCTCTGTTCAGTATACATGGGAGCCCCCGTTTCAGGAACTGGGTATTCAGTTTCATAGGGTATCTGAGTCGCCGCCTGTTCTTACAAATCCCAGTCCCTTGATGATTACAGACAGCAATTTTATGGATCTGATTCAGACTCCTGATCCCTCACAGGAGTATGTATTCTATTTAGACCATATGGATAGGCGGGCCTATTATCAAACACGGGAGTTTGCCCTGTATTTGGCTAAGCACTTTGCGAATCCATTGGCACGGAATCCCATTCTACAATCCAATCCCTTTAAGTCCCGGTATAACACGAATAGAGATGTATTTGTCCATGTTCGCTTAGGGGATGTCACACATTTTACGCCGTCTAAGTCCTATTTTGAGACGGCCCTCCAGGCCGTCCCGTTTGAGGGTGGTTATATCTCCTCGGACTCCCCGACCCATCCACTTGTTCAAGAGCTTATGGCCAAGTATAAGTTACGCTTGGTCCAGGATACGGAGGTTCGGACACTCCAATTGGCGTCTACCTGTCGGTTTTTAGTCCTGAGTCAAGGCACCTTTTCGTTCATGATGGGACTCTTTGGATTTTATACGGAACTGGTTCAGTGGCCCCAGATGAAGCACAAGTGGCATGGAGATATCTTTGTGCTGCCAGGGTGGAAGGAGGTGGCTTGGTAGGCTAACGCCGTGAGGAAAGAATTGGGAATTCTTCTTAGACCCTCTCAGTAAATGAGTGGGTCTAAGGGAGCAAAAGCTGCTAACACCGTTGTGCCCGACAGTCCCTCTGTCTTTCAATCCAAATACGAGGAGTTTGCCAAGGAACTCTTGGCTACGTTTCCTGAACTGGCCACCGAGCTACGGTCTGCTTTGGCCCTGACCCCCCAGGAACGGCTCCAGCGATTCCAGGCGACCGTGAAGGTTACAACAGACTCTACCGCAAACTGTGGAACGGTTCTTCCCGGTGTAACACTATCCGATGGGACTTGGGCGTCTTTAAGTCCTTCTAACCAGAAGGTTATTTGGGAGTATGTGCGCCTGCTGACCATGTGCTGTTTCCTGGAGGGCTTTGGCTCAGATACAGCCGAAGGAGCCAGTGGATCCAAAGGACCAACCAAGAGCTTCATTGACTCCGTCATGGGGGATTGGAAGGAGAAGCTGGGCAAGGTGGATTTTGAGGGGCTTTTAGGGAAGTTTTCTAAGATTTTTGGCTTCGGCGATGCGTCAGGAGCCTCAGGATTCTCGGGCTTCAAGATGCCCAAGCTGCCTGAGCGGTTCTTGAAGGGGCAACTGGCGAAACTGGCCGAGGAGATTGTCCGTGATATTAAGCCCGAGGATCTGGGTCTTACGGCGGAAACGATGGCAGAATGTGAGAAGAGTCCCTCCCGGGCCTTTGATCTTCTGGTCCAGATGTTTACTAAGAATCCGGAGGCCATTCAGACCATGGTCAAGAAGATTGGGAAGCGGCTCCAGGCCAAGATCCAGTCGGGGGCTATTCGCCCTCAGGAGATTGCCGCGGAGGCGGAGGAACTCATGAAGGAGTTTGCGGGGAATACGGATCTGGTGGGGATGATGGAGTCCCTGAAATCCGCCTTTGGGTTTGAGGACATGGACACGGCCAAGGCGGCTGGACGGGAGGGATCGGCACGTCTGTCCGCTGTGCGGGAACGCCTGAAGAAGAAGTTGGAGGCTAAGAAGAATGCTCAGGCAAAGAAATAATTCACTCGTTTCTACAGGGAACGATGTCGTCATGTGAACAACCATTCTGGAAAGATCCCCTGGGTCTTTTGACAAATTTCAATTTCAATTACACACCTGCCTGCGAGGATCAGATCTGGAATTTCATAGTCCGGCTTGTCATTGTGGCTATCCTGGTGGGCGGCTTAGGTGCCACCGTCTGTGGCCTCATGTCCTTTGCCGTCTGTTTGCTCTTGGCAATGATCTTTGCCACGGTGATTATTATGACTACGAAGCCACCTGCGAAAAAGCAGCAGAAGCAGAAGCAGCAGGCAGAAGGGTTTACAGATGGGGATCAGGCAGAGATTCGGAAAAAAATCAATACTGCTGTCACGGGATCTTTTAAGCGCACAGTGACTCGCATTACAGGAATGGATTCGGCAAATCCCTATCCTGATTCAGCCCCCTACTCGGGTCCTGCGCTCCCCGAGTATACGCCTCCAAAAGCCAGAAACATGTTTATGAACGTGCTTCTGGATGAATATAAATACAATCCGGATCGGCCTTCGGCAGCCCCTGTGGATGATCCTGTGGTCAAACAGACCTTTGACGACTATTTTAAGATTCAGTGGTTCTCGGATCCCACAGATATCTTTGGAAAAACACAGAGCCAGCGCCAGTTCATTACGCAGCCCTCTACCTCTGTGCCGAATGACCGTAAATCGTTCCAGGATTGGTTATACAAGATCCCTGGCAAGACCTGTAAGGAGGGTGGATTCTGCACGAACCAGGGCTCGGCGGGTGGACCGGTGGTCTGGTTGGGGGAGAATTAGACAGGCGATGATACATGTTTAGCAAACTCCTTAAAGTCCTCGCAATCTATATATTTCAGATCTCCATCCTGTGTAAAGACGAGTTTGGTAATCTGATACTGATCTGCTATAGCTTTTTTATGAAGATCAGGGATATGGAGTGTTTTATAGTTGGCCTCTTCATAGATCAGATTACTCATAGAGGCAGAGGCAGACTTGGACTTGGATTTGGTCTTGGACTTGGATCTGAGCTTGACTATACGTAATCCTTTATCCCTTAAAAGGGAGGTCAATCCAATAGATAATATATGGTCTCCTGGCTTCAGAATAACAGTGTCATGGGCCGATTTATGAATCGTAATACTATCCTTTATGCCATGATTCGGCAGAAAGGTCAGTTTTACAGGGGTTTCTTTACAGGGATCCTCGCGAATAGTATAGTGTTTCCCGCCCCTCATAGGCTGCGTGACAACGCGCCCCTTCTTACCTCTCCGAGTCTTACAATGAAATGTAAAAAGCGTCCGACCGGTTGGCGCTAACTTTCGCTGGAGCACGGATTTCACGCAGACCCCGATCGCACCTGACTCCTTGCTCTGACCTTTCCGTGCTTTGATGGTCTTCCGAACATTTTTAATACACCGGCAGAACCTCTTGGTCTGCGACTCCTTCATCCTACCTTGAGCTGTCTTTTTTCTATTCCGTCACCAGAGACAATGTCAGAACTCGGAATTAATCGCATGACCCATGCGAGGGATGACCAGTGCGGTATCCAGTCCTACTATTCTCAGTCCGTGGGTCCGGGTCGCTATCAGACCACCAACTTGGTGCCCAATGCATCCGGCGTGAATCCCGTGTCCGTGAATGAACTCTTGATCTACCCGCGCGAGGGGTATGGATACAACAATGCCGCCATTGATGCTGATTCTTTTATGAGGAATCAGCCGGGTTTCAAGGTTAATCGGTGCTTAACCCGGTCCCAGGCCCGGCCGTTCCTCTCCGTTCCTTACATGGCGGGCGGGCGTGGCAACCAGGACCTGGAGTCCCTTCTCCAGC
>Ga0214919_10002605_pt1 | contig 28151 bp, 23 predicted proteins | sample LL1503_MetaG_FD_177994 | JGI IMG/M metagenome (GOLD analysis project Ga0214919, IMG submission 177994) | Freshwater microbial communities from Lake Lanier, Atlanta, Georgia, United States - LL-1503 | ecosystem: Environmental > Aquatic > Freshwater > Lake | place: USA: Georgia | collected... | reverse complement strand
CTTGAAGTTCGGGCGCCGTAGGGCGATCTGGCCAGACCCAACTTCCCAAGAGAATGGCCAAAAATCCAACCGGCACCCCCAAAATACCCGCAGAGATAGGCTGAATACCTAGAAATAAACCGCTGTCTACAGGCCAATGAAACGCTGCTCGGACCGCAGGCAAGTTAAGCGTCATGTAAAGCAGCGTGGTGATCAGGCCCAAAAGCATGCCCAGAACCACGCCCTTGCGACTGGCGCGCTTCCAGAAAATCCCCATGACCATGCCAGGAAAGAAAGCGGAAGCTGCCAGAGAAAATGAAGCTGAAACCAAAGCCAGAATTTGCGCAGGCTTCCAGGCCGCCACCAAAGCGGCGCACATGGCCACAGCCAGCAAAGCAAACTTGGACAAAATCACACGAGCATCTTGAGATGCCACACCATTTTTCATGCCTAAACGCATGTCGTGAACGAAAGCGTTGCTGATGGTCAAAAGCAAGCCGTCTGCCGTAGACAAGGCGGCGGCAAACCCCCCAGCGGCGACCAAACCCGATATGACATAAGGCAGCCCAGCCAATTCAGGGCTGGCCAACATGATCATGTCTGCACCCAACTTCAGTTCACCAAATTGCAAAATGCCATCTAGGTTCACGTCTGTCACTTCGACCAAGGCGCTGTCAACCCGTGACCACTGGGCCAGCCAATGGGGCAACTCAGCAAAGGAGCTGCCCACCAAGTTGTTCATGACCTCAAACTTCACAAGCACGGCCAATGCGGGCGCACTGAGGTACAAGATGACAATGAAAAACAAAGACCACGCCACCGACAGCCGGGCCTCGGCTTCGTTGGGCACCGTGTAGAAGCGGGTTAACAAATGCGGCAGGCCAGCGGTGCCGGCCATCAGGCAAAAAATAAGCGCGACAAAATTGATGCGCGAGTGCTGGAAAAGTTCTTGCTCTTGAGGTGTGCCATCGGGCTCTCCCTGAAAGGCCTTGCCGTGAAGCGGCATGCCACCCAAGGGCTTTGAGCGCTCATAGTTTTCAAGCATGGCCTTTTGCCAAACCTCCTTTGCCTCGGTGGCATTTTTGGGCAATGCCTGCAAGTCGCGCCGTGCTTTTGTGATCACTGAAAATTCAGCGTTTTGGAGTTTCAAATCGCGCACGTGCTGCTCTAGCATGTAGCGCTCATTTTGCAGCGATGCTTCAACATTTTCCAGCTTTGAACGCAGCGCATCTGCTCGGCGCAAATACTCTGTCCTAACGGCCAACTCAGCGGGGTCTGAGATGAGTTTTTGCTCTAAATCTGCAATCTTAGAAAGCTGCGTGCCGTAAGCCAACGGTGCCAGAGGCGTTCCCAGCTGTTTGTAGGCAAGCCAAGACACAGGAATTAAAAATGCCATCATCAAAATGATGTACTGCGCAACTTGGGTCCAAGTAATGGCCCGCATGCCCCCCAAAAAGGAACACAACAAAATCCCACCCAAGCCCAGCAAAATACCAATTTCAAACTGCACCCCTGTGAGGCGTGAAGCAATCAGGCCCACGCCATAAATTTGCGCCACCACATAGGTGAATGAACACAAAATGGCCGCCCAAGCTGCCAACAATCTTGGCCACCGGCCGCCATAGCGCTGACTGAAAAAGTCTGGCAAGGTGTACAAATTCATAGACCGCAAATGGGGCGCAATCAGCAAGGCCACCAAGCAAAAACCGCCGGTCCATCCCATGACATATGCCAAACCGCCTGCTTGATCGCCACTGCCAGAGAAGCCTTGCAAGTAAAGTGCACCAGACAAACTGATGAATGAAGCCGCACTCATCCAATCTGCGGCTGTGGCCATACCGTTGTAAAAAGCGGGGATGCGGCGGCCGGCTACGTAGTATTCGTCTGCATTGGAAGTTCGACCTGCGACACCTATGAAGGCGTAAATCATGACCGTCGAAAACAAAAAGATAGGGCCAATTAAATTTCTAGAAAGGCCTTGATGTTCCGCCCAACCCATGATGCCCATCAGGCAAAGCAGCAAAATAACGTAAGCCAAAACGTTGCGATGCAGCCGCCATTGGTAGGCGGCATACTTTTGCTGAAATGAGGCCGATGGTTTCAATCGGCTTTTCCAAGTTCCATCCAGGTTTCAACCACGGTGTCTGGATTTAAAGAGATGGAGCTGATGCCCTGCGCCATGAGCCAGCGCGCAAAGTCTGGATGGTCGCTTGGGCCTTGGCCACAAATGCCCACATATTTCCCCTGACGCAGGCACGCCTGAATGGCCTGCGAAATCAAGGCTTGGACTGCCAAATCGCGCTCGTCAAAATCAACAGCCAACAACGCCAGGCCGGAGTCGCGGTCTAAGCCCAAGGTAAGTTGCGTCAAGTCGTTAGAGCCAATTGAAAAGCCATCAAAGTATTCCAAGAACTTTTCAGCCAAGATGGCGTTGCTGGGCACTTCGCACATCATGATGATTTTCAGTTCATCCTGACCGCGCTTGAGGCCATGTTTGTCCAACAGCTGGGTGACCCGATCGGCTTGACCCAAGGTTCGAACAAACGGCACCATGACTTGCACGTTGCTCAAGCCCATCTCGCCGCGGACACGCTTGATGGCTTCACACTCCATGGCAAAGGCCTCGCCAAAATCTTCGCTGATATAGCGCGCAGCACCCCGAAAACCCAACATCGGATTCTCTTCCTCGGGCTCATAACGGCTGCCACCAATGAGTTTGCGGTACTCATTGCTCTTGAAATCTGACAAGCGAACAATGACCGGCTTGGGCCAAAAAGCGGCGGCAATGCTGGCCACGCCTTCTGTGACCTTGTCGATGTAAAAAGCCTTGGGTGAAGCATGGCCTCGCGCTACAGATTCCACAGCTTTTTTCAAGTCGGCATCGATGTTGGGGTAATCCAAAATAGCTTTGGGGTGAACACCAATGTTGTTGTTGATGATGAACTCTAAGCGTGCTAGGCCAACCCCTTGATTGGGTAACTGCGCAAAGTCAAATGCCAACTGCGGATTGCCCACGTTCATCATGATTTTGGTGGCAATTTCGGGCATGGTGCCCCTGATCACTTCCGTCACTTCCGTTTCGAGCAAGCCATCGTAAATTCGGCCCGTATCGCCTTCGGCGCAACTGACGGTTACAAGCGTGCCATCTTTCAATTGATCCGTGGCATTGCCACAGCCCACGACCGCCGGAATACCTAGCTCTCGGGCAATGATGGCCGCGTGACAAGTGCGCCCTCCCCGGTTGGTCACAATGGCGCTGGCGCGCTTCATCACGGGCTCCCAATTGGGGTCTGTCATGTCAGTCACCAACACATCGCCGGCTTGCACTTGGTCCATCTCTGAAATGCTGTGCACCAAACGAACAGGGCCTGTGCCAATTTTTTGGCCAATGGCACGACCCTCAGCCAGCACCGTGCCCGTGCCTTTGAGTTTGTAACGAAGTTCTGCAGTGCCTTTAGACTGGCTCTTCACGGTTTCAGGACGAGCCTGCAAAATATAAATCAAGCCGTCGGTGCCATCTTTGCCCCATTCGATGTCCATAGGGCGGCCATAGTGCTTTTCAATCACCATGGCGTATTGCGCCAGCTGCGTGATGTCTGCATCGGACAAGGAGTAGCGATTGCGCAACTCCATGGCCACATCCACCGTTTTTACCAGCTTGCCTGAGCTGGCTTTTTCTTCGGGTGTGGAGAAAATCATTTGCAGGAGCTTAGAGCCCAAATTGCGTCGAATGACGGCTTTGTTGCCAGCGGCCAGCATGGGCTTGTGCACATAAAACTCATCGGGATTCACAGCGCCCTGCACCACTGTTTCGCCCAGGCCATAACTGGAAGTGATGAACACCACATCTTCAAAACCTGTTTCGGTGTCAATGGTGAACATCACACCCGCTGCGCCCAGGTCAGAACGAACCATGCGCTGCACGCCTGCTGACAATGCCACGTCTGCGTGGGCAAAACCTTTGTGCACGCGGTAACTGATTGCACGGTCGTTGTACAAGGAGGCAAACACTTCCTTCATTTTGTGCAGAACATCCTGAACACCAACGACATTCAAAAATGTTTCTTGCTGACCTGCAAACGACGCATCTGGCAAATCTTCGGCAGTGGCCGAGGAACGCACCGCAAAAGAGGCTTGCGCATTGCCAGCGCTCAGAACTGCAAATTGCTCACGAATGGCCTTCTCCAAGTCTGCAGGGAAAGGCTGCGCCGCCACCAAGCCACGGATTTCTGCACCCACTGCGACCAGGGCTCGAACATCCTCCACATCCAAGTTGTCCAATTTTTGGTTGATGCGATCGACCAAGCCGCCGTGCTTTAAAAACTCTCGAAATGCATGGGCTGTGGTGGCAAAGCCTGTAGGGACTCGCACACCGTTGGGCAGTTGCGAGATCATCTCGCCCAAGCTGGCATTTTTGCCTCCTACAGATTCAACATCCGTCATTCGAAGTAATTCAAAGGGAACGGCCAACGCGTCCTTTGCAAAAAGCATAGACATAAAAGCTCCAATATTAAAAAAACGGCACTTTGAGCCTGAACCAACTCTCAGAATCTTGATTGTTTTTAGACTTGATGACTGAGCGCCAGCAGGCGGTAGATAATGAAAGAGATTTTAGATCTCAACGCCCTGCCCACCCCATTAGAATTTCAACAATGCCCAACAGAACCGTTTTTTTCATCTCCGACGGCACCGGAATCACGGCCGAAACCTTTGGCAAGGCCATATTGGCCCAATTTGAGATGAAAACAAGGTACATCCGGCTTCCATTTATAGACAGTGAAGACAAGGCACACCAAGCCGTCCGCCAAATCAATCACACCGCAGAGGTCGAGAACATCAAGCCCATCGTTTTCACCACTTTGGTGAACATGGAAGTTCTCCAAGTGATTCGGGATGGTTGCAAGGGCATGTTGCTTGATATGTTTGGCACCTTTGTCAACCCGCTAGAAGAAGAGTTGGGCATCAAATCGCATCACCGGGTGGGCCGATTTTCCGATGTCAGCAAGAGCAAGGACTACCACGATCGCATTGAGGCCATTAACTTCTCACTGGCCCACGATGATGGGCAGTCCAACCGAGATTTGGATTCAGCAGAGGTGATCTTGGTGGGTGTGAGCCGAAGTGGCAAAACCCCCACCAGCCTGTATCTGGCCATGCAACACGGTTTGAAAGCCGCCAACTACCCCCTCATTCCCGAGGACTTTGAACGCAAGCAACTTCCACCGGCTTTGGTGCCACATCGCAAAAAAATCTTTGGTCTCACCATTCACCCAGATCGACTTTCAGAAATTCGAACAGAGCGGCGCCCGAACTCCAAATACGCCAGCATTGAAAACTGCCGTCAAGAAGTGGCTGATGCTGAATCGATGATGCGCCGATCGGGCATTCGATGGCTTTCCACCACCACCAAATCGATTGAAGAAATTGCCACCACCATCCTGCAAGAAATCAAACCCGAGCGTTTGATTTACTAAAGCGCTGATTTAGCGCAGGGTGCTGGCCAATTTTTCAGCACAGCGTTGCGCCACTGACAATTCACGCGCTTCCACCATGACGCGAACCAGGGGCTCGGTACCGCTGGGCCGAATGAGGACGCGGCCCGTGTCTGCCAATTCTGCTTCGACTTCCTTGATGGCTTGCGCCAGTTGAGGGCTGTCTTTCCAGTTTTGGTCTTTGGTCAGGCGCACGTTGATCAAAACCTGCGGAAAGAGCACCACATCGACCAATAACTCAGCCATGGTTTTGCCTGTGGCCACACACGCTTGCAGCACCTGCAAAGCGCTGATCAAACCGTCGCCTGTGGTGTGCTTGTCTAAAGCCAACAAGTGACCTGAGCCCTCTCCGCCCAGCAGCCAAGCATTCTCTTGCAAGGCTTCCAACACATAACGGTCGCCCACCTTGCTTCGGATGAAGGGAATGTTTTTGTTTTTCAGCGCCACTTCGATGGCCATGTTGGTCATGAGGGTGCCCACCACCCCAGACACCACCTCATGGCGAGCCAATCGATCGCAAACCATGAGGTAGAGCAACTCATCGCCGTTGTACAAGCGGCCCGATTTGTCGACCAGCTGCAGGCGATCGGCATCGCCATCTAGCGCAATGCCGTAATCGGCTTGATGGGCTTTGACGGCCTCTACAACCGCTTCAGGGTGCGTGGCACCAACGCCCTTGTTGATGTTCAGGCCATCGGGCGAACACCCAATGGCAATGACTTCGGCACCCAGTTCATGAAACACCTTAGGTGCAATTTGATAGGCTGCGCCATTGGCAGCATCCACCACAACTTTCATGCCTTTCAAGGTGAAGTCATTGCTGAAAGTGCTTTTGCAAAACTCGATGTACCGGCCCGCAGCATCGTCTAAGCGCTTGGCCTTGCCCAGCTCCACAGATGAAGCCCAAACAGGGGGCTGATCGACCAGCGCCTCGACAGAAGTTTCCCATGCATCACTGAGCTTGGTGCCTTTGGCGCTGAAAAACTTGATGCCATTGTCTTCAAAGGAATTGTGGCTGGCACTGATGACCACGCCTAAGGAAGCGCGCCTGGCCCGTGTGAGATAGGCCACAGCAGGTGTTGGCACAGGGCCCAACAAAACCACATCGACACCCGCAGAATTAAAGCCAGACTCCAGCGCACTTTCTAGCATATAGCCAGAAATTCGCGTGTCTTTGCCAATTAAAACGACGGGATGATCCTCCGTTTGACGCAACACACGACCGACCGCGTGCGCCAAGCGCATGACGAAATCTGGCGTGATGGGTGCTAGGCCAACGGTGCCCCGAATGCCATCGGTTCCAAAGTATTTTCTGGTCATGGTTGTTGTTCTTTTTGGATCGATTGAGAATGGATCGATTTTAAATCTTCAGAGACCACCAAACACGCAAAGCCTGCACAGTTTCTTTCACATCGTGCACTCGAACCACTGAAGCCCCGTTTTGAACGGCAATCAGGGCTGCAGCCACACTGGCGCCCACTCTGTCCTTGGGCTCAGGTGCCAGCCCTTGAATGGCCGTCAGCTTGCCCAAAGTACCTTTGCGCGACCAGCCTGCCATCAGCGGATGGCCTAGAGACAACAGTTCTGATTGACGCTGCAGCAAACTTAAATTTTGCTCTAGCGTTTTACCGAAACCTATACCTGGGTCTAAAACAATGCGGTTGGCCTGAACCCCACTGTGCCTCAATTTCAAAACTTGCTGGGTCAAGAAATCTTTGACCAACGGCAACGCATCGCCCGACATGGGCTGCGCCAACATGGTCAGTGGTTCTTGGTGCATGTGCATCAGGCAGACGCCACATTGAGGATGCCGCGCCACCACCTGCAGGGCACCTGGTTGCCGCAAAGCCCAGATGTCGTTCACCACATCAGCCCCCAAGTCCAAGGCAGCTTGCATCACTTCTGGCTTGTAAGTATCGACCGAGACAGGTACGTTCCAAGTGAGTGCTTCTTGCAAAAATGGCAACACGCGCTTCAACTCTTCTTCGACGCTGACGGGCTCTGCACCAGGCCGGGAAGACTCTCCCCCAATGTCCAAAATGTCAGCCCCCTGAGCCAGCAGGGTTTGAGCATTTTCAAGGGCAATGGACAAGGTGCTGTGATGGCCCCCATCGGAAAAAGAATCGGGTGTAAGGTTCACAATGCCCATGACTTTGGGCTGGGCGAGGTCAATTGCGTACCTAGAGGTCTGCCAAATGGGTTGGGTCATGAAGTACAACGGATTTGGAATTTCAGTTCAGCAGCTTAGAAACAATAACGGGGCCGAAGCCCCGTCAAGATGATGGATAGGATCAGGCCGCGTTGGGCTCTGGATCGACTTTGACAGCAGGCGTGCCGCCGGCATCGTCACTGCCAGAGGGAGGAATGCGAGGCGTCCAATCTTTGGGTGCCTTGGGTTCACGACCCGCCATGATGTCGTCAAGCTGAGTGACGTCAAGGGTTTCCCACTCTAACAAGGCCTTGGCCATGGCGTGCATCTTGTCACTGTGCTCTTCAATTAAGTTGCGCGCCAATTTGTACTGCTCATCAATGATGCGGCGCACTTCAGCGTCAACCTTTTGCATGGTGGACTCGGACATGTTGGTGGTCTTGGTGACAGAGCGGCCCAAAAACACTTCGCCTTCATTTTCAGCATAGACCATGGGGCCCAAGGCAGTGGTCATGCCATAGCGCATGACCATGTCGCGGGCAATTTGGGTAGCACGCTCAAAGTCGTTGCTGGCGCCCGTGGTCATTTGTTTCATGAACACTTCTTCGGCAATGCGGCCGCCAAACAACATGCTGATTTGGTTCAACATGTATTCACTGTCGTAGCTGTATCGATCGCGCTCGGGCAGGCTCATGGTGACACCCAAGGCACGTCCGCGAGGAATGATGGTGACCTTGTGCACAGGATCACATTTGGGCAACAGCTTACCAATGAGCGCGTGACCCGACTCGTGATAAGCCGTGTTGCGACGCTCGTCTTCAGGCATGACCATGCTCTTGCGCTCAGGGCCCATGAGAATTTTGTCTTTGGCTTTTTCAAAGTCTTGCATTTCTACAACGCGGGCGTTGCGACGTGCTGCCATGAGGGCCGCTTCGTTGCACAAGTTGGCCAAATCGGCACCGCTCATGCCGGGTGTACCGCGGGCTATGACGCCAGGGTTCATGTCTTGGCCGATTGGGATTTTGCGCATGTGCACAGCCAGGATTTGTTCGCGGCCCCGAATGTCGGGCAAGGTCACATACACCTGGCGGTCAAAACGACCTGGGCGCAAAAGCGCTGCATCCAAGATGTCGGGGCGGTTGGTGGCAGCCACCACAATCACGCCGAGGTTGGTTTCAAAACCGTCCATCTCAACCAACATTTGATTGAGGGTTTGCTCGCGTTCGTCGTTGCCACCGCCCAAACCAGCACCACGCTGGCGGCCAACGGCGTCAATCTCGTCGATGAAAATAATGCAGGGTGCATTTTTCTTGGCATTCTCGAACATGTCTCGAACACGGGCCGCACCCACACCCACAAACATTTCAACGAAATCTGAACCGGAGATGCTGAAGAAAGGCACCTTGGCCTCGCCTGCAATGCTCTTGGCCAATAAGGTTTTACCGGTGCCGGGAGGGCCAACCAACAGCAAGCCACGTGGGATGCGGCCACCTAGTTTTTGAAATCTGGCGGGGTCTTTCAAAAAGTCGACCACCTCTTTCACTTCTTCTTTGGCTTCGTCGCAACCCGCCACATCGGCAAAAGTAACTTGATTGGTGTTTTCATCAAGCATGCGCGCTTTGCTTTTGCCAAAGCTAAAGGCGCCGCCTTTGCCGCCGCCTTGCATTTGGCGCATGAAATAAACCCAAACACCAATGAGCAAAAGCATGGGGCCCCAGCTGACCAGCAAACTCATCAGCAGAGAGCCCTCTTCGCGAGGTTTCACATCAAACTTCACGCCATTGGCAATGAGGTCGCCAACCAAGCCGCGGTCTAAATAAGTGGCAGTGGTTTTGATGCGGCGATCGTCGGTGGTGACGGCTGAAATTTCGGTGCCGCCTTGACCCTCTTGAATGGTGGCCGTTTTGATGCGGTTGCCTCTAACTTCCTCTAGAAAGTCTGAGTAGCCCAGGTAACCTGAGCCGACACCCGATCGGTTGTCGAATTGTTTGAATACAGTGAAGAGCACCATGCCAATCACAAGCCATACGGCGATCTTTGAAAACCAAGGGTTGTTCAAGAAGAGCTCCCAGTTAAACGTCTAATGAACGATCATTCTAGACTTTTGAAAGTGCGACGGGGCCAATTTACCTTGACTTAGCCTTAAAAGTAGAAGGAAATTTGATGGACTGCGTTGCGATTAAGTCGATTCGGCAGAACTGAGCCTGTTTTTAGGTTCAATTCCCACCAAAAACTGCTCTGAGGATTTGTCTCGGGAAGCCTTGGGTTTGATCGGTTTGACGGTTTTGAAAGAGTCCTTGAACAGCTTCACCAGTTGGCTGTAGCCACTCCCGTGAAAGACCTTCACCACCAAGGCCCCTTGCGGCTTCAGGTGCATTTGAGCAAATTCAACCGCCAATTCAATCAGGTGTGTAATTCTTGCAGCATCCACAGAGTCAATGCCCGACAGATTGGGCGCCATGTCTGACACCACCACATCGACAGGCCGATCGCCCACAATGGCTTGAACTTGGGCCAGCACATCGGCTTGCGTAAAGTCACCCTGAATGAAGTGGACGCCTTCAACCGGCTCCATGGGCAACAGGTCTACAGCCAAGATGGTGCCGTTCAAATCTCCCACCGCCGCACCCCCTGGCGAAAGCCTGCGCCGAACATATTGGCTCCAAGCCCCAGGCGCTGAGCCCAAGTCAACGACCAAATTGCCTGGTTTGATGAGGCCAAAAGTTTCGTCAATTTCTTTCAGTTTATAGGCCGCCCTCGCCCGATAGCCTTCTTTTTTGGCCAACTTGACATAGGGGTCATTGACGTGGTCGTTCAACCACGACTTGTTGACTTTTTTACTTTTGGTTTTTACTTTCATGATCTTCCGTTCAAGCAGGGATAATAGCGCCATGTCCCAAATTCAATTGACTCCCGCCCAACGCAAGGTTCACCGAGCCGAAGCGCACCACCTCGATCCTGTTGTCATGGTTGGCAACGACGGCCTCACGCCCGCTGTTGTCAAAGAAACTGACGCGGCCCTCAAAGCCCACGGCCTGATCAAAATTCGCGTTCTGGGTGACGACCGTGCTGCCCGCGAAGCCATGTACAAGCAACTGGCTGATGACTTGAGCGCAGCGCCTATTCAGCACATCGGTAAATTGCTGGTGCTTTGGCGCCCCTTGCCTGAAAAGGAAAAATCCGTTTCCGAAGATCGCATGGCCGGACCCCGTGATTTTAAGGTCTTGAAGTACAGCAGCCGCGGTGGTCAAAGGCCTGAGGTTAAAACATTGCGTGTCTTGGGCAACCAGCGCCTGACATCGGGCGGCCAAGTCAAGCGCGCCAAAGTGAAACAAAAGTCGATCAAAAAGCGCAATCAAGCCTAAACCAAGACAGTGTCCATGCAGACCTCCCAACGTCACATCATTTGCATGAAGTGGGGCACCAAGTATGGACCCGAGTATGTCAACCGCTTGTACGCCATGGTGCGTAGGCACCTCACGGGCGACTTCAACATGGTCTGCCTCACAGACGATGGTCAGGGTATTCGCAGCGAAGTTCAGTGCCTGCCCATTCCGGCATTGGACTTACCGCCGGGCATTCCCGAACGAGGCTGGACCAAACTGGCCTCCTTCACCAAAGACCTGCATGGCCTTAGCGGCACCGCTTTGTTTCTAGATGTCGATGTGGTCATCACAGGCAGCCTCGATGGATTCTTTGAAGTGCCCGGCAAGTTCATGATCATTCACGATTACAAACGACCTTGGCGACTGACCGGTAACTCTTCGGTTTACCGTTATGAGCTGGGCGCACACCCAGAGGTGCTCGAATACTTCCGAAATAATTTCGAAAGCATTCGCCAACAATTCAGAAATGAACAGGCCTATCTCTCAGACTTCATGCACCGCCTTGGCCATCTGGCTTACTGGCCCTCAGAGTGGTGCCCCAGTTTCAAATACCACAGCATTCCAAGTTGGCCCACCAACTATTGGACGCCCCCACACATTCCAACCGATGCACGCATTGTGATTTTTCATGGTGAGTGCAATCCGCCAGATGCCTTGGCCGGCAAGCGCAATCGAAGATTCAGGTTCATCAAGCCAGCGCTTTGGGTGGCCGAGCATTGGAAAGAATAGAACACAAAAAAAGGCGTTGAACGCCTTTTTTTGATGCAGTTGCGCGTTCTTAGATGTAAGACACCGCCACAATTTCATAACGCTTCTCGCCACCAGGCGCTTGAAACACGGCCACATCGCCCTCTTCTTTGCCAATGAGTGCGCGCGCAATGGGGCTGCTGATGTTGATCAAGCCCAACTTGAGATCGGCTTCGTCTTCGCCCACAATTTGGTACTTGACCACCTCACCCGAGCTTTCCTCTTCCAACTCGACAGTGGCGCCAAACACAACACGACCACCAGCATCCACGGATGCAGGGTCGATGATTTGAGCTGCAGAAAGTTTGCCTTCGACTTCTTGAATGCGGCCTTCTACAAAACCTTGACGGTCTTTGGCAGCGTCGTACTCGGCGTTTTCACTCAAGTCGCCTTGCGCCCGGGCCTCGGCAATGGCGTTGATCACCCAAGGACGCTCAACGGTTTTCAATTGGTGCAGTTCAGCTTTGAGCTTTTCAGCACCGCGAAGGGTAATGGGAATGGTCGCCACTTGGATGTCTCCGTATTTCTTTTAGACGCTCAACATGGCGTGCATTTCTTGAACAGAAATGACGTCCAAATTGTCGATGTATTTCATGCCTTCAACCGCAGCTTCAGCGCCCGCAATTGTAGTGAAGGTCGTCACCCGTGCCAAGAGCGCTGAAGTGCGAATGGCTCTGGAATCGGCAATTGCGTTGCGTCGCTCTTCCACTGTGTTGATGACCAAGGCGATCTCCTTGTTCTTGATCATGTCCACAATGTGGGGGCGTCCTTCAGTGACTTTGTTAACCGCCTGAACCGCCACGCCTTCTGCCGCAATGGCTGCTGCTGTGCCTTTGGTCGCAAAAATTTCAAAGCCCTGCGCCACCAAATCGCGTGCGATCTTCACAGCACGTTGCTTGTCATTGTTCTTCACCGTGAGGAATACCTTGCCTTCACGTGGCAGCTTGGTGCCGGCACCCATTTGGCTTTTGACAAAAGCTTCGCCAAAGGTTTTGCCCACTCCCATGACTTCACCGGTGGACTTCATTTCGGGGCCCAAAATAGTGTCTACACCAGGGAATTTGACAAACGGGAACACCGCTTCCTTGACACTGAAATAAGGGGGCGTGACTTCTTTGGTGATGCCCTGTGATGCCAAGCTTTGGCCGGCCATGCAGCGAGCCGCGACTTTGGCCAATTGAATGCCAGTGGCCTTGGACACATAAGGCACCGTGCGGGAAGCGCGGGGGTTAACTTCCAACACATAAATGACATCTTTGCCGTCAACGTGTTGAATGGCGAACTGCACATTCATCAAACCCACCACGCTTAAGGCGCCCGCCATGGCGGCGGTTTGTCGCTTCAGCTCGTCCACGGTGGCCGCGCTTAAGCTGTAAGGTGGCAAAGAGCATGCAGAGTCACCACTGTGTACGCCAGCTTGTTCAATGTGCTCCATGACGCCACCTATGAAGGTTTTGCCTTCAGGGTCGCGAATGCAGTCAACATCGCACTCAATGGCATCGTTCAAAAAACGATCGAGCAACACGGGAGAGTCGTTGCTGACCTTCACCGCTTCGCGCATGTATCGCTCAAGGTCGCGCTGCTCGTGCACAATTTCCATGGCACGACCGCCCAGCACGTAGCTGGGTCGAACCACCAAGGGGTAACCTAGGGCAGCGGCTTTTTCCAAGGCTTCTGGTTCTGTGCGCGCAGTGGCATTGGGAGGCTGACGCAAACCCAGCTCGTGCAACAACTTTTGAAAACGCTCGCGGTCTTCAGCCGCGTCAATCATGTCGGGGCTGGTGCCAATGATGGGCACGCCAGCGGCTTCTAAGCCCAGCGCCAACTTCAAAGGTGTTTGACCACCATACTGAACGATCACACCCAGTGGCTTTTCTTTGTCCACAATTTCAAGCACATCTTCCAAAGTGAGTGGCTCGAAATACAAGCGGTCTGAGGTGTCGTAGTCTGTTGAAACTGTTTCGGGGTTGCAGTTGACCATGATGGTTTCGTAGCCATCTTCGCGCATGGCCAAAGCGGCGTGCACGCAGCAGTAGTCAAACTCAATGCCCTGGCCAATTCGGTTAGGGCCGCCACCCAAGACCATGATCTTTTTGTTGGTGGTGGGTTCTGCTTCGCACTCGTCTTCATAAGTGGAATACATGTAGGCTGTGTCGGTAGAGAACTCAGCAGCGCAGGTGTCTACCCGCTTGTAAACCGGCCGAATGTTCATGGCGTGACGCTGAGCGCGCACTTCATGCTCAGTGGTTTTAAGCAGCTTGGCCAAGCGGCGATCTGAGAAACCTTTTTTCTTCAAGGCGCGCAATTCATCAGCAGTGATGGCTTGCAGGTTGGTGGTTTCCAACTCAAGTTCAATCTTCACGATGTCTTCAATTTGCACCAAGAACCAAGGGTCAATTTTGGTGAGGTTGAATACCTCATTCACGCTGAGGCCCATGGCGAAAGCATCGCCCACATACCAAATGCGATCGGGTCCTGGCTCCCCCAATTCTTTTTCCAGCACTTCGCGGTCTTGGGTTTTTTCATTCAAACCATCAACACCCACTTCTAAACCGCGCAAGGCTTTTTGGAAGGACTCTTGGAAGGTGCGGCCCATGGCCATCACCTCGCCCACCGACTTCATTTGGGTGGTAAGGCGGCTGTCGGCTGTAGGGAATTTTTCGAAAGCAAAGCGGGGAATTTTGGTAACCACATAATCGATACTGGGCTCAAAACTGGCCGGTGTGGCACCGCCCGTGATTTCGTTGCGCAATTCGTCCAAGGTGTAACCCACCGCCAATTTGGCTGCCACTTTGGCAATGGGGAAACCTGTGGCTTTGGAGGCCAAAGCAGATGAACGCGACACACGCGGATTCATCTCAATGACCACCATGCGACCGTCTTGAGGGTTGATGGAGAACTGCACGTTAGAGCCGCCCGTGTCGACACCAATTTCACGCAAGACCGCCAAGCTGGCGTTTCGCATGATTTGGTATTCTTTGTCGGTGAGGGTTTGCGCAGGCGCTACCGTGATGGAGTCGCCGGTGTGCACACCCATCGGGTCTAAGTTTTCGATAGAGCAGATGATGATGCAGTTGTCCGCCTTGTCGCGCACCACTTCCATCTCGTATTCTTTCCAACCTAACAATGACTCTTCAATGAGCAATTCGTTGGTGGGAGAGGCTTCTAAACCACGTTTGCAAATGGTCTCAAACTCTTCCGGGTTGTAGGCAATGCCGCCACCAGTGCCGCCCAGCGTAAAGCTAGGACGAATGACTGTGGGAAAGCCCACAGTGCGCTGCACATCCCAAGCTTCTTCCAAGCTGTGGGCAATGCCCGAGCGCGCAGAACCCAGACCAATTTTAGTCATGGCGTCTTTGAACTTCAAGCGGTCTTCGGCTTTGTCGATGGCTTCGGGCGTAGCGCCAATGAGTTCGACTTTGTATTTGTCGAGCACGCCGTTGTGCCACAAATCGAGCGCGCAGTTGAGCGCTGTTTGGCCGCCCATGGTGGGCAAGATGGCATCGGGGCGTTCTTTGGCAATGATCTTTTCAACCGTTTGCCAAGTGATGGGTTCGATGTAGGTGACGTCTGCGGTGGCAGGATCGGTCATGATCGTGGCGGGGTTGCTGTTGATCAAGATGACTTTGTATCCCTCTTCGCGCAAAGCTTTACACGCTTGCACGCCAGAGTAATCGAACTCACAGGCTTGGCCAATGATGATGGGGCCAGCGCCAATGATGAGGATGCTTTTGAGGTCGGTGCGCTTTGGCATGTTATTTTTTCTCCATCAGGTTGATGAAGCGATCGAAGAGATAGGCAATGTCGTGAGGGCCTGGAGAGGCCTCGGGGTGACCTTGGAAACAAAACGCAGGCTTGTCAGTGCGGGCCAAGCCTTGCAAGGTGCCGTCAAACAAAGACACGTGCGTGGCGCGCAAATTGGCGGGTAAGGTTTTTTCGTCCACCGCAAAACCGTGGTTTTGGCTGGTGATGGACACACGACCCGTGTCAAGTTCTTTGACCGGGTGATTGGCACCGTGGTGGCCGAACTTCATTTTGAAAGTTTTGGCACCACTGGCCAAGGCCATGATTTGGTGACCCAAGCAAATGCCGAAAGTGGGAATGCCGATTTCAATGAGTTCTTTTGCAGCTTGAATGGCGTAATCGCAGGGCTCTGGGTCGCCAGGGCCATTGGACAAGAAAATGCCATCGGGTTTGTGCTTGAGCACTTCGGCGGCGGGCGTTTTAGCCGGAACCACCGTGACTTTGCAGCCGCGTTCGGCCAGCATGCGCAAGATGTTTTTCTTCACACCAAAGTCGTAAGCCAGCACATGAAAACGAGGTGCTGTTTGTTGGCCATAGCCACTGCCCAGTTGCCACTCAGACTCGGTCCAAGCGTAGAGAGATGAGACAGATACTTTTTGGGCCAAATCCAAACCGGCCATGGCAGGCGCAGACTGCGCAGCTTTAACGGCATTTGCTTTGAGTTCGGACGTGACTGCCTGGCCCACAGCCAAGGCCACGATGGCACCGTTTTGGGCGCCCTTGCTTCTTAACAGGCGAGTCAGTTGGCGGGTGTCAATGTTGGCAATGGCCACTGTGCCACTGCGTGACAAATAAGCTGAAAGCGTTTCTGTTGAACGGAAATTGCTGGCAACCATGGGCAGATCTTTGATGATCAAGCCAGCAGCATGGACTTTGTCAGATTCAACATCCTCTGGGTTGACGCCATAGTTGCCAATGTGCGGGTACGTGAGGGTGACGATCTGCTGGCAGTAGCTAGGGTCAGTGAGGATTTCTTGATAGCCTGTGAGGGAGGTGTTGAACACCACCTCACCAACAGTAGAGCCAGAGGCTCCGATCGAGTTGCCGACAAAGACCGTGCCGTCTGCAAGCGCCAAAATGGCTAAGGGGAAGGTTCCCTGAAGAGACAAAAGCACTGGGTTCTCCGGTATGGTTCGGGTACGCCCCAGCACGCGCAAGATTCACCCTATAAGGCTCTCTTTTTGGCTGCTTTTGAAGGGAAATGGCTTGTTTTGAGCGGGTGCGTACAGGTTGATGCGGGAAAGCCTCTCATTATAGCCGTGACTCTGAGCGTCCCCGAGAGGGGTCTCACTGATTTTTTCAATGGCTGACCATTTACATTGAAGTGGCACTGGCGTGAAGGCAAATGGCCGCAGCAGTGGCCACATTCAAAGACTCCTCACCGCCGGGCTGAGCAATTCTGATTTTTTGGGTCACAAGGGCCATGATTTCGGCTGAAACGCCCTGCCCTTCATGTCCCATCACCCAAGCACACTTTCGAGTCAACCCACCCTTTTTGAGCAAGTCGTGCAAATACGGGCCTTCATGCACATCAGTGCCAAGCAAAGGCATCTTGAGAGATCGAAGGATCTCTGCATTGGCTGACTCAATCAATTGCAAGCCAAAATGCGCGCCGATACCAGCACGCAAAACTTTGGAGGACCACAAGCCGGCCGTGCCCTTGATGGCTACAACTTGCTTGAAACCGAAGGCAGAAGCACTGCGCAAAATGGCGCCCACGTTGCCAGCATCTTGAAGTCGGTCTAAAACCACTGTGGCGGCATGTGGGTCCAACTCTGGCGGCGCAGGCAGCGCCCATAAAAAACCCATTTTGGCGGGGGATTCAAGCGCACTCAAACCATTGAACAAGTCATCAGGCACTGTCCACACTTCATCCGCACATTGCGACCACTCAAATTCTGAGGCTTGCCATATGGACTCTGTGAAGATGGCCAATTCGGGTTTGAAACCTCTGTCCAATGCAGCCCGGCACAAGTGATCGCCTTCCAGCCAAACCAAACCCAGCTTGCGATAAGCCTGAGAGTCTTGGGCCAAACGTCGGATGGTTTTCAGCCGAAGGTTGTCTTTAGAAGTAATCAGTTTCATGGTTTTTGGGCGGCCAAGATGGCCTGCGTCACTGGCGCAAAGGTTTTACGGTGAAGCGGCGTGGCACCCCAATTCTGCAGAGCCTTTAGGTGAACTACGGTGCCATATCCTTTGTGCGCATCAAAGCCATACTCTGGATACTGTCGGTGCATTTCGTCGCACATTCGATCGCGATACACCTTGGCCAGAATAGAAGCTGCAGATATTTCTTGGACTTTTTCATCGCCTTTCACAATGGCTTCTGCGCGCACATCCAAGATAGGCAGGCGATTGCCATCGACATACACCAAGGTGGGCTTCAAGCGCAAAGCCTCAACTGCCCTTTGCATGGCCAACAGCGTGGCTTGCAAAATATTCAAGCGATCGATTTCTTCCACGCTGGCCTCTGCAATGGCAAAACACAAAGCCTTGGCACGAATTTCGTCGAACAAACGCTCGCGAGTTTTGGCTGTTAATTTTTTAGAGTCTGCCAAACCTTTGATGGGCTTGAGCTCGTCCAAGATCACGGCGGCGGCCACAACGGGGCCCGCCAATGGGCCACGCCCAGCCTCGTCCACACCGGCCAGTAAACCAGGCGTGTCCCAGGCCAGGCTGACCTGTTCAGGCGTTAACAAGCGTTTGGATCGCATGGGCTGCCAATGTAGGAGTGTCACGAAGCAAAGACTGGTGCATGGTTTCAAAACGACTGGCCAATGCTTGGGCCTTTTCGGGAGAACGCAGCCAGTCTAAAACAGCCACAGCCATATTTTCGGGTGTGGCTTGGTCTTGCAAAAGTTCGGGCACGCAAAACTCTTGCGCCAAGATGTTGGGCAGGCCCACCCATGGCTGAAGTTTTTTGCGCTTCATCATTTGCCAACTGATCCAGTTCATGTTGTAAGCGATGACCATGGGCTTTTTAAACAGTGCCGCTTCGAGTGTGGCCGTGCCGCTGGCAATGAGCGTGACATCGCACGCCGCCAAGGCCGCATGTGACTGACCCTTCAAAATTTGAACTTGTGTGGCGCCTACCTTGTCGCGAATGCTTTCGATGGACGATTGCATGGCAGGCATGGCGGGCAACACAAACTGTAAATTGGGTTGCTGCTGGCTTAGCAAAATGGCCGTTTTCAAAAACCGCTCGGCCAAATAGGTGATTTCTGATTCGCGACTGCCCGGAAGCATTGCCACCACGGGCCTGTCAGCATCCAAGTTCAATTCATGCCGCGCTTTGAGCGTATCAACATGCATGGGAATGGCTTGCGCCAAAGGGTGTCCTACATAGGTGGCTGGAATGCCATGTGCATGCAGCAATTCAGATTCAAAAGGGAAAATGCACAGCACATGATCGACGCTCTGTTTGATTTTCTCAATGCGATCTGCACGCCAAGCCCAAATGGAAGGACACACAAAATGCACAGTTGGAATGCCAGTTTGCTTTAAATCACGCTCCAAGTCGAGGTTGAAATCTGGGGCGTCTACGCCCACAAAAACCTGCGGCGGCTTGGCCAGCAATTGTGCTTTGAGTTGATTTCGAATGCCCACAATTTCTCGGTAGTGCCGCAGTACTTCAACATAGCCGCGCACGGCCAATTTGTCTGAAGGCCATAAAGCCTTGAAGCCTTGCGCTTGCATGCGCGGTCCGCCGATGCCATACAAATGGGCTTCGGGCCATTGCGCACGAATGCCCTGCATCATCAAGCCTGCCAGCAAATCGCCTGAGGTTTCACCGGCCACCATGGCCATGGAAAAAGCCCCATCAGGGGCTTTTGGAAGCTGAGACATGCCAGGCGCTTGCACCACTTATCTCACAATGCCGCGGTCTGGTGAAGTACCTTGCAAGAAGCTGATCATCATGTCGACATCGTCCTTGGCTTCTGGGTACTTTTGCGAGAGCAACTCAATTTCTGCTTGAGACTGCGCCAGTGTGAGTTGCTGTCGGTACAAACTTTTGTACATGGACTTAACAGCTGAAATTCTTTCGGGCGTGAAGCCGCGTCTTCTCAAACCTTCAAAATTCATGGACCTGGCCTGTGCTGGCTGACCTTGTGCCATGACAAAAGGTGGCAAATCGGCAAACAACAAAGAATGCATGGCTGTGAAACTGTGCGCACCCAAACGGCAGAACTGGTGCACCACCGTGAAGCCGCCCAAAATAACCCAGTCGTCTACATGCACATGACCCGCCAACTGAGAACTGTTGGCAAAAATAGTGTGATTGCCCACCTTGCAATCGTGCGCCAAATGGACATAGGCCATGATCCAATTGTCGTTTCCCAATTGGGTGACACCGGTGTCGCCAGGGGAACCAATGTTGAAAGTGCAAAACTCGCGGATGGTGTTGCGCTCGCCAATCACCAACTCACAGGGCTCACCGGCATATTTTTTATCTTGCGGCACTGCGCCCAAAGAGATGAACTGAAATATTGTGTTGTCTTTGCCTATGGTGGTGTGGCCTTCAATGACACAGTGACTGCCCACCGAGGTACCAGCATCAATGCGAACATGAGGACCAATGACCGTGTAGGGCCCCACCGTGACACTGCTGTCTAGCTGAGCAGCAGGATCAACAATGGCTGTGGGATGAATACGAGGCTGAGTCGACATACGCTTGATGGGTTAAGACACTTTGCGCATGGTGCACATGAGTTCGGCTTCAACGGCAATTTCTTCGCCCACTTTGGCGCGCGCCTTGAACTTGAAAACGCCTGCTTTCATGCGATCTAGTTCAACTTCTAGAATGAGTTGATCGCCAGGCTCTACAGGCCGCTTGAAACGGGCACCGTCAATGCCAGCAAAGTAGTACACGGTGTTTTCATCGGGCGTCTCACCCATGGTGTCGAAAGCCAACAATGCCGCAGCCTGAGCCAATGCTTCTAGCATCAACACACCGGGCATGACCGGACGCGATGGAAAATGTCCAGAGAAATAAGGTTCATTGACAGAGACATTTTTCAGCGCTTTGATGCGCACACCCTTTTCGATTTCAAGCACTCGGTCGACCAATAAAATGGGAAAACGATGTGGCAATTGTTTGAGAATTTGGTAAATGTCCATCATGATTTGTTTTCCTGAAATGGTGGCTGAAGGAGTTGAGCCTCCATGGATTTAATTCGATCGCGTAGCTTGTGCAACTGCTTCAAACTGGCTGCATTCTTTTCCCATGTGACATTGTCGTCGAGGGGGAAAAGGCCAGTGTAATTGCCAGCTTGAGAAATAGAACGTGTGACCACAGAGGCTGCAGAAATGTGCACGCCATCAGCCAACGTTAAATGCCCCAAGACAATGGCCCCGCCACCTAAGGTGCAGTTGGCGCCAATGCGCGCACTGCCCGCCACTCCCACACAACCCGCCATGGCCGTGTGTTTGCCAATGTGCACGTTGTGACCTATTTGAATGAGGTTGTCGAGTTTGACGCCGTCTTCAATGAGCGTGTCTTGCAAAGCGCCTCGATCGATGCAGGTGTTTGCGCCAATCTCCACATCGTTCCCAATTTTCACAGCGCCGAGTTGTTCAATTTTTTCCCACGCGCCTTGGTGCAAGGCAAAGCCAAATCCGTCAGCACCTATCACGACCCCTGAGTGAACAATGCAGCGCTCACCAATTTCACAAGACTCACCTAAAGTCACTCTGGATTTAAGTTGAGAATAGGCGCCCACCTTGGCACCCCGCTCAACCACACACAATGGGCCGATGATGGCGGTGTCGGCAATGTGGGCTTCGGGGTCGACCACCGCACTAGGGTGGATTCGGGCACCCGCAGCAGGAGCGGTTTGCTTTTTCCAAAATTGCGTGAGTTTGGCAAAGTAGTGATAGGGGTCTTCGGTCACGATGCAAGCGCCGCGTGAGATGGCCAATTCTTTGAATTGCGGCGTGACAATGACACAAGCCGCATGCGATTGCGACAAATGCAATTGGTATTTAGGGTGACTTAGAAAACTTAAATCACTCGGTCCTGCTGTTTCAAGCGGCGCCAATTTTTCGATAGGTGTTTGTGGACTGCCGTGAAGGCTGCCGCCTAAGGCTTCAACAATGTCTCCAAGCTGCAGCACAAAACGTGTCCATTTCTCTCAGAGATTATTTGCCAGCCGTGGCGTTGAGAGACTTGATAACCTTGTCAGTGATGTCGTGCTTGGGGTTGATATAGACAGCTTCTTGGAAAATAACGTCGTATTTTTCTGTTTCAGCCACCACTTTGACTGCACGGTTTGCACGTTCTATGACCACTTGTTGTTCTTCATTTTTGCGCGTGTTCAGGTCTTCTTGAAATTCGCGGCGCTTGCGCTGGAACTCACGGTCTTGGTCCATGAGTTGCTTTTGACGGGTGTTGCGCTGTGTTTCAGACAAGGTGGGCGCTTCACGTTCAAATTTATCTGAGGCCGTCTTGATGGTGTTACCCAAGTCAACCAAATCTTTTTCGCGCTTTGAAAACTCTTGCTCCAACTTGGCCTGAGCAGACTTGGCAGTGCTGGCCTCGCGAAAAATGCGATCTGTGTTGACAAAACCGATTTTGAATTCCTGTGCGCTGACCGCGGCAGCACCCAGTGCACCGAGTGCCAACAAACAAACTTGTGAGAAATGACGAAGTGTTTTCATTAAAAGGAAGTTCCGATTTGGAATTGCAATCTTTGGATTTTATCCGTAACCTGACGCTTCATAGGCAAAGCATACGAAAAGCGCAAAGGACCCATGGGTGAAATCCAGCTTAAACCCACGCCGACAGAGGAGCGGAGTTCGCTGAGATTGACTTTTTCATGCTCACCAAAGGCTCGGCCGAGGTCGGTAAAGGCAAAAAGTCGCAAAGTTCGGTCGTTGCCCGCGCCCGGAAATGGTGCCATGAGCTCAGCATTCATGACAACTTTCTTGGGCCCACCCAAATACAGGCTGTTGGTGCTGTCTGAAGGCCCCAAAGTTGATTGCTGGAAACCGCGAACACTGCCCAAACCACCTACGAAGTAGTTTTTGAACAGCGGATAAGGCCGGTTTGACAAGCCTTGACCCCAGCCCAAGTCTGCATTCAAGGCCAATGTGTACTTTTTAGTTAAAGGCGTGTATTGCTGAATTTGGTAGTTGGTGCGAACGTAACGAGCGTCACCAGTGGCGCTTAAATCTGAATTGAAGCGTTGCAAAATGCCTCTCGTTGGCACCAAAGCGCTGTCTCGCCCATCTCTGGCCCAGCCAATGGTGAATGGCAATGCTGTGCTGGTATAGCCAAATTGCTGCATGTATTCGACATAAGCGTTGGGCAAGTTGTTGCCTGGGCGGATAGAGGTCTGCTCTAAATTGGCGCCGAAATAAACAGTGTCAATTTCACTGAAAGGCACACCAAAACGCATGCCAGCACCCGAACTGACCAAACTGTAGGCATTCAAGTCACCCAGATAAGGGCGCGTGGTGCGGTGAAATACGTCAATGGTTCGAGAAATACCTTCTGGCGTGAAGTACGGATCTGTGGTGCTGACCACAACCGTTCTGTTGTATCTGCTGGTATTGATTTCGGTGGCCAAGTAATTCCCAGATCCGAATGCATTTTCTTGGCGAATACCAAAGCTCAGAGCCACTTTTTCAGTCGAGGAGAATCCGGCTCCAAGTGAAACACTGCCAGTCGGTTTTTCCACCACATTGACGGTGAGGTCAACTTGGTCGGTGGTGGCTGGTACTTCTTGGGTATCAATGTTGACCTCGGTAAAGAAGCCCAAACGGTCGACACGATCGCGCGATAACTTGATTTTGTCGCCGTCGTACCAAGCAGATTCCAACTGCCTAAATTCGCGCCTGACCACTTCGTCGCGTGTTCGATTGTTGCCAGCCACATTGATGCGGCGAACATAAGCACGGCGAGAAGGTTCTGCAATGAGGACGAAATTCACACGGTTTGTCAATCGGTCAATTTCAGGCCGGGCATCGACACGCGCGAAGGCAAAACCAAACTTGCCAAAATAATCGGTAAAAGCTTTGTTGGTTTCGGCCACTGTTTCAGCGTTGTACGGCTGACCCAAGCCAATTTTGACAAGGGCTTTGAACTCGTCATCCTTGCCCAAATAGTTGCCTTCAAGCTTCACACCAGAAACGACGAAACGCTCCCCTTCCGTCACATTGATAGCAATCGAGATGTCTTGCTTGTCGGGGGAGATGGCCACTTGCGTAGAGTCAATTCGAAACTCTAAGAAACCACGGCTTAAATAGTAAGAGCGAAGCGTTTCCAAGTCAGCATTGAGCTTGGTCCGAGAATAACGATCAGACTTGGTGTACCAACTTAGCCAGCCTCCCACATCCAAATTGAACTGGTCTTTGAGGGTGTCTTCAGAGAAGTTTTGGTTGCCCGTGATTCGAATTTCTTTGATTTTGGACGGACCGCCTTCCGTGACTGTGAAGGTCAATTTGACACGGTTGCGGTCAACTGGTGTTACGGTTGTGACAACCTCGGCACCATACAAGCTGCGCGTGATGTATTGACGCTTTAATTCTTGCTCGGCTTTGTCTGCCAGGGCTTTATCGAAGGGGCGACCTTCAGAAATACCCACTTCTTTCAACGCCTTGATCAGGACATCTTTGTCGAACTCTTTCAAACCCACCCATTCAACTTCTGAAATGGATGGACGCTCTTCGACAATGACCACCAAGACATCGCCTTGGGCATCAAGCCTCACATCCTTGAACAAACCCAATGCAAACAAGGCACGAATGGCGGCTGCACCCGATTCATCGTTGTACATATCGCCAATGCGAAAAGGCAAAGAAGCAAACACAGTGCCGGACTCAATGCGCTGAAGACCTTCAACGCGAATGTCCTTCAATTTGAAAGGCTCAACGGCCCATGCAGACATGCTGCTGATGGCAGCTGCAACCAGCACGCACAAGTGTTGCAAGCGAAATCGATTGGGGAAAAAGTTCATGCGTTTGAATTAAGTAAAGAGTCGGGTCAGATCATTGAAAAAAGCCAATGCCATGATGAAAACCAACAAGGCTAAACCGACTTTTTGCAAACCCCGCTGCCAAGCAACGGAAACCGGATTGCCGGTCAAAGACTCCCAAAGATAATACATCAGGTGACCCCCATCCAACATGGGCAATGGCAGGAGATTGAGAAGTCCCAAACTGACGCTGATCAAGCCCAAAAAAGTCAAATAGGAAGGCAATCCCCTTTGGGCAGACTGCCCAGCCTGCTCAGCAATGGTCAAAGGGCCGCTCAGGTGCTTAGACGACGCCTCGCCTGTGAGCATTTGACCAATGAGCTGGCCCGTGAGGAGCGTGATTTGCTCAACTTGGCCGTAGCCACTGGCCAAGCCTTCCAAAAAACCTGCGCTCACCCACTCTGTGTCGGAGGGCTCACCCACCACAGCCCCAATGCGCCTGACAGCACTCGACTCGGGCTGACCTGGCAATGAAGTAAGCAAGGGTTTGACTGCCAGTGAAAGGCGCTGGCCTTGACGGTCAATCTCCCAAACTGCCGCCTTGTCCGATTCTTCTGCATTCTCTTCAGGGGCCACTTCGCCGCGAATCAATGCTCTTAAGTGCTGCGCATCCTTGACCTCTTGAAGGCCCACTTTTAAAACGCGATCACCTGTTTGCAAACCCGCAAGGTCAGCGGCGGCACCGGCCTCTACACGACCAATGACAGGCAAAATTTTAGGATGACCCCACCAAGCAACAGCGCTGAACAAGAGAAGCGCCAACAGCAAATTGGCCAAGGGGCCAGCCGCCACAATGGCCGCGCGAACTTTCAAACTGCGTTGATCAAAGGCCAGAGGAAGTTGATCGATGGCCACCGCAGCCTCTCGGCTGTCAAGCATCTGAACATAGCCCCCCAAAGGCAATGCGCTGATGACAAACTCGGTGTTTTGTCCTTCTGTTGGATGCTTGGCACGCCAACGGTAAAGTGCTTTTCCAAAACCAATTGAAAAAACCAAAACAGGCACCTTACAGGCTACCGCCATTCGGTAGTGGCCATACTCATGCACCGCAATTAAAAGGGTGAGTGCAAAGAGGAAAGCAAGCAGCGTTAGCACGGTGAGGCGTCAAGTACGGCAAGCACGGGCCACTTCGGAAGCTGTCGCACGGCTTTGCGCATCAAGCGCCAGCAAGTCAGGCAAGCTTTGGGGCGATTGCGGCTGCACTTTGGCCAAAGTTTCGGTGTTCACCTGGTGAATTTGATCAAATCTAATTTGCTTGTTCAAGAAAGCTTCTACCGCAACTTCATTGGCCGCATTGAGCACAGCACACGTACCGGAAGCTGCACTCAAAGATTGCCAAGCCAATTTCAAACCAGGAAATCTATCGGGGTGGCCATGGCCATCAATGGCTTCAAAGGTCATGGGCTTGAGATTGTGAAAATCAAGCGTTTGAGCACCCGAGTTAATTCGCTCAGGCCAACTTAAGCCGTATGCAATGGGGACACGCATATCGGGCGTGCCCAACTGAGCCACGATGGAAGTGTCTTTGTACTTGACCATGGAGTGAATGATGCTTTGCGGATGAATGACCACAGAGATCTGCGCTGGCGATACGCCAAACAAATAACGCGCCTCAATGACTTCCAAGGCTTTGTTCATCATGGTGGCGGAGTCGACTGAAATTTTTCGGCCCATGACCCAATTGGGGTGTGCACAGGCTTCTTCGGGTGTGACGTTTCTCAAACTGGCGACATCGCGCGTTCTGAATGGGCCGCCCGATGCAGTCAAGATAATTTGATCAATGCGTTCCGCCCAAGTGCTTGGGTTTTCAGGCAAAGACTGAAACACCGCCGAGTGTTCACTGTCGATGGGCAACAACACAGCGCCGCCTTTTTTGACCGCACTTAAAAAGACTTCACCGCCCACCACCAAGGCTTCTTTGTTGGCCAACAACAAACGCTTGCCTGCATGGGCCGCAGCCAAGCAAGGAGACAAACCCGCAGCGCCCACAATGGCGGCCATCACGGCATGCACTTCTTCGTGAGCAGACACCCAGTCCAAAGCTTCAGGCCCCCACCGCACTTCGACAGCTAAGCCTTCAGCTTTGATGCGTTCCGCTAGCAAACGCCCCGCATCTTCTTGGGCCATCACTGCAAACTTGGGCTTGAATTGCGCGCATTGCGCCAAGATCACATCGACCTGCTTGGACGCCGTTAAGGCAAACACCTGAAACCGGTCTAAATGCTTTGACAGGACGTCCAAGGTATTGGTGCCAATGGAACCGGTAGAACCCAGAATCGTAATGTTTTGTTTCATATGGAAGGCACGCTGTTTAAACTTTGGGCCAGTGCAGCAACATCATGGCGATGGGCAAGGCTGGCAACAAGGCATCCAAACGGTCAAGTACGCCACCATGACCTGGCAAAAGCTTAGAACTGTCTTTGACACCCGCACTGCGCTTCACCAAGGATTCGACCAAATCGCCCACGACGCTCATGGTGGTTAAAAATATGAGGCTCAATGCCCATAGAAAAAATCCATGCTGGGTCATTTCCGTGAAAAAACTGACGCCTGTCCAATGGTAGGTTTGCTCTAGGTGCATCCACCCGAAGGCAATCAAAAATACACCCAACAAACCACCAATAGCACCTTCCCAACTTTTACCAGGGCTGACAGTTGGGGCTAATTTTTGGTGGATGATTTTGCCACCCAAAGCCCTGCCAAAGAAATACGCGAAGACATCGGCCGCCCACACCACACAAAATATGGAGAGTAACAATTGGACGCTAGCCGTTCGCGCTTGTGCCATGGCCAACCATGCCAACCACAACATGAGAACGCCCAAAGACCAGCGAACATTCTGACGCCACAAGGCCCAACCCTGAACGCCTCGCAGCAGCATCCATGCCGTCAAACCAACCCAAGTTGCACCTGCCAACCACCAAACCCATGTTTCTGTTTGAGTGGTCCAACCCGCCCACCATGCAATGAAACACATGACTGCACAGATCAAACCTGATAGAGCAGACTGCACACTGGTCATGCTGTTCATACGAGCCCACTCCCAAGCGCCAGCAGCAATAAGAAGAGCCGACAAAATAAGAAAGGCTTGTGGCGATTCTGCAAAAAGAGCTGGCAATAAAACGGCCAACAACGCCAATGCAGTGATGATGCGTTGTTTGAGCATCAAATCAACCGGATTGAGGGAAAGAGGTTGAAATTCGATGCATGAAATATGGCACCTTGACTCTTAAACAGCCATGATTTCTTGTTCTTTGCCAGCCACCAGCTGGTCAATTTCTGAAATGTGTTTGTCGGTCACTTTTTGAACTTCTGCCTCTGAGCGTTTTTGCTCATCTTCAGAAGCCAATTTGTCTTTGACCAACTTTTTGACCGATTCATTGGCGTCACGGCGCAAATTGCGAACCGCAATTTTGGCGTTCTCACCTTCGGTGCGAACCAGCTTGGTCATTTCTTTGCGACGCTCTTCGCTCATGGGCGGCATGGGCACGCGGATGAGGTCACCCATCGAAGCCGGGTTCAAACCTAAATCGCTTTCGCGAATGGCTTTTTCAATTTTGACGCCCATGCCTTTTTCCCATGGCTGAACGCTGATGGTGCGTGAATCGACGAGCGACAC
>Ga0214919_10002604_pt1 | contig 28154 bp, 28 predicted proteins | sample LL1503_MetaG_FD_177994 | JGI IMG/M metagenome (GOLD analysis project Ga0214919, IMG submission 177994) | Freshwater microbial communities from Lake Lanier, Atlanta, Georgia, United States - LL-1503 | ecosystem: Environmental > Aquatic > Freshwater > Lake | place: USA: Georgia | collected... | reverse complement strand
GATATGTTTGCAGCCATCAAGGCGGAGAAGGACTCTTTTTCTTCGGCCATGTTTTTGCTGCTGATCAGTTGCCTGCTTTTTTCTTCGCTGATTTACATCATCGAAGGGCAAGACCAGCCGGACGTTTTCCCCTCGATCCCGGCCGCCATGCATTGGTTTATCTTGACCATCATCTCCGGCTGGGGCAATGTGGATCCGGTCACCTTCCTGGGCGTGGTGCTGGTGGTGGTGACGCAAATTTTGGCTATTGCATTGGCTGCTATCCTGACCGGTGTGGTCGCCACCGCCTACACAGCGCAAGTACAACGGCGTGAATCTGAATACGAGCTGCAGGTGCGCGAAGTGCTAGCCGATGGCGTAGTCACCGAAGAAGAGCGAATCCAGCTCAAACAAATGCAAGCCAAGTTTGGCATGACCGACGAGCAGGTCGAGGCTATCGCCGAGCAAGTCCGGCACGAAAAAGCGGAAAGCACTGTAAAGTTGTAAGGCTCAGCCCCGAGGGCAAGCGCACTTACACAACTTGTATGCGTGCCAGTGAACCGAGGCCTAGGTCAATGACCCGTCATTGCCAGGGCACAGGCCGTTGCGATCCATGACTTCATTCCTGCATGGGTCGCCACGTCGCTTCGCTTCCCGCGATGACACTGGTTTGGTCACTGCGAAGCAGTGTGCCTAGGGCGCCGCCTTGCCGCGCAGCGCACCCACAATCCCACCTACCAGCGGCCAGACCAACATCAGCATAGCCAGGGCGAAGATGCCACCGACCAGGCCGTTGGACCAGAAGATAGACAAGCTGCCTTGCGACATGAGCATGGACTGACGGAAACTCGCTTCTGCCATATCGCCGAGCACCAGCGCCAGCACCATAGGCGCCATCGGGTACTTGAGCTTCTTGAACAAATAACCCACCAAGCCAAAGACCATCATCATCACCACGTCAAACATGGCGCTGTGCACGGTATAGGCTCCTATGGCGCAGATCACCACAATCACCGGCGCGATCACCGAGAAGGGGATGCGCAAAAACGCGGCCCAATAGGGCACGGTGGTCAACACCACCAGCAGGCCGACGATATTGCCCAGGTACATGGATGCGATAAGCCCCCAGACAAAGTCCTTGTGCTCAACAAACAGCATAGGCCCCGGTTGCAGGCCCCAGATCATCAGGCCACCCAGCAGCACGGCAGCTGTGGGTGAGCCGGGAATGCCCAGCGTCAGCATAGGCAACAAAGCCGAGGTGCCCGCCGCATGCGCAGCGGTCTCAGGCGCCAACACGCCTTCGATTTGGCCTTTGCCGAAAGATTCTGGGTCCTTGGACATGCGCTGCGCAATGCCATAGCTCATAAACGACGCGGGTGTGGCGCCACCGGGGGTGATGCCCATCCAGCAGCCGATGGCCGTAGAGCGCAAAAAGGTCAGCCAATACTGTGGGAGCGTTTTCCAGGTCTCCCACACCACTTTGGGGTTGAGCTTGGCGGACTTACCCTTAAAGGCCAAGCCTTCTTCCATGGTGAGCAAAATCTCGCCGATACCAAACAAGCCGATCACCGCGATCAAAAAGTCAAAGCCCTTGAGCAGCACCGGAAAACCATAGGTCATGCGCAATTGACCGGTGACCGTGTCCATACCCACCGCAGCCAGCGCAAAGCCAAGCATCATGGACACAATCACCTTGGCAGGCGGCTCCTTGCTCATGCCGACAAAGCTGCAGAACGTGAGCAGTTGCACCGCAAAGTATTCGGCCGGCCCGAAGTTCAGCGCGAACTTGGCCAACACCGGCGCTAAAAAGGTAATCAGCGCCACGGCAAAAAACGCGCCGATGAAAGAGGAGGTAAATGCCGCCGTCAAGGCCTGCGCCGCTTTGCCTTGTTGGGCCATGGGGTAGCCGTCAAAGGTGGTGGCCACCGACCAGGGCTCGCCCGGGATGTTGAACAAAATCGAGGTGATGGCCCCTCCAAACAAAGCACCCCAGTAAATACAGGAGAGCATGATGATGGCCGAGGTCGGGTTCATCGAAAACGTTAGCGGCAGCAAGATGGCAATACCATTGGCGCCGCCCAGACCCGGCAGTACCCCAATCAGCACGCCTAGGGTGATGCCGATCAGCATATAGGCGATATTGGGCAGCGTCAGCGCCACCGCAAAGCCATTGAACAGGTTGTTAATTTCGTCCATTAGAACCCCAGCATGTTTTCAATCGGGCCTTTAGGCAGAGGCACCAGAAACCATTTTTCGAACACTAGGAAAAACGTCAGCGGCACCCCGATCGACACGCCCAAACTGGGGGGCCATGCGAACTTGCCGTGGTGGCGCATGAAGTAGCCGATCAAAATGGCAGACGGCAGGTAAATGCCCAAAAACACCATAGCGACCACATAAATCACCATGGGCACTAGCATCTGAAAGACGGGCACCAACTCCTCACGTGTCGCAAATACCGCTTGTGACTTGCCCCACTTCAACAGCGTCGTCACCACCACCGTACCACTGGCAGCTAACAGGATCAGACCGATATAAAACGGGAAGTAGCCCGCTTGCGGACCCTCGTCGCCCCAGCCAATACCGACCCGCATGCTGTCGGTAATGACCATGCCGGCCAAGCCCATGATGATCAGGCCGACTACCAGTTCCGGGCCGCGCGTCAGCGTGGCCCCGGCGCTGGCTTCTTCCTGCTCTGGGGAATCGTGTGGAGTTGTCATTACGTAATACCCGTTTGTAGAGGTCTTAGTTGGCGAGGAAACCGGCTTCGCGCATCAACTCGCGATGCTGCTGCTCGGCTTTGCCCAGCCAATCGAAATAGTCCTTACCTGTTAATGAGATTTGCTTGAACGCGCCTTCTTCCATAAAGGCTTTCCATTCGGGCAGCGCGCTGACTTTCTTGAACAAGTCCAGGTAGAACTTCACCTGGTCGTCCGACACGCCGGGCGGCATAAAGATACCGCGCAACATCAGGTACTCCACCGGTAAGCCAGCTGAAGTACAGGTGGGGATGTCATTCCAAGATTGCGTGGCCGTGAGCTTGGTTTTGTAAGGAAGCTTGTCTTTATCAAATACACACAAGGGACGCAGCGCTCCCGAGCGCCAATGCGTTTCGGCCTCTATGGGGTTGTTTACCGTGGAGTCAATATGTTTGCCGACTAGTTGAACCGCTACGTCGCCACCACCCTTGAGCGGGATGTAAATCATTTTCTTGCCCGTGGATTTTTCCATCAGCACGGTAATGATCTGGTCCTCCTGTTTGGAGCCGGTGCCGCCCATTTTGAAAGCCTTGTCTGGTTGCGCTTTGACCGCGGCCATGTATTCGCCAGCTGTTTTGTAAGGGGTATCCGAATGCACCCACAAAATGAATTGGTCCAGTGCCAGCATCTGCACGGGTGTCATATCGCGCCAGTTAAAAGGCACACCAGTTGCCAGTGGTGTAGTAAACAAATTAGACAAAGTAATGATGATTTTGTGCGGATTGCCTTTATCGCCCTTCACATCCAAAAAGCCCTCAGCGCCTGCGCCGCCGGACTTGTTGACCACGATGATGGGCTGCGGACTGAGTTTGTTTTTGGCTACTACGCCTTGTAGAAAGCGCGCCATCTGGTCGGCACCGCCGCCGGTGCCTGCGGGCACTACAAACTCAATGGGCTTGGTCGGTTCCCAGGCTTGAGCTGGGGCCAAAAAGCTGGCCACCGCCAGCACCACAGCGCTTTGGGTCGCGCGAATCAGAGTTTTCAGCTTCATAGTTTCTCCTGGTGTATTAAAAAAAACCTTTCCGGGACTCGAGCATCAGCGCGCCCGGTACCGTGTGGATAACGAATTGTCAGCCTAGTCGGCTTCCAACGGCTAGGCCGCAAGCCCGTGCGAAGTCGCCCGCGCCCATTTTCTTGCCATCGTCGGCACGCAATTTCAGCACCTCGATCTGCCCGCTTTGGGTACTCACGAATATTGAGCTTTCAGTTATTGCGGTTATTTCTCCGGGCTTACCTTTGCTGTCGCCATAGCGCCCGATGCGGTGCTTGCGGCAATCGAATATAAACACCTTTTTATCCTGGGCCAGCGTCCAGGCGCCTGGCGCCGGGTTGCAGGCGCGGATCAGGTCATGGACCACGTCGATATGGTTGTGCCAGTGAATCTGCGACTCGGCTGCCAGAAACCATCCCTCGTAGCTTGCCTGCGATTCATCTTGCGCACTTTCCTGGTGCGTTCCGGCCACCACCGCGTCGGCGGCTTCCAGCAGTGCGCTCACGCCCAGCGGGAAAAGCTTGTTGAAATACAGCTCGCCCAAAGTCTCGTCCGGGCCGATGTCGCAGCGTTTTTGCAAAATAACTAGGCCTTCATCCAGGCCGTCGCTGGGGCGGAAGATAGTGAGGCCGGTTTCCTTTTCGCCACGCGACATGGCCCAGCTGATGGCCGAAGGCCCGCGGTACTTGGGGAGCAGCGAGGGGTGGTATTGGATGGTGCCGTGCTTGGGCACGTTCAGTAGCGATTGCGGCGCAAACTGCACCACATAAGCCATCACGCCCAGGTCTGGCGCCAGCGCCTGCATGGCTTGGTGCGCGTCGTCGCCGGTTAGCTTCTCCAATTGAAACACCTGCAAGCCGCGCGCCTGCGCTTCCACGCGCAGGGCATCGGGCTTGGTGCCGGGTTTTTCCGGCCGGCAGAACACGCCCACCACCTCGTCGCCGCGCGCCAAAAACGCCTCGAGGGCGGCTTTGCCGAAATCCTGTTGACCGATAAGCACGATTCTCATGACGTCCAACCTTGTAGTGGCGGCCTAGGGCCGCTCGGCTTTTCTTAGTTTCTTAGATTACTTTGGCTTCGCGCAGCGCGCCGATGTCACCGGCCGAGTAGCCCAACTGCATCAGCACCTCGTCAGTATGCTCGCCCAGCAGCGGCGAGCGCGTTACTTCGGTAATGCTGTCGGACATCTTGATCGGGTTGCCCACCGTCAGGTACTTGCCCCGCTCAGGGTGGTCCACTTCCACCACGGTGCCGGTGGCACGCAGTGAAGGCTCCTCGGCGATTTCCTTCATCGACAAAATCGGGCCGCAGGGGATGTCAAACTTGTTCAGGATGTCCATGGCCTCGAACTTGGTCTGGGTCATGGTCCATTCTTCAATGCGCGCAAAAATCTTCTTTAAATGCGGCAGGCGCTTCGGGGGTGTCGCGTAGTCGGGGTGGGTAATCCAGTCCTCCTGTCCGATCACCTTACAGACCGCAGGCCACACCGCTGCTTGGGTGATGAAGTAGATGTACGCGTTGGGGTCCGTCTCCCAGCCCTTGCACTTGAGGATAGAGCCGGGCTGGCCACCGCCTGAAGCGTTGCCGGCGCGGGGCACGGCATCACCAAATGGCGTGTCTGGGAATTGCGGGTACTCGTTCATGGTGCCGGTGCGGTCCAGGCGCTGCTGATCGCGCAGCTTGACGCGGCACAGGTTGAGCACCGCATCTTGCATAGGCGCCAACACCTTTTGGCCACGCCCGGAGCTGTTGCGCTGAAAGAGCGCCGCCACAATGCCTAGTGCCAAGTGCAAGCCGGTGCCCGAGTCGCCAATCTGCGCACCCGTGACCATCGGCGGGCCGTCGTCAAAACCGGTGGTCGATGCCGCGCCGCCCGCGCATTGCGCCACATTTTCATAGACCTTGCAGTCCTCGTATTTGCCAGGGCCAAAGCCTTTTACCGACGCCACAATCATGCGTGGGTTCAGCTCCTGGATGCGCTCCCAGGTAAAGCCCATACGGTCTAAGGCGCCGGGGGCAAAGTTTTCCACCAACACGTCGCAGGTCTTGATCAGCCGGTCCAGCACCTCTTTGCCCTTGGGGTCTTTGGTGTTGACGGTGATCGAGCGCTTGTTGTGGTTGAGCATGGTGAAGTACAGGCTGTCCACGCCGGGAATGTCGCGCAGTTGCCCGCGAGTGGCATCGCCTTCGCCGGCTTTTTCCACCTTGATAACGTCGGCGCCAAACCAGGCCAGCAACTGCGTGCAGGTCGGTCCGGACTGGACATGGGTGAAATCGAGAATACGTACGCCGTCTAATGCTTTGCTCATAGCTGAAGAGTCCTTTGGAATTGCAAAAATCAGGTTTTTTTCGCGGTCTGCGGATTGAGCATGGTAATGCGTCCGCTTTCCGTGCCTGCTGTCTCATCGATGACAGCATTTATCAGGGTAGGTTGACCGCTTGCGATTGCGGCTTCCATGGCCTCTTGCAGTTGGGCCGGAGTGGTGGCTTGTACGCCTACCCCACCAAAAGCTTCCATCATTTTGTCATAGCGCGCGCCTTTGACGAAAACCGTGGGCGCCACGTCCGCGCCGCCCGATGCGTTGACGTCGGTACCGCGATAAACCCCGTTGTTATTGAAAATCACCACGCATATCGGTAGGTGGTAGCGGCAAATCGTCTCTACCTCCATGCCGCTAAAGCCAAAGGCGCTGTCGCCCTCGATGGCAATCACCGGTTTACCGGTCACCACGGCGGCGGCGATAGCAAAGCCCATGCCGATGCCCATCACGCCCCAGGTACCCACGTCCAGGCGCTTGCGCGGTTGGTACATATCCACAATGCTGCGGGTGAAGTCCAGGGTGTTGGCGCCTTCGTTGACCAGCATCGCGTCCGGGTGCGCCTTGATGACGGCGCGCACCGCGCTCAAGGCGCTGTGGAAATTCATGGGAGAGGGGTTTTTCGCCAGCGTCTCGGTCATCTTGGCTTGATTGGCGTCGCGCTTGCTAAACACCGGGCCGGTCCAGTCCGCCGGGGCCTTGGGCCAGTGGCTGCCCATGCCTGCCACCAGAGCCGCCACGCACGAGCCGATGTCGCCCACCAGCGGCGCGGCAATCGCGACATTGCTGTCCATCTCGGTCGGCGATATATCTATTTGTATGAATTGCTTGCCGGTGGGTGCGCCCCAGGTTTTGCCCTTGCCGTGCGAGAGTAGCCAGTTCAGGCGCGCACCAATTAATAGCACCACGTCCGATTCGGCCAGCACATAAGAGCGCGCTGCCGAGGCGCACTGCGCGTGCGTATCGGGAAGCAAGCCTTTGGCCATAGACATAGGCAGATAAGGAATGCCCGAAGTCTCCACCAATGCGCGGATGTCGGCATCCGCTTGCGCATAGGCCGCTCCCTTGCCCAGCAAAATCAGTGGGCGCTTGGCGCCTTTGAGTAAGTCCAGCGCACGGGCTACCGCGTCCGGGGCAGGAATCTGGCGTGGCGCCGGGTCCACCACCTTAATGAGTGAGGCCGCGCCCTTGGCCGCGTCCATAGTCTGCGCAAACAGTTTGGCCGGCAAATCCAGGTACACACCGCCGGGACGCCCCGACAATGCCGACCGAATGGCGCGCGCAATGCCCACGCCAATGTCCTCGGCATGCAGCACCCGAAAGGCCGCTTTGCACAAAGGCTTGGCAATCGCCAGTTGGTCCATCTCTTCGTAATCGCCTTGCTGCAAATCGACAATCTCGCGCTCGCTGGAGCCGCTGATCAAAATCATCGGAAAGCAATTGGTCGTGGCATTGGCCAGCGCCGTCAAGCCGTTTAGAAAGCCCGGGGCTGAAACGGTAAGGCAAATGCCCGGCTTTTGCGTCAAAAAGCCCGCCGCCGCCGCGGCATTGCCCGCATGCTGCTCGTGGCGGAAAGAAATAACCCGCATGCCTTGCCCCTGCGCCATGCGCGTGAGGTCAGTAATCGGAATGCCCGGCAGGCCAAAGATGGTGTCAATGCCATTGAGCTTGAGGGCATCAATGACCAAATGGAAACCGTCGATTTGCGCGTCTGAATCGGCAACGGCATGGTTCTCTTGGGGGCTGGTGGCAGTCATGGGTTGGCTCCGTGAAGAAATGGATGGCGCGGTTTTCCACCGGCTGTAATTAGTACCTGACTCCCTGGCCTTAGGCCTGTATTCCCAGCCCAGCCGGGCCGAATACAGCCTTGGCGCAGAGCACCAGGCGCGGCCTTTGGCGCTAGGAATTCAGCCTGTGAAATTCACTCTCGCATAGTAGGCTCTTGCGCGGCAAATTTCGAGAGGGTAAATACCTAGACGGGGGCGGCTTCAGTCACTTGGACGCCTACCTTAAACTGCCCTCATGGACCGCCAAACTGCTTTAACCCTGTTAAGTGCGCACAAGCCGCACCTGCAAAGCCAATTTGGCGTGCGCAGCTTGGCTACGCGCGTATAGATGACGACGTGCTCTGGAGCATTGTCAACACCGATATACCGGCGCTGCAAAGCGTGCTGCGCGAATTTAATGCTGCGCCTTAAAAAATTGCTTCTCAGTTTTGTCGCGCTACCCATCTCAACATGGCCTGGCACGCTAGCCTTCAGGCCGCAGCCACCGCCTAAAGCAAAGTGCTAATGCCCTCAAGACAAGTCCAAATGACCTCTCCAATCTCACAATTCTAAGAAATAACCTTGAAATTTTAACGTAATGCGTTAAAATTTCAATAATGATAGATCGCCAAGCCCTTTCCCTGCTGTCACAGCGCCTCCATGAATCACCGGCGGTGGTGTTGCTCGGGCCGCGCCAGGTGGGCAAAACTACCTTAGCGCTTCAACTGGCCAGCACTTGGCCTGCAGGCGCCACCTACCTTGATTTGGAGCGTCCGGCCGACCGCATGCGGCTATCGGATGCGGATGCTTTCCTCCGTGCCCAAGGTGGCAAGTTGCTTATCTTGGACGAAATCCACCGCATGCCCGGCTTGTTTGAAGTCTTGCGCGGCATCATCGACGAGCGTCGTCGTGGCGGGGAGCGTTTTGGCCATTTCCTGCTCTTGGGTTCGGCCTCGTTGGACTTGATGCAGCAAAGCAGCGAAACCTTGGCTGGTCGGGTGGCTTATCTTGAAATCGGGCCGGTGCACGCCTTGGAGTGGCCCGCGGCCGATTTGGAAACGCTGTGGCTAAGAGGCGGTTTTCCCGACAGCTTGCTGGCTGCAAGCGACGCCGCAAGCCTGCGCTGGCGCGAAGACTTTGTGCGCAGCTACTTGCAGCGCGATGTGCCCATGTTTGCCCCGCGTCTGCCTGCCGAAACCGTGGGCCGCTTGTGGACCATGGTGGCCCACCAGCAAGGCGCATTGCTGCAACAAAGCCGCCTGGCCAGTGGCCTGGGCATAAGCAGCCCGGCGGTCGAGCGCTACGTCGATTTGCTAGTGGACTTACAACTGGTTCGACGTCTGCGCCCCTGGAGCGGTAACGTGGGCAAGCGCTTAGTCAAAGCGCCCAAGGTGTATGTCCGCGATAGCGGATTGGTACATGCGCTGTTGGGTTTGGGTAATTTGCACGATCTGGCGGGCCACCCGGTGTGTGGCCCCAGCTATGAAGGCTTTTGCATTGACAACCTGATGGCCGCCGCCAGCCCCAACTGCACGGCTTACAGCTACCGCACCCATGCGGGCGCGGAGATCGACCTGCTGATCGAGCGCGCCGGGCAACCGTGGATGGCCATCGAAATCAAACGCTCCACCGCACCTACCTTGAGCAAAGGCTTTGACATTGCTTGCGCAGACCTGAACATCGCACAGCGCTATGTGGTCTACCCAGGTATCGAACGCTTTGCGACGCGCTACGGCACGCAGGCGATTGGGCTGGTGGAATTGATGCAGGTGCTGCGCAAGGTCTAATACAGACTCGCATACGCTACGCGCCACTACGTCCACCATGCCCTGGCACGCCAGCCTCCAACTTGACTACAGCCTAGAAAAAGGGCGCACCGTGGCCCGCCACCAGCACGTCGGGCCTTTGCGCATTTTGCAAAGCCTGTACCCGGAGGGCGATGCGGTGTGCCACAACGTACTGGTGCACCCGCCGGGCGGTCTGGTGGGCGGCGACACCTTAGAGCTGTCTATCCACGCCGCTGCGGGTAGCCACGGCTTGATGACCACGCCAGGCGCCACCCGCTTTTACCGCGCCGAAGATGCCCCGGCGCGACAGATCACTCGGCTGCAATTGGATGAGGGCGCCCGTCTGGAATGGCTGCCGCAGGAGACACTGTGCTACAGCGGCTGTCGTGCAGAAAACACCCTGTCCATGGAGATTGCGCCCGGCGCGGAACTCATGGGCTGGGACATCACTGCGCTAGGCCTGCCGCACGCCGGTTTGCCGTTTGAAACTGGTTATGTGCAGCAGCAATTGCAATGGCCCGGCGTTTGGCTCGAGCGCGCGCGTGTGGCGGCTGACGACACGCTGCTGATGCAAGGCCGCGCCGGTCTGGCTGGTATGCGTTGCACCGCCACCCTGTACCTGGCCTGCGGCACGCCGCTAGGCCGCACTGCTAAAGAGGCTGCGCTCGACGCCGCGCGTGCGCTCATTGCGGACCACCGACTTTCCGCAAGCGCCGGTGCCACCTGCCCCAACCCGCAGACGGTGCTGGTGCGCATATTGTCCGACCAGGTGGAGCCCACAGTGCAACTGCTACGTGCCATCCGCCTGGCCTGGCGCCAAGCCCATTGGCAGCTGTCCGCCGCCGCACCGCGCATTTGGGCGATGTAGCCTGCCGCTCTAAATCGCCACCAGTTCGCGCACGCCCTCTATTTCCATATTGGCGCCGCTACCTTTGGCCAAGACCGAGCCGCGTTCCATGACGATGTAGCTGTCGGCCAATTCGCGGGCGAAGTCGTAGTACTGTTCTACCAGCACAATCGCCATCGAGCCTTGGTCCGCCAGCTTGCGGATCACGCGGCCTATGTCTTTGATGATGCTCGGCTGTATACCCTCGGTCGGTTCGTCCAGCACCAATACTTTGGGGCCTGCGGCCAAAGCGCGGCCAATCGCCAACTGTTGTTGCTGCCCCCCAGAGAGGTCGCCGCCCCGGCGTTTGCGCATTTCGTGCAGCACCGGAAACCATTCAAAAATCTCTTTCGGCAGCTGCGTGCCTGCGGGCTTACCGGCCAGACCCATGAGCAGGTTTTCTTCCACCGTCAGGCGCGCAAAAATTTCACGACCCTGCGGTACATAGCCCAAGCCAGCGCGGGCGCGTTCGTATGGCGTGGCTTTTTCCAAAGCCTGCCCGCCCAGCGCGATGCTGCCGGTGCGAATCGGCACCAGGCCCATCAAAGACTTGAGCAGCGTGGTCTTGCCCACGCCATTGCGTCCCAGCACCACCGTAATCTGACCGGCCTCTGCTTGCAAATCCACATCCCGCAAAATATGCGAGCCGCCGTAGTACTGGTTCACGCCTGACATCGAGAGCATGGCCTTACCTTCCTAAATAGACTTCGATCACGCGCTCGTCGGCCTGCACCTGCGCCAGCGTGCCTTGCGCCAACACCGCGCCTTCACACAGCACGGTCACTGTGTCCGAGATGGCTTTGATAAACGCCATGTCGTGTTCCACCACTACCAGCGTGTGCGTGCCTTTTAAGCTTAAAAACAATTCGGCTGTGCGCTCGGTTTCCTGGTCCGTCATACCCGCTACCGGTTCGTCAAGCAACAACAACTTGGGCTCTTGCGTAAGCAGCATGCCGATCTCCAGCCACTGCTTTTGTCCGTGGCTCAGCAGGCCGGCCTGGCGCATCAGGCTGTCTTGCAGGGCAATGGTTTCCAGCACTTCGCACAAGCGTTCGGACTGCGCGGCGCTGCGTTGAAAGCGCAATGAACTGGCCACATCTTTGCGCATGGACATGGCTAGCTCCAGGTTTTCAAACACGCTCAGGTTTTCAAACACGGTGGGTTTTTGAAATTTTCGGCCTATGCCCAGACTAGCGATCTCGGGTTCGTTAAAGCGCAGCAAGTCGATGGTGCTGCCAAAGTAAACCGTGCCACTGTCGGGCCGGGTCTTGCCAGTGATGATGTCCATCATCGTGGTCTTACCCGCGCCATTGGGCCCGATGATGCAGCGCAGCTCGCCCGGTGCAATATCGAGCGACAAATTGTTAATTGCCCTAAAGCCGTCAAAGCTCACGCTAACGTCTTCTAAGTAGAGGATGCGACCGTGCGCAATATCCAGCTCGGCACCTGCCCGTAGACGGCCTATGCCTGCGCTGCGCCCCCCTGATTCGGTTTGTGCTTTTCCCGCTTCCATGGTTTGCAGTCGCGCCTGCATGCGCGCTGCGCCTTGTTCTAAAAGTTCCGGCGTCATTCGCCACCCCGCTTGCGTTGTTGCAGCAAGCCCACCACGCCTTGCGGCAAGTAGAGCGTCACCCCGATAAACAAAGCGCCTAAAAAATAGAGCCAAAACTCGGGATAGGCCACGGTGAGCCAGCTCTTGGCGCCGTTGACCAAAAACGCGCCGATGATGGGCCCGATCAGCGTCGCGCGCCCGCCCACTGCCGTCCATACCGCGATCTCAATCGAATTGGCGGGGCTCATTTCGCTGGGGTTGATGATGCCCACCTGCATCACATACAGCGCACCCGCTATGCCGCAGAGCACTGCCGACAGCGTCCATATCGCCAGCTTGTAGCCCAGCGGTGAATAGCCGCTGAACATCAGCCGCGACTCGGCATCACGTATGGCCTGCAGTACGCGCCCAAACTTAGACCGCACCACCCAGCGCGCCAGCAAAAAACTGCATAAGAGCACTAGCGCGGTGATCACAAATAGCGCCATACGCATAGACGGCGTAGCAATCGGAATGTCCGCAAAGCGCTTGAAATCGGTAAAGCCGTTGTTGCCACCAAAGCCCGTTTCATTGCGGAAAAAAAGCAGCATGGCGGCAAAGGTCAGCGCCTGGGTAATGATAGAAAAATATACCCCTTTGATGCGCGAGCGGAAAGCAAAAAAACCAAACACCAACGCCACCAGCGCTGGCACCAGTGGCACCAAAATCAAAGTCGCCCACAAGCTATCCGACAAGGCCCAATGCCAGGGCAAAGTCTTCCAATCTAAAAACACCATAAAGTCTGGCAGCGGGCTTTTGTAATTGCCGTCCAGTCCAATCTGGCGCATCAGATACATGCCCATTACATAGCCGCCCAGCGCAAAAAACAAACCGTGGCCCAAGCTAAGAATGCCGGTATAGCCCCAGATCAAATCCATGGCCAGCGCACACAGCGCGTAGCACATGATCTTGCCAACCAGCGCCACCGCAAAATCGCTAAGGTGCCAGATGCTGCCCGCAGGCACCGACAAATTAAGCAGCGGCGCCAGGCCGCACAGCAGCACTAGGCAGGCTAACCAGGCGGTCCATCCGCTGCGTGACAGCAGGGCAGGGCTTTGGGGAAGGCTTAGCGCGCTCATGCGTCTGCGCTCCGGCCCTTGAGGGCAAAAATACCTTGCGGGCGTTTTTGGATAAAGATGATGATGAACAGCAGCACCGCAATTTTGGCTAACACCGCGCCGGTCAGGCCTTCTAAAAACTTATTGATCACGCCCAAGCCCAGCGCGGCCAACACCGTGCCAGCCAACTGCCCCACGCCGCCCAACACCACCACCATAAAGGCATCAACGATATAGCTTTGCCCCAGGTCCGGCCCCACGTTACCGATCTGGCTGAGTGCGCAACCGGCCAGCCCGGCAATGCCCGAACCCAGCGCGAACGCATAGGTATCCACCCGCGCGGTATGCACGCCCATGCAGGCAGCGATAGGGCGGTTTTGTGTCACCGCGCGCACAAACAAGCCCAGCCTGGTTTTGCTGATCAAGAGCGCTACCGCCAGCAACACCGTCAGCGCAAACGCGATGATGATGATGCGGTTGTAGGGCAGGGACAGGTTGCCCATCAGCTGCACGCCACCGCTCATCCACGAAGGGTTTTCCACACCCACGTTTTGTGCGCCAAACACACTGCGTACTGCCTGCATCAGCACCAGGCTGATGCCCCAGGTAGCGAGCAAAGTTTCCAAAGGCCGGCCATACAAATGGCGTATCACGCTGCGTTCCAGCAGCGCGCCCACCAGCGCCGACATCACAAACGCCACCGGCACGCTGGCCAGCAAATACCAGTCAAAGGCGCCGGGCAGGTACTGGCGAAACAAGGTTTGCACCACATAAGTGGCATAGGCGCCCACCATCATCAGCTCGCCGTGCGCCATATTGATCACGCCCATGAGGCCGTAGGTAATCGCCAGGCCCAGCGCCACCAGCAGCAAGATAGAGCCCAAGCTGATACCGCTAAAAATCGCGCCCAGCCGGTCGCCCCAGGCCAGGCGTTTTTGCACCGCTACAAGACTTTTACGCAAAGCCTGACGCACGTGGGTATCGGTTTCGGCGCTGAGGCGTTCTTGCAGTAAGGTTTGCGTGGCCGCTTGTGCGCTGGCACTAAGCAGCTCTGCAGCGGCCAGTCGCTTGGCCGGGTCTTCGCTTCCCAGCAAGGCCGCTGCGCGTAGCAGGTTTAGGCTGTCGCGTATGCTGCTATCGTTCTCTTTGGCAATGGCGTTGTCAATCAAGGGCAATTGCGCCTCGCTCACCTGGCCTTGCAAAGCCTTGACCGCCGCGCGGCGCACAGCAGTGTCCGAGCTAAGCAATTGCAATGCGGACAAGGCGTTGTCTATCTCGCCGCGCAAGCGGTTATTCACCATAGCGTCTTCGGAGGCTTGCAACGCATCGGTGGCAATGGGTAGCGGGCTGCCGTCTAAGGGGCTGACGGCCTTGCCATCACGCAGGACCACAGGCTTGCCAGCCATGATCTTTACCGTGCCATCTGCCAATGCTTGCAAAAAAATAAGGGTGGCTTCGTCAGGGCTTTGCACGGCGGCCTGCAAGGCGGCAATACGGCTGTCGGCTTCGCCGATGGCGATGGACTGGGCTTGTTCGCCCGTTAAAGCATGTGCACTCATTGCCAATATCTGGCTGCACAGGAACACCAGCAGAACGCGGCTCCATCGGTCAATTACATGCATGCGTTCCACTTTCTACAAACTCTCATCGCTGCGGGGTGCAGCCCTGGGCCACACCCCGCAGTCAGCGCGGCGCGCTTACTTCTTCACAGGCTCGTCAGGCTTCTTGTCGTTGCCTTCGATAAACGGAGACCATGGCTTGGCTTTGACCGGGCCGGGCGTCTTCCACACCACGTTGAACTGACCATCGGCCTTGACTTCGCCGATAAACACCGACTTGTGCAAGTGGTGGTTTTTCTCATCCATCTTGGAGGTGATGCCGCTCGGTGCGGTAAATGTTTGGCCAGCCATGGCAGCGATCACTTTGTCCACATCGGTGGACTTGGCTTTCTCTACCGCTTGCTTCCACATATTGATGCCGATGTAAGTCGCTTCCATCGGGTCATTCGTTAGAGGCTTATCTTTGTGTCCGGCAATGCCTTTGGCCTTGGCGTAGTCAGACCATTTCTTGATAAACGCATCGTTGGTGGGGTTCTTGATGCTCATGAAATAGTTCCATGCAGCCAAGTGGCCCACCAGTGGCTTGGTGTCCACGCCGCGCAGCTCTTCCTCACCCACCGAGAAAGCCACCACCGGCACGTCTTTAGCCTTCAGACCGGCATTACCCAGCTCTTTGTAGAAAGGCACGTTGGAGTCGCCATTGATAGTGGAGACCACAGCGGTCTTACCACCGGCAGCAAACTTCTTCACGTCAGCCACAATGGTTTGATAGTCGGAGTGACCGAAGGGGGTGTACTTCTCATCGATGTCGCTGTCCGCCACGCCTTTGGACTTGAGGTAGGCGCGCAAGATTTTGTTGGTGGTGCGTGGGTACACATAGTCGGTACCCAGCAGCACCCAGCGCTTGGCGCCGCCGCCGTCTTTGCTCATCAGGTAGTCCACCGCAGGGATGGCTTGCTGGTTGGGGGCAGCGCCGGTGTAGAACACGTTTTTAGAGAGCTCTTCGCCCTCGTATTGCACGGGGTAGAACAGCAGGCCGTTCATTTCTTCCACTACCGGTAAAACCGATTTACGGGACACCGAAGTCCAGCAACCAAAGATCACATCGACCTTGTCCTGGCCGAGCAACTGTTTAGTTTTTTCGGCAAACAAAGGCCAGTTGGAAGCGGGGTCCACCACCACGGCTTCTAGTTTTTTGCCCAGCAGGCCGCCTTTGGCGTTGATCTCGTCAATCGCCATCAACACCGTGTCTTTCAACACCGTTTCTGAAATCGCCATGGTGCCGGACAGGCTGTGCAGCACGCCGACTTTGATGGTGTCGCCAGCAAGGGCGGGGAAAGCGGTCAAACCGCTGAGTGCGACGGCAGCAGTGAGCGCCTTGAGCGTAAAACGACGTTGCATGAAAGCTTCCTTAAGTAGTTGAAAAATCCATCCCAAACTGCGTGTGTTGCAAGGCAAAACCCTTGTTGCACACCCAGCGCTGAAACGTGATTCCACTCTAGGGTTAACCCTCAATCCTTGAAATACGCCGTGTGGCGTACCGCTTGTATTTGCTGTGGCCGAGGCATATACGTCCTGTGGCGTAGCAAGGCGTGAACACGCACAAATGGATGGGCGCAAGGTCCTGCCCCTGGACGCATACATGGACATGCTCATGCGCCCACTTGTTGTTGCAATTGGGGTATACGCGCCGTGGCTTTACCGGCGGCAGCAGTGCGGGTTTCTACGCCCAGTTTTACGAACACGCGCTCCAGGTGTTTCTTCACCGTCATCGGACTGCTGCCCAAAATATCGCCTATGTCTTTATTGGTCTTGCCCTTGACTACCCAGTACAAAACTTCGGCCTCGCGCGCTGTCAGCGTAAACGCGGCGGACATGGCTTGCATTACCGCGTGGTCGGACATTTCGCGCATCACGATTAGCCAGTCATCCGCATCCAGCAAATCCTCTTGCGCACCGTCACTGGCTTGGTCGCCAGTTTGCTGGTGCAGTCGCAGTACCAGGCGCGTGCCCGTGTCTTGGTACAGCGTTAAGTTGCGCGGCGCTTCGCCACGCTCTAGCGCGCGCATGCAGGCTTGCAACCATTCCTGCACTTGCGGCGCGGTGCGGCTGGCATAGGGCGGGTGCATCGGGCAGTAACGCGTCAGCAATTCGCGCGAAAGCGCGGTCTGCCACATCAGCTTGCCATCGCTGGGGCGTACCGTCATGGTGGCATAGCCGAACGCATCGAGTGCATTGCGCGTTTGGCGGCGCTCGCGCGCACCGGCCAAGTGCATCGCGCTGCGCGCCAGTAACTCGTGCGGCCGCACCGGCTTTTGCACCACATCGGCGCAGCCTGCTTCCAACGCTTGCACCAGTTGTTGCGGCTGTGCGCTATCGGACAAAAAAATCACGGGGCAGTGCGTCGCCGGCGCTAACGCTCGCCAGTGCTTCACCATGGCTAGGCTGTCCACGTCGTGTAGTTGCCCGTCCAGTAGTAGCAAGTCTGGCGCTTGGCTTCCTGCCAGCGCCAGCGCCCGCACTCCGCTGCTGATCGACTCGACGCTGTAGCCGGCGCGCTCCATCAAAGGGCGCAAATGCTGGTGCTCTGCGCTGTGCGGGCTGAGTATCCAGACTAACTCGCCCTGGCCTGCGCCGGTGTGCGTCATCAGTCCGGCCAGCGCGGGTGTGACGTAGTCTGAAGCCTCCGGTAAGTCTGGCTGTGAAGCGGCCCGCAGCACGCTTGTAATCATGCGCCTGCCCTTCGCGCGGCGCGGACTAAAGTGGCGCGAATGTCACTAATGCGATGCACTGTTCCAGCATGACTGGCAAATAACCCCATTTCGGTGCACGCATCCCAAACGTGCACCGCGATAGCGCAAAACTTGCCTCCTGGATGGTGCGGCGCGGAGCGGCTTGGTACGCTGGTAGTGCGGGGGAGAAGGCCTTTGAGCATGAGGCCTTCGTCTGCAGAAAGCGTGCCATGCGCCCTTGGACGTAGCACGCGCTTCGGCGGCATGCAGATTGCTTAATGGAGTTAGCCTTTCCTTTTCTAAAAAATCAAAAGCGCCATGGAATTGACCCCCCGCGAAAAAGACAAGTTGTTAATCTTCACCGCAGCCCTGTTGGCCGAGCGGCGCAAGGCGCGTGGCCTCAAGCTCAACTATCCCGAAGCTGTGGCCCTGATCAGCGCCGCAGTGATGGAAGGCGCGCGCGACGGCAAGACGGTCGCGCAGCTGATGAGCGAAGGTCGCAGCGTGCTGACCCGCGCCGACGTGATGGACGGCATTGCCGAGATGATCCCCGACATCCAGGTGGAAGCCAGCTTCCCCGACGGCACCAAGCTGGTCACCGTGCACCAACCTATTGTTTAAGTTCGCGCCGCAAGCAGGTATCCGCCACCATGCATCTTCACAAGCAATTAGCAGGCTTTGGCGTACGTCCATCTTTTAAGCCGTAAAGCGCGCAAGCGACCTTCTCAAAATTGACCCCCGCCACACCCAGGAGAACCACATGACTTTGCGCCCTTTGCCCACCGATTTTTTTACGCCGCTGCGCAGCGCCGCTGTGTTCCTGACGCTGCTGGCTGCGAATGGCCTGGCGCTGGCTCATGAGGGCCACGGAATGGAGGGTAGCCACTGGCACGCCACCGATTTGCTGGGTCTCGTGGTCGGCTTGGCGGTAGCGGCCCTGGTTTGGCGTTCGCGGGGCGATAAGTAAACCATGATCCCCGGCGAAATCCTCATCGACGCGGGCGCACATGCGCTTAACAGTGGGCGGCGCACTTGCACGCTGCTGGTTAAAAATACCGCAGACCGGCCCATCCAAGTCGGCTCGCATTACCACTTTGCCGAAACCAATAGCGTGTTGGGCTTTGATCGCAGCGCGGCGCGCGGCATGCGTCTGAATATTGCATCGGGCTCGGCGGTGCGCTTTGAGCCGGGGCAGGAACGCACCGTCGAGTTGGTGGACTTTGGCGGCGACCGCGTGGTCTATGGCTTTCAGGGCCTGACCCAAGGCAAACTATAAAAGGACAGTTTTCATGGCAAGCATAGATCGGCGTGCCTACGCCGAAATTTTTGGTCCCACCGTGGGCGACCGCGTGCGTTTGGCTGACACCGATTTGTTGATCGAGGTGGAGCAAGACTTCACCTTGCGCGCTGGTGGCTATGGCGAAGAAGTGAAGTTTGGCGGCGGCAAAACCATTCGCGACGGCATGGCTCAAAGCCAGCGCACGCGTGCCGAAGGTGCGGTCGATTGCGTCATGACCAATGCGCTCATCCTGGACCACACCGGCATCATCAAAGCCGACATCGGCCTCAAAGGTGGGCGCATCTTCGCTATCGGCAAAGCGGGCAACCCGGACACGCAACCCGGCGTGGACATCATCATCGGGCCGGGCACCGAAATCATCAGTTGCGAAGGCAATATCGTTACCGCAGGCGGCATCGACTGCCATATTCACTTTATTTGCCCGCAGCAAATCGAAGAAGCGCTGGCCAGCGGCGTGACCACCATGATGGGCGGCGGCACCGGCCCGGCCACCGGCACCTTTGCCACCACCTGCACACCCGGCCCCTGGAACATAGAGCGCATGCTGCAAGCGGCAGACGCATTCCCCATGAACCTGGGCTTTTTTGGCAAGGGCAATGCATCGCTGCCCGCTGCTTTGCACGAGCAAATTGACGCAGGCGTGATTGGCCTCAAACTCCACGAAGACTGGGGCACCACGCCTGCTGCCATTAGCAACTGCCTGGACGTGGCCGACGCCACCGACACGCAAGTTGCCATTCACTCGGATACGCTCAACGAATCGGGCTTTGTAGAAAACACCATCGCGGCGACCAAGGGCCGCACCCTGTGCGCCTTTCACACCGAAGGCGCAGGCGGCGGCCATGCGCCCGATATTTTGAAAGTAGTGGGGCAAGAGAACTTTTTGCCCAGCTCCACCAACCCCACCATGCCTTACACCGTCAACACGCTGGACGAGCATGTGGACATGCTGATGGTCTGCCACCACCTAGACGCGGGCATTGCCGAAGACCTGGCCTTTGCCGAAAGCCGTATCCGCAAAGAAACCATTGCGGCCGAAGACATGCTGCACGACATGGGCGCCATCTCCATGATGAGTAGCGACAGCCAAGCCATGGGTCGCGTGGGCGAAGTCATCATCCGTACCTGGCAAACCGCCGACAAAATGAAAGCCCAACGCGGCTGGCTAGCTCCTGAAGCGGGCCGCCATGAGGCCACCGAAAAAGACAGCCGCAACGACAACTTCAGGGCCAAGCGCTATATCGCCAAATACACCATCAACCCCGCCATTGCGCACGGCATCAGCCACGAAGTGGGCAGCATCGAAGTGGGCAAATGGGCGGACTTGGTGGTCTGGAAACCAGCCTTTTTTGGCGTCAAGCCCGCGCTGGTGCTGAAGGGCGGTTTTATCGCTCTGGCCGCCATGGGCGACCCCAGCGCCTCTATCCCCACACCCCAACCGGTGCACTACCGGCCCATGTTTGGCGCCTTTGGCGGCGCGCTAACACGCGGCTCGCTGACCTTTGTGTCGCAGGCCGGTTTGAACGGCGGTATCAAAGAACGCTTTGGTCTGGCCAAACCCCTAGCCGCCATCAAAAACGTGCGCGGCATACGCAAACAAAACATGCGCCTGAACAGCTATTTGCCCACCATGGAAATCGACGCCCAAACGTACACTGTGCGCGCCGACGGCCAACTGCTTACCTGCGAGCCTGCCGTCAAATTGCCAATGGCACAACGCTACTTTTTATTTTGAAATTCGTCATTGCGAGGCCGAAGGCCGTGGCAATCCAAGTCAATCGGTAGATTTTTGAAAAAGGAGTTTGGTTTCTGAGGCGTTGGCGTAAATCAACATACCGTTGGGTGCGGGCTCTACATGGAGTTCGTCGCCTAGCGAAACCTTGAGACGCTGGCACAAGGCCTCTGGAAGAATGATTCCGACCTCGCCATCCACGTCAATCAATTTCAGTTCAATCATTGAAACCTCCTTTGCTACTGCAACACTATAACTATGACAAGCCTCAAAGTATCCAAACTAATTCCCCAAGGCCAAGGCCTGGCGCCCGTGATGGTCAAGCGGGCGGCCACGCTGGAGTTGGACTGGGATGTTCGGCAAAAAAGCCGGTTTGAAGCCACCGATAGCGCCGGGCGCAGTATTGGTGTGTTCCTGCCGCGCGGTACGGTGTTGCGGGGCGGGGATGTATTGGTAACCGAGGACGGTTCGCTAGTGCGCGCCATCGCCGCGCCGCAGGCGGTGCTGAAGATTACGCACTGCACGCAACACGGCACGCCCTACGACTTGATACGCGCCGCCTACCACCTGGGCAACCGGCATGTGCCTATTGAGTTGAAGCCGGACCACTTGAAGATCGAGCCCGACCATGTGCTGGCCGACATGCTGCGCGCTATGCACCTGATCGTGCACGCGGTGGACGAAAGCTTTGAGCCGGAAAACGGCGCGTATGCCACAGGTGGACACGGGCATGGGCACAGCCACGGCGGACATAGCCATGGCGACCATTCGCATGGCCATGATCACGACCATGCTCATGATGACCACGACCACGGGCATTCGCACTAAGCGCGCACCCCATGCTTGACACCAGCCTCTTACAGCTGATGTGGCTGGCCTCGCCGGCCTTGCCTATTGGGGGGTTTTCGTATTCCGAGGGGCTGGAGGCAGCGGTGGATACCGGCTTGGTGCGCGACGAGCACGAGGCTGCGGCCTGGTTGGTCGAGCAATTGCAATTGGGCCTTGCGCGCTCCGAGCTGCCGGTGTTGGCGCAAGCCTGGCAGGCTTGGCACGACGGGGATGCAGCGGCCATTGTTGCGCTGAACGCCTGGGTGCTGCACACCCGCGAAAGCGCGGAGCTGCGCGCCCAGACCGAGCAAATGGGCCGCTCTTTGCTGGAATGGCTGCGCAATCACACTACCGCGCCGCCAGCGCAGATTGCGCAACTAGCCGCCCACAGCCCCAGCTACCCGGTCGCCTTTGCGCTGGCGGCTTACAGCACCCAAGCGCCGCAGCGCGCCTGCCTGCTGGCCTATGCGTTTGGCTGGGCCGAAAACATGGCGCAAGCGGCTATCAAATCCGTGCCGCTGGGCCAAAGCGCGGGCCAGCGCATCTTGTCGGCCTTAAGTGCCGCCATACCGCCGGCCGTGGACCACGCGCTAGGCCTCCCCGCTGGCGCGCAGCAATCGTTTTCGCCCATGCTGGCCATCTTGTCGGCGCAGCATGAAGTGCAATATTCCCGCCTGTTTCGTTCGTAAAAAGCCCCTGGAGAGAAGCCCCATGTCCGCACTGCACCACATCGCCCATCGCACCAAAAAACTGCCACCCCTGCGCGTAGGCATAGGAGGCCCCGTGGGCTCGGGCAAAACCACTCTGCTAGAAATGCTGTGCAAAGCTATGCGCGACAAATACGACTTGGTGGCCATCACCAACGACATCTACACCAAAGAAGACCAGCGCCTGCTGACGGTCAGCGGCGCGCTGCCGCCCGAGCGCATCATGGGCGTAGAGACCGGCGGCTGCCCGCACACCGCCATCCGCGAAGACGCCTCCATAAACCTCGAAGCCATAGACCGCATGCTGGTGGACTTCCCCCAGGCGGACATCGTGTTTATTGAAAGCGGCGGCGACAACCTGGCCGCTACTTTCAGCCCCGAACTGTCGGACTTGACCATCTACGTGATTGACGTGGCAGCGGGCGAAAAAATCCCCCGCAAAGGCGGCCCCGGCATCACCAAGAGCGATCTGTTCATCATCAACAAAACCGACCTGGCCCCCCACGTAGGCGCTAACCTGGACGTGATGCACGCCGACACCACGCGCATGCGTAGCACCCCCAAAGGTCTGCGCCCCTTTGTTATGACTAACCTAAAAACACTGAGCGGGCTGGGCGAGGTGGTTAGTTTTATTGAGACGAAGGGGATGTTGGCGGCCTAGCCCACCTTCCCAAATAAAGGTCAGCATGCAGCTGGCATAGCTTCGGACAAGGGCGCAGCGGCGTGCCCGGTGGCCTACCACGCTAGGCGCGTAACGCCCTCTAGTGGCTGTGCAGTTTTTCTTGCAGCCAGACTTTGATGAGCGACTGGTAGGGCACGTCGCGCGCATTGGCCGCGACCTTGATGCCGTCGAGCAATCGACGCCGCGCCTAACCCAGCTCGCTAAGCCTGCGCCTCAGCCTCCGGCCATAGGCTGGGAAAGTAAAAGCGCATTGCGTGCTGCGGTACGCCTAGGCGCACTTTGCCGTATGGGGTGTCCGAAAGCAGTAGGCCGCGCTTCAGTAAGGCGGTGACTTGGGCGGTGGCTAGGCGTTCGCCCAGGCCGAGCATGGCTTTGAAGTCGGCGCGCTCTAGGTCGGATTGGGTGGCAAACAAGTAGTGCAGGGCGCGCAGCGCTTCGCGCCTTACCCCTTGGCGCACGACTTGTTCTTCGTAGGCCAGGCAGGCAGCGATACGCTCTTTCATGCCAGGCGGCGCTAGCTGGCCGGTCATGAAGTCCACCTGGTCTATACATACGTCCAGCACGTAGCCTATCCAGGCCAGCAGGCCCGCTTGGCTGAGGTTGCCGCGCCCGTCGAGGTCGCCGGCGCGGGCTTCGTCGGCAGCGGCCAGGTGTTCGTAGTAAGCCGTTTGGGTGCGCGCAAACCCGCGCAAGGGGGACCACAGTCCATTGCTAAGGCCCATGTGGCTGAGCACTAGGTGGCTGTGCAGTCGGGCGACGCGGCCATTGCCATCCACAAAGGGGTGTATCCAGGCCAGGCGTTGGTGTGCCGCTGCCATGGCCAGTACCTGCATTTCGCCACGTCGCACCTGGCCGTACACATCGGCCCAGCGCTGCATAAAGGCGGGTAGCACTGCGGCCGTGGGTGCGGCATGGCGCCCTACGCTGACCTCGCGTTGGCGCATTCGCCCAGGCACTAATACGGAAGTGTCTTTGCCATCGCCTTGGTTGCGGTCGGCCTCGGGTAAGCGGGCAAATAGGTCTTGGTGGATGTCGTACACCGTTTGCGGCGACCAGACTTGTTGCGCCGTCCATTGCGGCCCCATGGTTTCCAGCTGGGCTTCGGTGGCCATGTGTGCCAAGGCCAGGCGTTGGCGACGTGCTTTGTCCGCGTCTTGTGCGTAGTCTGCGCGCAGGGCTTGTTCGATTTCAAGTGGCAGTGTGTGCTGGCCTTCAATGCGGTTGGAGTAGTACGAGTTCATGGCCCGCAGCAACTGACGCAGGCCCGGCAGCGCACCGGCCAGACTGGCCCCGGATAGACGGTCGGCCTTACGGATGAGTTCGTGTGCCCGCTCCAAGGCTGGCCCCAGCCGCAGTTCGGACGGCAGCAGCGGCTCCATCTGCGACGGATGGTCATAAATCGAGAATTTTTGCGACTTTGCCATGTGACTTAAGTATATGACTTAAAACATTATTTTTTATTAATGCGAGATTTTTTGCGACTTTTTATGCGCCCGCTTAAACCCGCGTATTCGCCCGCACCAGATCCACGATGGCCGTGGCGATTTCTTCGATCGAGCGACTGTGCTTTGGGTCGTCGAAGTAAAACAGCAGGTCGTGCGAATACCAGCCGTAGCTCAGGGCGTGGGCGGTACGCGCCAAAGAGGTGATCTTGGCTTCGGGCAGTGCGGCGGACGACTGGCGTAGGGCTTGGGCCCATATGTCCACAAATTCTTCATGCACTTTGCGCAGCGCCGTTGCTGATGACACCTGGCGCTCCAGCAGCAGCAGGGCGGTCCATTCTTTGGGCCGCGAGAAGCCCGCTTGCACCAGCGTATGGAGCATCGCGGCGACCATCACCTTGGCGCTTTGGCCAGCATGCCGGGCCACGGCGGCACGCAGCACGATGGCGCTGTCCAGGCAGCGCTGGTGGATGGTAGAGGCACCCAGGGCGCGCAGATTGGGCACGTAGTCGTAAAAAGTGCCGATGCCCACGCCAGCTACTGAAACGACCTCGCGGATGGTCATTTTTTCGAAGCCCCGTTCTATCAAAACCCGAACAAAGGCTTCCTGCAAGGCGCCCAGGGTAAATTGCGAACGGCTTTGAACAGGTATTTTGCGGGCGCGCGGGGAGGTTTTGGCCTCTTGCACGGCTTTGGCTTTTAAAACCCGAACATTACCCATATTGATTTCAAATAAACTGCGTAATTGGTTTATTGTGCACGGAACCGGTTTATTTCGTTCAATTATGTCTACTGAATTTCAATATTCTGGTGATATGAGCTCCTCGCGTGAACAGGTAGAGCAACTATGCCATTGGATCGACGCACATATTAATGAAACTATTGGCTGGGCTGATCTGACCCGGCAAAGTGGCATGGATCATAAATGGCTCATGGCCAGCTTTAGTAAATATAAAGCGACCACGCCCATGACTTGGATCCGCGAGCGCCGCGAACAATTAAATACCCCGGTTGCCCCCCCGGTGATAGAAACGCACAGTATGGCGTTTTTGCTCAAAGGCGCACCAAGTGCTGATGAAAAGTCTCATTGAATTTTTTGGCGGATTATCCGAAGCACCCATCGAAGCGCGCGCAAAGCTACTTGCGCTTTGACTTGGAGATGGATGATTGCAATTCACCCTTGGTCGGCCGATTGCCAAGCATCATTTTCCGAGCCATCAAAAGTCGAAGTTGAAGCCCGCAGTTAGAATCTGCGCCGATGGAAGCTTGGCCGAGCGGTTTAAGGCACCGGTCTTGAAAACCGGCGAGGATGTGAGTCCTCCGTGAGTTCGAATCTCACAGCTTCCGCCAATCTAGTTGGCGAAAAAAATCTCTTGTGTTCCCCCCCAATTTCCCTCGCATCTTCCCAGTGGCGAACACCACAAAAGACGGTTCCGAGGCGACTAAACGAACCATTTGCTTTGGCCCTTCCCCCTTAAGGTATTATTTTTTAGATACATACCTTTCACCGGAGAATATGGTGAATAGATTCAATACTTCCCTTGCCCAAACTGCTTTGTTACTTGCCCTGATTGCAGCAGGCGCTTCATTCGCTCAAAACGTGCCTGTCGCAGCACAAGGCTTGAATGAGGAGTTGGTCTCTGTCGATCTTTCCGGTTCTAAGAAGCAGGTCGGCGTTTATTCCACCAAGAAGGGCGCTGATAAACCCACCAAGCTTGCCGTGTTGCTGCCCGGCTACCCCTCGGTCGTTAGGCCTGTTGTAGAGGGCGGGGTGATGACTGGGTCTAAGTTAAACGGGAATTTTTTAATTCGCGCGCGTCGGTTTTTGGTCGACGACAGCGTTGCTAGCTTGCTGGTGGACTGTCAGTCTGAAAGTGGTGACTATTGCGCCAGCAGTTACCAGGCTTCCAAGCAACGGCAGGAGGACGTGGACAAGTTAATTGGCGAAGTAAAAAATCGTGTCCCCAGCATCACTGAGGTTTGGCTGGTCGGAACCAGTATGGGCACTATTTCTTCGTCCTTCATGGCAGTGCATAACCCAACGGGCTACGCCGGCGCCATTCATACGGCTGCAATTACGGAGCCCTATGCCAGAGGTTCGTACCGGGAGTTGGGCGGTTTTGATTACAAAAAGTCAGTGATTCCGCAGTTTTTTGTTCATCACATCGGAGATCCGTGTGCGCTGACCACTTATTCAGGCGCCAAATCAATTACCGAAAAACACGGACTGCCTTTGATAGCGGTTTCCGGTGGCGCTGGTTTTCAGGGGGCAGCGTGTGAGGCTTTTACGGAACACGGTTTCCGGGGAAAAGAAAAGGAAGTGATGAACGCCATTACCGCGATCATTAATTCCGGTAAGGCAAATCAGCTGGAGATCAATTAGCAGTAGCTTCCGCGCTGGGAGCCATCGATTTGAACTACTTGGGGCGGGAACTTTGTGCCGCCTTATTGTGAGCGCTTCCGGTCCGACTGGCCATGAAGCCCAACCGAATCGGGAAAATCAAGTTCTCGCCCGCTGTGCCAACGCCGCAGGTACAACTGTAAGCACCGAACCCGCTTGTGCAGGTTAGGGAGAGGCCTAGGGCTTAATAGCCCAGTGAAGGCATCGAAGGGCAGTATTGGCGGATCAGTACCGACAAGTTCTGGGATGCTTGGTCCAAGCCACGCACTTGGGTCATCATGCTGTCCATCATGCGCGTGCTGCTTTCGGCTTTGGCACCATTGCCGTCGCTTGAGTCACCTGACTGTTGCATGGCGGCGATGTTCGAATTGACGATAAACATTGCAAATCTCCAAATAATTAAGTCGAATTAGCGAATTGACGAGTTGCCGACAATTTGCCGCTTGCTTAGTTAAATGCAAATTTCATGCCTGGTATTTGTGGCAATGCATTGCCGCTTTGGTGGCTTTCCGAGTCGGAAACAAGGTTGTTTTGGCCCGATTAAGGCTCTTTTGGTCATGGTAGAACGGCAATTGCCATCGGAATTGCCGGTTTTTTGCCGCCCTGCCTACTGGGTGCAAGCAATTTTCATGCGCTTGTCGTAGATGCTATCGGGCGGTACGGCTTCCCAGCCGTCGGGGTCTGGCCCCATCGTCTGTAGCGGCTGTCCGGCCGCCATGGCTTGGCCAAAGGTAAGCATTTCCAAACCCCGGCTGCGCTTTCCGGCGCAGTCATATTCGACTTGGAATCGGCTGGAACGTACCCCCTCGCCATCGGCCTTATCCGTGTTCATCAACTCCCACACCTTGGTCATGCCAGCGGTGCGCCGGATACTGGTGGGGTCGATAAAGAACTGCACGCCACTTTCTGCCGGGGCGACCGGTAACCATTGGGCTTGTGCGGCACCGGCATAAATAAGCGCGGCCAGGCAAAGCGATTTTTTAAGCATATAGCTATCCTTTGAATCTGTTGGCGCGCATTATCCGTAATCGCGTGCTTGTGTGCTCACTCCTGCGCAGCAAGCCAGTCGCGCAACCGGGGCACATTGGGGATCTGCACTTTGCTATAGGCCACATTCAGTAGGCCCAGTGCTTCAAGTTTTTTGATTTCCGTGTTGAGGCTTTGGCGCGAGACGCCCAACATATCGGCTAGGTCGCTCTGGGCCACCTTGAGCTCGATGGCTGAATCGCTAAGGGTACCCTCGACCCCATGCAACTGTGCGGCGTTGAGCAGCAGGACCGCCAATTGCCCTGACAGCGGATACAGATTGCGCGCCGCCAAAAAATCCTGCAGACGGCGCGAACGTGCGCAAAGCACCTCAATCAATGCGCGGGCAAGTGGCATGTGCTGGTTGAGGACTTGCATAAAGGCATCGCCCTCCAAGAGCAGCACTTCGCTGGCCCCTTGCGCCTGCGCGTTGTAGATGCCGCTGGATTGCTCCACCACCGGGATCAGGCCGAATACCTGGCCGCGTTGCAACTGACCCAGCACATGTCTGCGGCCAGTGCGGCCGATGATGTGCATAGCCAGACGGCCTTGCGTGATGATCACCAGATGAGTCAGAAATTGGCCCCGACGCGAGACCGGTTCCCCATCT
>Ga0214919_10002603_pt1 | contig 28157 bp, 37 predicted proteins | sample LL1503_MetaG_FD_177994 | JGI IMG/M metagenome (GOLD analysis project Ga0214919, IMG submission 177994) | Freshwater microbial communities from Lake Lanier, Atlanta, Georgia, United States - LL-1503 | ecosystem: Environmental > Aquatic > Freshwater > Lake | place: USA: Georgia | collected... | reverse complement strand
TAATAATAATAATAATAATAATAATAATAATAATAATAATAATAATAATAATAATAATAATAATAATAATAATAATAATAATAATAATAATAATAATAATAATAATAATAAGAATAATAAAAATAAGAATAAGAATAATAAATATTTTAGAATATTATAGATATAAAATGGTAACATTAATTAAATAAACATTTCAAAAAATTATCTAAATATTTTTTTTCATTATTTTTACATTGTTCATTATATTTTGCATTATTAATAATTTGAGGTGTTTTATCATTATGTAAAATTACCGTATTATAAGAATCTTCATTTGGTATGACATCAATAAAATTTATAAAATTATAGTTTGAATCTAATTCTATATATTTAGAAATATGTTTATTATTTCTCTTATTATTTATTTCATCAATTATAGGAATAATATTACCAAATCTATCTATATCGATTTCATCATCCCAATTACTACTAAATGGATAAATGTGTTCTAAACTAAATTTATTGTTTAATAAATTTGTAGGTACTTTCTCTTTATAATAATAAAATAATAAACATTTTTCAAAAAATTTTCGATATCGCCTTTTATCTTTTTTCTTATTTCCATTTTCTAAAATTCTTGTGAAAGATTTTATTCCTTCTTGAAATAAATCATTTATAAGTTTTTTTATATTTTCTTTTGTAACATTTTCACTTATTAATGATGGATTAAATAATATTTTTTTTGCAAAACCATCTATATATGTACCACCTCCATCAAATTGTATATAATCACAAACTCGATATGTATCTCTATTATGTATATTTTTAATATCATTTATTAAAAAATGATATAATATAGCTTTTTCAATCGAATTAATAATTTTTTTTTCTTCTATTTTTTTATTTTTAAAACCAATTATAGCAGATATAATAATATATAAATTATTCTTTGTTAAAGTAGAAAACTTATTTTCACAAGTACTATTAAATAATTTATTATTAATTTGTTCTGTGAATATATTTTTATATATTATTTTTAATATATTACAAGAATAACTTATAATTTCAATAAATTCATTTGTATTTTGGTTATTAAATGTATTATCTAAACTATTATATATATTTTTATATAATTTAAAAAATAATGATGTTCCATTGTTTTCACTTTTTTCTATTATTTGATAAATAGTATTACAATAATTTTGAAAACCAATAATAAAATCAAATGCGTTAAGTTTATTATCATTTTCATATTTATAACATATTAATGCTTCATTATCACATTTTTCTTTATAATGATTAATAATTTCATTAATAATTGATTGTTCAATTATATTATCTTTTATTTTAAAATTAATAATATTATATAAACGACATGCTAATAATTCTATTTCTGTTAATTTACTATTAAATTTATTAATATCTTCAAATATTTTGCATAATTCATCTGTATTATATCCTTCAAATAAATTTACATTTATTTTAACAGTATTGTCAAATCTATCAACATTATTTATTTTTAATTTATTTTGTATTATTTCGATAATTGGTTCAAATTCATCTCTTTTAAGTCTCAATTTTTCTGTATATAATTTTTGATTATTTATAGTATCAAAATACTTATGAAATCTCATTTCAATAATATTAATATAAGAAATGTTTTTAAAAATATCTTTTAATATTTTTTTATCATTTTCTTCTAAAATTATTATCTCATCTATAAAATTAAATAAGTCAGATAAATATTCAGGAAATATGTCAAATGGTTTATCAATAAAATGTTTAATTGCATTTAATCTATTATTACCATCTATGTTTGTATATATTAATTTATTTAGTTCCATATTTTGACCAAATGTTATTGCATGAACACTATTCTTAACTTCAAATAAAAATTCTATATAAGATTTTTCATTAGGTGTATTGTCTTTTTTTGGTAAAATATCCCATTTTTTTTTTCTTTGAAATTTAGGTTTAATTATTTCAAAATTATCTATTTTATTTATTAAAGTTTTTACATACCATTGATCATTTTTAACAAGTTTTTCCATTTTTTATTTATGATTATTTTGATATAAAATTATTGTAAATAATTAAATTATCAATATATTATTCAATTTTTTAATCAAAAAAATAATAAATTAAACTATATAAAATTTCAACTTAAAAAACTATTTTATTAATAATATATATCAAATTCACCCAACCACAAACCAAACCCCAATCACAAAACCTAATAAAAAAATGTATGGACTTGCAGAATTTCTTGATAATGAAGAATTATCAACCATTATAATAAATGCTATACCAGAAAAATATAAAAAAGCCGGTGAATGGGAATTTACAATTGAATATGAAAATAAAAAAATAGAAGTCCTAGAAGTATGGAAAACTAAACACCGATATAATAAAGATAAATATATTATAGATTTAACTAAAGTTTTAACAGATAAGCAGTTAAAACAATTATTTTTAACGGTTATTATTAAATTTGATAGTGAGATATTTGAGAATAATTAGTAGATTTTGAAAAAGCCGCGCAAAAACTCTAGAGAGGCTTTAGCCTCTCAGTTTAGAAACGATTTATAAAATAATAGGATTATATGATTTTTTCATTATTTTTTCTTTTTACATATTTGCATATTTGCATATTTCAAATACCGTTTTTATAGAAAAAAATTGCATATGAAATTCTGTAAGAGTTATTTATCTTCATTACAAAATTTAGAATAAACTTCAAAAGATTTCAAGTAATTTGCTATATTCATAGTTTTTATTTTATCAATTTCTATTTTTTCTTCAATTGTTTGAAGTATTATATTGTATCTTTTATTTTTATATGCCTCTATTTGATTAAATGATTCTTTCATAATTTTTAGTATATTATCGCAATTATTTTCCATTTTATTATATATAGTTTGTTATTTTATTTTATAATTTATTATTATATACATATATTATAATATAATTATATTTCTCAATAATAACATAATAATAAAATATATATATAGTAAAAAATGAAAATGAATAAAACTAAAAAACCTAAAAAAAATAAAAAAACTAATAAAATTCTTAAAAATCAAAAAGGTGGATTAATATTACAAAATATAAAAAATTGGAAATGCAATAATGTAAAATGCGAAAATGATAATGAAAAAAAATCAATAGATTTTTATAATAAAATTTATGAACATGTATATTTATTTTTTAAAAAAAATATGGAAAATATAGATAATAGAGAGTTTCTAGATTTTAATAGAGCTTTATACACTGATACATATAAAGAATTTGAATCTTCTGATGAAAGTTCATCTTGTTTAGAATATTATAAATTAAATAGTGATGAAGAATTACAAAATTTACAAAAATTATTATTATCAATAAAATTAGAATGTTATGTTGATTATTTATACACAAATTTTAATAATATTATAATATTTTTACCACTATTAGATATATTTTATAATAAATTTAGTAATGATACCAAAACAAAAGATAAATTTAAAGAATTATATTTAAATTTAAGAAATAAAAAGAACATAACATTCAAAGAGATAGATTATTTATTAGAAATCTTTATTCATATATTAAACTTAAGAATTAATGCATTAACTAAAAGTGTAATTACTTTTATTACATTAATAAACACTATATTACAGTTATTTAGAGAAATATTAAACCATAAAGACTCAGAAAAACAATTATCTATAATATCATTATCTCAACATTATTTTAATAATATAATATTTGAAAAAATAAAAGAAATTATAGATATTGATGAATATTTAAATATTGAAAAAATAAAAGAATATTTAGGTGAAGAAATTTTTGAACAATTAACTGTATTAATAGAAGATTATAATAAATATTTTTCAGATCAAGAAAACCCTATAGATATTCAAAAATATTTAAAACTAAAAATAAATGAATTTATGAAAAAATTCACTTATATTAATTTTGGTATTTTGCCAATAATATTAAAAATAAATAAATCTAATACTAGTATGGCAGGTGGTGCAACAAGTGTTAAATCAAGTATTAAATCAAAAGCTTCAAGCCTATATAAATCAGTTAAATCATCAGTATCATCATTATCTAAAAAATTATCATCACCAAATTATGAAAAACTTAGTAGTACAAATGCAGATACTAATATATTTAATTCAAAAGTAACTTGGAATAATTTTAAATCTTTTATGAAAAATGACAAAGACCAACATACTATTTTTGATGTTATAAATAATAAAAATAATGACTATCATATTCTAAATCTTATTTTAGGTTCAATATCTATTAAAACTAATATCAATGATGATGAAATTAAATTAATAAAATATTTTAATGAATTAATTTATATGCCACATTATGGTAAAATATGTGGTATTAATGTAGATAATATTCAAAATAATAATCAAATTCAATATATCGACAATCAAAATAATGAATCACAATTAATATCTTCTGAAAACACAAAACCCATTAAACTATTTACATCAAAAGGTGTAGAAAGCGACTTTTCTACAAAGGTTGTTAAAAGATTAGATCTAGGATTAGATGATATATGTATTGCTTTAAATCAAGAATTAATTTTATCTAAAGGGTCTTTATCCGCATATAACAATTTTATTAGAAAAATATTTACTTTAGATTTTAAAATTACAAAATATAATTTTATAAAATCTAGAATTAAGAAAAAAATATTATTATTATTTTTAAATAAAATAATGAAAATTAATATAGACGAATATATAAAATTACAAGTAAATGAATTTATTTTACAAATAAATGAACCCACATTTTTAAGTATATTTAAATCCTTATATTTATCTAAACCTATAAACTATGAAGGAATAGAAGATTTATTAAAAAAAGATAAAGAAATATATGAAGAAATACACAAAGAAATTATAGAATTTATAAAAAAATCATTTGAAGAAAAAAAATCATTTGAAAAATATGATAATGATTTAAAGACAATGTTTATAAATTATTTTATTTATTATTATAATAGATTATTAGAATTATTAGATAAATTTATTAACAATGATGCAAATATAGATACAGGTAAAGATATAAAATCAATATATAATGATAATGATAATAAATATTTATTATCAGAACACAAATTAGATAATAATATATTTATATATTTATTTAGATATACTATACCTATATCATCGGAACTAATTGAAGATTTTATACAATTTGAAATAATAAATGGTTATAATGGTTTTAATTATTTACAATATAATAGTAATAAAAAATTTATAGAATCATATATTACAAATGAAAAATATCATAAAACTAAATCACAAGAAAAATTAACAAAAAGAATTATGAATATTAGTAGTCGTAGTATTAGTAAAAAATATACAACTGAAATTAATGTTTAATTATATTCAAGACTTACATTTGCTAATAATTTTAGATTTTCCAAATTATAAGATATATCTTTTTCAATATATTCGGAATCTGTTTCATATTCTGATTCAGATTCTGAAATAGGTTTAAATCCTTGTAATAAGACAGGTAATTTTATATCTGAAAAAGTCTGTACAATTTGTGGTGTAAATAGTGTTTTATCTAGTTTAATTTTTTTATGATTTTTTGTATATGTTTCAATATCGAATGTAAAATTCATTTCAGAATCCAAATTAGAATTTGTTTCAGATTTTCTCTTATAATTAATTTTTATACCTTTATGTTTATTTTCATGTATTTTATGTTGATAAGTACAAATTTTTGAAAATTGTTTTCCACAATATTTACACTCTAAAGGATTAGAATGAGTAGCATTATGGATAACAAGACAACGTAAAAATTTAAAACTTTCATTGCATATAGTACATGTATGTAATCTATTACTATAATATTTTTTATAATAATTTTTAGACATTTTAGATTTCAAAAATCTCACGTGTATCTCACTACTTCTCACTACTTCTAACTATTTCTAACTACTTCTAACTACTTTTCACTACTTCTCACTACTTCTCACTACTATATATAATTATTATTCATATAATAATTATTCATATAATAATCATATTAATTTTACATATTCATTTTTAATTTTCAATTTTTAATTATTTTTATCAATCTTTTCTAGTAAATATGCAAAAAATTGAAATATTATAATATTAATAATTTTATTATGCAAATTACTAAAATGGATAACAATAACATGGTTAATGATGTTGCCCATAATGATGAAAACGAAACATTTATTTGCATATGTGGATGTGGTTTGGTTTTTGAAAATTATTCTCTCGGCTGTGATATTTATGTAGGCCACGGTGGATTAATTTCAGAATATCAAATTGTTAGTGACTATTGCTGGGGTAGTTATATACCTAAAACCCATAATCAATGGTATCAGCTTAAAGAATTCATCATTGCAAAATACGAAAATTGTAAAAATGATGGTGAAGAAGTGTCAAAAGGTTGGATTCATTTATACAATAACTATTGTGTCAATGATATATTCAACGGAAATGATAAGTTGGATTACGAAAATGTTTTCTAAATTATTTTATAAAAACTATTTTTTTGAAAATTAAAAAATATGTTATTTTTGTTTTTCTTTTTTTGCTAAAAAAATTTTATTTTATTTTTGTAAACCTCTCCTTTTTTACAAAAATCTTCATTTTTGTTGTTTTTACGTATATATTATCAATTTAACCAATCAATCACAATTATTCATCTAATACATAAAAAATATATCATTTATTAATTTTTGGGATATTATGTATATATTGACGCACAACAACATATCTGCAATCATATATAGATAATAAAATACACATATTCATTATTTTTGTTTTTACATATCATTATATTGTTTTTACAATAGATTAAATATATTCATATTTATCATATAAAGCATTTTGAATGTTATATCAATTATTTCTAGTTAAATTTGTTAAATATATTTTTATATTTTTTATATTTTTTAATTTTATATGTTTACTTAAACTTACTTTTCATGACTTTTAGTTTACAAAATTTATAAAAATAATTTAGAGTAGAATATAAGTAAACATAAAAACATAAAAAATTATAAATATAATAAAAATAGTAAATAAAATAGTAAATAAAATACTAACATAAAAACAATAAAAATTAATAAAACAATAAAAAACAAAATAAAAAATAAAAAATATTTATTATATAACTAAAAAACAATATAAATAACATACGAACATATTTAATATAAGTAATTTATGATAAATATATTCAAATTATTCTATATTATTAATTTCACATCTTTATATAGTTGTTTTACGATTGATAAAAAATATTGTATATATTTATCAATCGTATTTTGTAATAAAATAAATATAAATGCATATTATAGTAATATAAAAAAAAATAATTATAAATATTATAATATATAATATATAATATATTATTTAAAAAAATGTCAAATATTAATTGTCCTAAATGTAATGTTGAATTTAAATTTATAAGTGTATTAAAAAGACATTTAAAAATTTCATCTCGTTGTAAAGCATCAGAAGAAGAAATAAATAGTATAATAGATATAATTAATACTAATATTACTAATATTACTAATACTAATAATATAAATATTTCTAATAATATTATTAGTTGTAATCATTGTAATAGTGTATTTACAAAATTATCATCATTGAGATATCATAATAATAATTCACGATGTGGTAAAATACAAATTGCTAAAGAAATTGAAAATAAAGATGGTGTTACAAACTTAACTATTGAACAATTAAAACTATTATATCCAGATAATTTTAAAATAATGTTAAATAATATAAAGAACCAATCACCATCTCAATTACAACAACAAATAATAAATAATAATAATAATACACACAATAATGATAATCGCATAATTAACAATACAATAAATAATATTAATAATACAATAATTCAACATATAAATCCATTTGGTTTTGAAGATGTCAGAACAATTTCTATTCCAGAAATGAAAGTAATCCTAAGTTCTGGTGAAAATTCTGGCTTATTGATTATTAAAGCCATTTATAATAAAATTGAGAACAAGAATTTCTATAAACCCAATATGAGTCGCCCAGAAATAGCATGCTTAAATACAGAATTTAATTTAACAATTTATAAATGCAAAGAATTTTGTGATGCATTATTTGATAGATGTATTGCATTTTTACACCATATGCTATATTTATGTAAAAATGAATATTCAAAAGATGCAATAAAAAATATCTATGATAATATAGAATATATTGAGACAACAATGAGAACAGAAATATACGATAAAAAATTACAGAATATTATAGAATCAGAATTTAGAAATAATAATATAGATAACAAAGACAGAATAAAAAAATTCATAAAAGAATTAAAGGATAATACAGAAACAAAAGAACAGTCTAAAACTTTAATAAATGATGTATTATCACTTAATAATGATTCTAATGATGAATATAAAAAATCTATAACAGAAAAAGAAATAAATAATGCACTAGGTGATCCAAAAGTTATTATAGGATTAAATAAGCAAGAACTTATAGAAGAATTTCATTTTAAACATTTTGAAGATACTAAATTTTATAAATTCTGGACAGATAGAATAAAAAATGAATATATATATATAAATAAATGTAAAACAGCAACAATAGGAGATATTAAAGGTATAGCAACACGTAAAACAAAAATAGAATTAATGTTAAATATAATTAAAGCTAGATCAAAATGTTTAAAAGGTGGTGATTTAATAGATTTAGATGTTGAGGGATTTATATATGAAAAATTAGATGATGATAATGATACACTTACTGCTGAAGAAGAAGCAGAATTAAAATATATAAGAGATTTGCAAATATCTGGATAAATTATTTTTCATATTTTTATTATAATAATTCTAATTTTTATATTTTTATATTTTTTATATTTTATAATAAAAATTTATTATTAATTATTATTTTTTTAATCTAAAGATAAAATTATTAATGTATCTAGAAACATATTTAATCTACATGAGTATAAAAATGGAATCATTACAAGCAATTCAAGCAATTCAAGAGAAACATAAAGTAACAGATTTTGCAGAATCAGTTATTTCTATTATAGAATTATTATCATCAACTGGTAAATATTATAGAAGAAAACTTTATAAATTAGATGATATTACAAAATACTTTATAGAAAATATGAAAATAAAAAATGCAAGTTTAGGAGCAAAATATATTAATGATATGGTAATTAATATTGAAACAATAATAAAAAATTTATCTAGACAATCAAAATATGACAATTTAGAATTAATACATTCTATTATAAAGTATGGATTAAAAATGATTTCATATAAATATACAAAAAACAAGATTGAACCTACACTACCAGATTACACTTTAGCAGAGATACATGATGCAGCAGTAGCTTTTTGAAAAAGCCGCACCAAAAGCAGCTTTTTGAAAAAGCCGCACCAAAAGCAGCTTTTTGAAAAAGCCGCGCCAAAAGTCTCAGTACATGAATAGTTTATTATTTGTAAATAATACTATTTTTCTTGTAAAAAATTGAATATAAATATAAATATAACATAAATAATAACATAAATAATAACATAAATAATAGCATAAATAATAGCATAATAGCATAATTATATTAAATGACTTTTAGGCAAACTAAGATTAATAATATTAATAAGAAAGATAGGAATTACATAATGATTCCAAATGAAATAACTCATTACTCAATGGTTTCAGGAAAGACATCGTGGTGTCTTAAACCAAAGAATATCTCAGACGAATATGGAGATTGATATACCATTGCATGCCGAAATTAATGCTATTTATACATATTTATTATCAGATTATAATATTAGATTATCTATATTAAATAATCGTATAAATGTAGGCAGTATGTCATTATTAAATAAGATAAGAAATATTTTATCAAATAAAACAATAACAGTAGTAAGAGAAGATAAAGGTAGATTAAGAAATAGTAAGCCATGTAGTCATTGTGTAAATTATATGTTACAATTGGGTATTAAAAAAGTAGAATATTCAGATGATAATGGAAATATAATTAGATGTAATATAGAAAATTTAGAAAATACAGTAATATCTCGTTTTCATAGAAAAAAATAAAAAAATTATTTTTATTTTTATTTTTATTTTTTATTTTTATTTTTATTTTTTTATAAAACAATTTTTTTGTAAAATTAATTATTATATTAATCGCAATCACATTTGTATCTATCGCAAAATTCACAAACATCTGGACAATTATAATAAGAGCGCGAACGCTCACGGTAATCGTCTTTGGCGATTTCTCTTGCACAATTATAGCAAACTTCATTTTCATATACAAGAGCACCGTAGCAATTGCGACAAATACATGATTCACAATATTTACTATTATCTATAACTTGGAGTTGGTCATCATAAGGATCGCATAAAGAACTGCATTTTTCACACTTTTCAAAATATGATAAACAATCTTCACAAATTTTGACCTCCGGCTCTGATTCAAGAGTTATAAAGGGACCTTTACAATCTAAGCACTTTTTAAAGGCTGTGACACATTCTTCACAATATTCATCGCCTAATCTAGCGTTGCGAGACATAAAGTTTTTTTTGCAATCTGTGCAATTTTTTTCCTGAGTTAGAAAAGTATTTTCCATTTTATATAAAATTTACACAAGGTAAATGCAAAAGGCCTTATTACAAGAGCGAAAATATCCTTCACATCTTAATAAAAATATAAAATATAAAGCAAATTCAATTTTTTTATAATTTAATATATTTTTCCTATAAAATAAATAAAAAATAAATAAAAAATAAATAAAAAATAAATAAAAAATAAATAAAAAATAAATAAAAAATAAATAAAAAATAAATAAAAAATAAATAAAAAATAAATAAAAAATAAATTTTTATCCTGTTACTAAATTAGCAGGAATCTTAGCTTCATTTTTGATTATATTTTGCTTATTGGTCTTTCTCTTAAATCGAGCATCTTTGGAATACTTGCGGTTATTCATGCGTCGCCTACCGAGTTTTAAAATGCTCCTTTGGTAGTCATTCAATCCAAGTTTTTTTATATAATTATTAAATTCAGGAACACTCATATATAGATAAGAGTCATCTGTTACTCCTTCTATTTTTTCCAATTCTTTCGATTTTAAACCTTTGGTAACTTGAACATCTTGAGAAATTTGGACAACTTGTTCCATTCTTGGTACTTTGACAACTTGTTTATCTTTAGCAGCTTTTGCATCAGAAGCAAATGTGAATTGATTTACAGTAGAATAACTAAATAAAGGTATAATACCTATTTCAGATTCAAGAATAAATTCGCATATAAACTCTAAAGCATGATATAAAGGTGGAATTAACTCTGGTATATCTTCATCTATTATTGACTCGCTATACATTTTAAATAGTAAAAGACAATAAAATGTCTAAATAATTATTATATATTATTATTCTAATTATTTAATATATTTATTAGTAAATTAAAATTCAATTTTTATTTTTTTATCCATTTTATATTAAATTTATTAAATTTATTTTTATTTATTTGAATATAAAAAGAAAATTATATATAAATATAAAATTATTATTCTAGACATATATTATATAAATAATTATAAAATAAAATGTCACAAACCACACAAGAACCTCAATCATTTACATATTTATGTATGTCTTATCCTAATTTTCTGATTAAGCGCAGAAAAATATCTGATGCTTGTAAAAAAGCTAATAATAAAGATGAAGAATTGCGAAATAAAATAGTAAATTTTATTAGGATGCATCCAGATCACGAACTTAGACGACAAACAATTGCTCGTGATACAACAACTAATCCTTCACATAAAGAGATTCATAATTCAAAGATTAATGATTTATTAATTCCTGCAGAAAAAGTGCATAATGAGAGAATTGCTTATAAACAAATATGGAAAGCAGAAACTGAAGAACGTCAAGCACGTAATCTTGCAAAAAAACAAGATGAAATTGCAGCAGGTCTCATCAATAAGGCTAATAAGATTAAGGCACTTAGAGAAGCAAATATTGCAATGGTTATTAAACAAAAAGAAGAAGGCGAAACTATTCGTTTAGCTAGACAAAATAAGAAAAATTAATAGGTTTTAATCATATAATTTATAATTTATTATTTATTATTTTTTACATTTTTATTATAAATTTTAAATCTTCAAAGGTTTAAACGTTCAATCTATATCTTTGTGAATATGGTGGTGGCAAATTTGTTTGTTTTACTAGTTTTTCTTTAGATGAATTTGCATAAGATGGTGGATTATTTACAATAGCCTTATTATAAGGTGTTAAATTTTTTGTATTATTTAAACTATAAACTGGTAAATTAAGAATATGTGTTTTTGTATTATCTTTTATATTTGTTGTAAATAATTTTGTTTCAAGCATTAATTGTGTTGTTATACTATTGGATTCTATGTATTCTTTAAGACAAGCTGCACCAATATCAGTAATTTTAGTTTCTAAAAGATTAAGTAATTTAAGATTTGTATTTTTTAATAATAAAAAAAATAAATATTTTATACCTTTATCATCAATACTTGTTTTAGAAAAATCAAGTTTTTCTAAACTATTATTAATAACTAATGATTGTACTAAAATATTAAGGTCATTAATATCATATTTATTATTATTTTTATATTCACATGTATCAAATGCAGCATAATTAATATCATTTATATTATTATTATTATTAAAATTATAGGTATGGTTACGTCCGTAATTACTAAATCTAATTCCAGAAAGATAAAGTTCTTTTAATGTTTTATTAAATTTTAAAAATAAAGCTATTTGGTCTATAAGATTATAAATTTCATATCCATCATTATTATAACCAAAAACTATTCTAGAAAGAAAAAGTATTTTCAATCCAGTATTTTTAATTAAACCTTTACTTAAATCTCGTAATGTAAAAAATTTATTGTCAGAAAGATTAAGTTCTGTTAATGTATTATTACTTAATAAAAATGCACCAATTATTTGTTCAGAATTCTTATTAAATTTATTACCACTAAGATTTAGTTTTTTTAAATTTGTATTAGTTTCTAATGCTTTTAAAAAATACGTTAAATCTGTAATATTATTACTTGCAAGATAAAGTACTTCTAATGTTTTATTATTTTTTAATACATTACCAAAATCATTAATAGTAATTTGACTAAAATTATTACCACTAAGTTTTATTTCTTTAAGATGTGAGATAGAGTTATCACCAAATGCACCAAACAATGCAGATAAATTAGAAATATTATTATTATCAAGGTCAAGTTCTTTTATTTGATTATGTTTTACAATAATATCTATTAACAAATCAAAAATATCATTATTAATATTACAATTTTTAATAACAATTTTTACAAGTTTATTTAGATTTCCAGACTTACTATTGAGTATAACTTCTAATAATTCTATAATTTTATCAATAAGAGGTTTTAATTTTCCTTTATATGATATATATATTTCACTTTTATTATTTCTCTTACCACTAGTTCTTATTATAGGTGCAGGTATAGAAGTAATAATTTCAATTTCAGTAATAGTATTTGTTTCAATATCATCTATATATTTTTGGACTTTTGTAATTAAAGATGATATTTCATTACTACTAGAATTAGAACCACTAACATTAGTAATGCTGCCACCAGTAATAATTTGTTTTGATTTTATGTGTTTTTTACTTTTTACTCTTATTTTTGTAAAACATTTTTTCTTAGTTTTTTAATCATTGATTTATTTTTTAATGTCATTTATTATAAAGTAAGATAAAAATAAATAGTAAATTAAAAATAGTTTTTATAAAAAAAATATTTTTTCTACATATAACTTCAAGTCAAGATATAGAAATCTCAACCCTACATAAAGGACAACTATTGTTCTCACTTCTCCATTCTTGAATACAAATTTCATGAAAATTATGATTACATTGTAGGGTTACAGGATTACCCCTAGAAGAATTAGAAAGCAAGTCTAAACATATACAACATTCTTCTTTAGATAAAGAATATATTTCTGATTCTTTTCCAAACATGTTTAAACTTGTCTCAATTATAACAGGAGGTTTCATCGACAAAACGTTATCATTTAATGCATTAGAACCATAATTTATAGGTATAACTGATGATATATTCTCTGAAGAAGGTTGTTGTGTTAAAAATGTTGAAGTAATTCTTCTTCTAGACTGCAAACAATCATCTCTTCTAGCCCTACAACAATCACTACACATTATGAATATTTTTTTAATCATCATAAAAATAGATAATACTACACCAAAACTAATAGGTAATCCAAAAAATATCCCTAATATATAATACATAGGGGTAAGATCTTGTTTATCCGGTTCAGGTGTTGTATAAGACTTAAAACCGAACGTTTTTGTTTTTGTTGTTATTGTTATTATGGTAAAAGTGCTTGTAGAAGTGCTTGTTGAAGTACTACTAGTGCTTCCACTACTTCTTGAAGAGGTACTAGTAGTACTACTTTCACTAGTATCAGTAACGGTATAAATACCACTACCGCCGCCACTGCCGCTACTATCACCAATTGGTGCCGTTGAGCAAGCTGTGAATAAGACGCATAAGACGCATAAAAGAAATGTTTTCACCATTCTTACTTTGCTTTTGAGAATAAATCTAATAATTAAAAACTAAAATTATATTTCAATTTTTGTGAATTTAATATATTTTGCCATTTTTAAGACTTTTATATATAGATTACTAATGAATATAAAAAATATATAAAAAACATACAAAAATATAAAAAAATAAAAATAATAATAATAATAAAATTTTAACATATTACTTATTACTTATTAAATAATTTTGTAAAACTGATGGGTCAATATCATTATCGTAATCATCATATGAATTATCTGACATAATAATATTAAATATTTCTTCTGGATGAATTTGCCCTTTTTTATATATATTTTTAGGTATTGAATAAATAATATTTTCTATAATTTCAAAATTTTCTCTAATATATTTTATAAATGATAAATCATTCATGTTTTGTATTTGAATAATAGTTTCTTTAGGTAAAGATACATTATTTTGTGATGCGGTACTCATTTTTACACTTATTTTTATACTAAAAAATAATAAATAATATTCAATTTTTTTTTTAATTTATAAAAAATAAATCAATTTTAATCATCATAATATAAAAAATATAAAAAATTATATATTATATTATTATATATATAATATTTATAATATTTATTTGTTAAATATTTTAGTTAAGTTTTTTCTAAAAACTTAGTTTTAGTTAAGTTCTAAAAACTTAAATGGGTAAAAGTGAAACTGCATCAGCATCGATAGGTATAAAAATTTTAATATCTGACCTCATCGCACAAATAAATGAAACTAATTTTCCACTAATAAAAAAAATGTTATATGATGGTTGTATTGAAGATAGTAATGATTATTATAATGAGGCATATAAAATAATTCTAGGTTATGATGACGGTGATATTGAATTACCAGAAACATATAACGAGTTCAAAAATCATGTATCTGAACAGTTTAAAATTCATGGTTCTTATTATAAATCAAAATTTAGTAGTAAAGTAGAACCAAATATAACTAGAGGTTGTTTATTAGAGAAAGAATTATTAGTACCAATTAAAACACTATTAGAGACAGAAAGGTGGGGATACGAGCGTTATGGAATCAATAGTGTATCTAGACCAATTGATTTTGATTTATCTGTCAATCTAGAAGAATATGAAAAAAATAATATTGAAAAATATAAGGTTGTTTTTATATTGAAACAGCATTCTGGATAATCTTTTAAGTTTAGGTAAAATTTAAAAACTTAAATTATAGAAAAAAATGAAAAAATATGAAAAAATTGATATAATTATTTATATTTATTGGCATTATATGTTTGAAGAATTATTTATATAGTTATTGTACGATTGATAATTAAAATGGATACAATCCAAGTTCAAACACATCTATCAGCACCACTAGCGCCACCACCATACACTAAACTAGATGATATGGCATCAAATGAGACATCGACAGAGTCATCATCAGATGACACTCATTTTTCATATATATCTCATGTTTTTAATGTGATTTTTAAACTATCTTTTTGGATACAGACGATGATGTATATGCTTTCAGAAAAACAAATAATATTTTTGGCAGATGATTCTGGTTCTATGAATACTCCTGTGAATGTCCCTCAAGAAGATGGTTCTGTAATTAGAATGACTCGTTGGAAGGAATTAGAGTGTTCTATTATTGATGCATTTAGCTTAGTGATTGGCTTATGTCCCAATGGTGTAGATATTCACTTTTTAAACCGCCAGCCATTACTTGGTGTTAAAAGCATAGAACAGATTAAACAGACATTTAAAATTTCACCTGATGGTTCTACACCATTATTTTCTACTTTAAAAAAAATTAAAGAATTATATAAAAAAAAGCAAATATCTGTTACAGTTTGGACTGATGGTATTCCTGATACAGAAGATGAGAAAATTGCATATAATGTTCTTGACTTATTTTATCCTAATAAAAAATCTGAGGATTCTGGTATTTGTATAGTACTTTGTACAGATGATGAAAAAGTTTTAGACTTATATAGTTCATATGATAAAAAATATCCTTTAGAAGTTTATGATGATTATAATAGTCAAATGAAAGTAATCAATAAAGTACAAAACAAACACAAGGTAAAAATACCAATAAATAAGGGGATGTATTATGCATTGATATTTCTAGCACCGTGGTGTGAAGATTTAGACTCTATAAATGAAAAATCTTTGTCGGTGAAACAGTTTAATTTTATTGCTAAAAAGTTTATGGATAAAATAGATCCTGAATGTAAATATCCACGTACTTTTGAGACTAAACAAAAAAAATCAAAATTTAAATGGTTTGGTTGTATCTAAGTGTTTAAGTTTTACCAAAACTTAACTAAAAGCTAGGGAGCCTTTAGGCTCCCAGAATTAGCAAAATCATAGTATTAGTGAAATATTTTTTTTATAATTTTTCAAAATTTTATTATTTATACAAATAATATATTATTTAAATCCTAAAAAAGTACGCCCAATCTTACTAGTTATGAACATACCAAATCCAGATGCAATTTGTACATACAATATATCAGTCTTCTTTGTACAACATAGTAAATACATTGATAAACTAATAAATAGTATTGAACAAAGCCAAAATAATTGTGTAAATAAATCCATTATATTAGGTAAATAGAAAAATATTAATTGTAAAGTAAGTAATTTAAAAATTATTAAAATTGTTATTTAATACTTAATACTTAATATAAATAAATATATTAATTTAAGTTTTTCTAAAAATTTATTTTATAAATTTTTATTTACTGTATTAGGTAGTCCATGACCAAATACAATCATATATATTAATATTAAAGCAGCCAATACAATACTGCGATTTTCAGCTACACTTTGTTTTTGTTTAAGTATGTAAAGCATAATGATGTATAATAAAACACCAATTATTACGGAATGTAAAACCATTGTTAGTCCGCTCTCCATTTTATATATTTGTATAAATAAGTTTTTAGAAAAAATTTAACTAAAATGATTAAATATTTATTTAATACTTGATATATATAAATATTTTAATTTATATATTTGCGTATTTTTATTTTTAAGTTTTTTTATATTTTATAATATAATTTATTTTGAAACTCACTAAATTTTATGTAATAATTGAGAACCTATATAATAACCTATCATATTTACAATAAGATCTATAATTTTATTATAAATCTTTTCATTCCAATATTTTTCAGGTACAAACCAGTATTTTTTAGTAAAAATATAAAGTATATTTACTCTTACTAGCATATAATATTCAAATAATTCCCACAATATACCAAGTAATAATGCAATTAAATAATGATTAGGAAAAAAATAACCAATTATAATCCATTGTAGTAGATGTATTAGTGTTAGAATATCAATAGGTTTATTAGTATTATTATCATTACGATTCATATTACGATTCATATCATTATCCATATTACTATATAGTTATTTTATATAAATATTTTAATTTATATATTTTACATCTTTTTATTTTACACTCTAATTTTTTTTGTTTTTGAATGTCCAAATTTATATTTTTTCTTAGATTTATTTGCTAAAATAAATGCTGTTTTATTATGCTTACAACCTTTTTCAATTATATCATAATCAACTGCTGCTGATTTTCCAGAAGTTATTGAACTTGCTAAGCGCGCTAATCCCCATGATTGTGCTGTTTGATTAGGTCTTGAACCAGAAGAATAATACGCACCTTCGCCTTTTTTAACAATTTGTTTTAATGCTGATAATTTACATCCAGTTTTAATTGCTAATTCTTTGTTTGGAGTTATAGTTTGAATATTGTATATTCTACGAGCATCTAATATGTGGTTTGATTTTTTATTTTTGTAAGATGATAATTGTTTGCGTGTAGAGTATTTTTGTTTTTTATATAGTTTTTTTGACATCATTAACATTTTAATTTGTTTTTTTTTATCTTTTTTTGATAAACTTTTTGGTAAATATCTTATTGGTACCATTAGTGATTTCATTTTTACTAATATTTGCGTGCGGGATTTTTTAAATCCTGCTTTTGGTACGGCTTTTTCTAAAAGCTGTTTTATGTATCTAGAGTAATTAAATATTTTATTTTATTATATTTAATATATTTGTAGATATTAAGTATTAAATATTAAAAACTATTTTAAAATATTTTAGTTAAGTTTTTTCTAAAAACTTATTTATATACTTCTAGTATATTAGAATGTCAGATTCAAGTTATAAGAAATGGCAGATTAGTATTTTCTCTGCATTTATTTTTATTTTAGTGATACATCCATATACATATATATTGACCCAAAAAATATTAGGTGGTTGTTTTGGTAAAATTGCAGACAATAACGGTTGTCCTACAACCCTTGGTTTAGTAATCCATACAATAGTGTATATTTTATTGGTTCGTGGTTCTATGGATTTAAAATTATTTACATAAATTTTTAAGTTTTACCAAATAAGTTTTACCAAAACTTAACTAAAACAGCTTTTAGGAAAAGCCGTGTCAAAAGTAAGATTTAGAAAATCCTGCACGCAAATTAGGTTAAAAATATATTTTTACTATATTTTTGTTAAGTTTTTTATAAAAACTTAAAATTATATCTATCTTTATCATTTAATTTTGTTCTTTTTTTCAAAAACTTGTAATATTTATTAGCCAAAGTATAATGTTCTTTTTTTTTCTTTTTTAATAGTTCTAAACGAACTTTCATAATCATACCTACTTGAAATATACGTTTATGTGGATATTTTTTGTCCTTATATAATTTTTCAAGTTTATCAATCGTATTCTTAACATCTTCTAGAGTAGTATATTTTATATTTATAGTATCATTTGGATTATCATTAGTAAATAAATCTAATGATTTTTTAGGATTTTTTGAATTATATAAAAACTGTTTTTTTGTTTTTGTATCATGTGACTTTGTTTTATGTAGTCTTTGTTTTAGTGTCTTCATAATCATAAGTTTTTAGAAAAAACTTAACCAAAAATAAGTTTTTAGAAAAAACTTAACTAAAACTAAGTTTTTAGAAAAAACTTAACTAAAATTTGATTAAAATATATATATATTATATAATAATAATAGATATATTAGTTATATTATTTTATTAAAAAATTAAAATAATTTATATATTAACTATAAGTATTTAAATTAATAAAAACTTATAAATGGTAATTTCATCAAAAAGAAAAACTAAAAAGAATAATAATAAAAAGAAAACAAATAAATTAAACGGTGGTGCTAATAATGAAATTACAACCACAACAACAAACACAAAAAATTTTCCAATTTGTAAATCTGTAATTAATGATCTATCAAAAGAATTAAAATTATCTGATTTATTTGAAAAATCAAAAAGTTGTGCAATTACATCATTAATAACATTTCAAGGTATAACACTAAAAATTGAACTATCAGAAAATAGTATTATATTTAAACTAGGTGAAAATGAAGATATGTCTTGCATTACTCTATCATTTAAAAAAAAAAATAATTCTAAATTAGAAGATTATTTTTTAAATAATGATAAATCATCATGTATAGTAAAATTACAAAAAACATTAACAAAAGATGCAGTTAATAAGTTTTTTTTTGATTTATTTGATGCTATAAATATTGAAATGGATATAAAAATATTTTCACTAGATGATAGTTCAAAATTAAAATTAAAAAGATGTAACTATGAATTATCTTTACTTAAAATGATAGAAAGTGGTTATGGATTTTATAATAAATTTGGATTTTATAATAAAATAGAAATCGAAAATATGAATACTTTATTAACAAAATTAAAAGAACAATCTGAAATGAATATTAATGTTTTTTTTGTAAAACCAACCAACAAATTAATTAAAGAAAAAGAAATTGATGATTCTAAAAGATATTTATACATAAAATATTTAATTTTAAAATCTGAATATAAAAAATATGTAAAATTAGATGAAAAGAAACAAGAAGAAGAATATATTGATTTTTGTATTAAAACAACAATATCACAATTATGTAATTATATTTTACAAATATGTAATCAAACACAAGAAAAATCACAAGAATCATATAATAATATGACTACAAATAATATAAAAAACACATCAAATGAGAAACTAAAAAAAGTTATTGATACAATTAATTTTGCAATAAAAATGATAATAAGAGATAAAATATTAAAAAATCATGGTGTAGAAAAAATTAGTGATTTACAAAAAATATATGATACAGATACTATGAGTTCATTTAATATGGATGACAAAAAATTTGAAATGATTTCTAGTAAAAAATATAATTTTGATATAGAATATATAAATCCATCAAAATCAAAAACATCCAATATTAAACCTATAAAATCTAACAAATATAATGAATATAATGAATATAATGAATATAATGAACCTATTTATCATATAATAATATTATAATAAGTTAAACTTGATATTTTTTATGTATAATTATTATTATTATATATTTTAATTACATATTATTTAATCTATTTTTTTTATATTTTATCATGAATTCACAATTTAATAACTCATCTTTTCTAATATGTCTTTGCCAATATAAAACATTATTTATATAAATTTCTTCATCATCTTCGTCTTTTGCATATTTATTATCTGGAATCAATAGATATTCTACACAAAAATCAGGAGTAAGGTTTTGTGTATGTAATATAGCCCATAATGAGAAATCTGTAATATTTTCTTTCAAATAATCAATTGAATAGAAATTTTTATTTTTATATAATTCTACATCTCTTTTAAATTCCTCCATCATTTGTAATATTATTTGTATATATATTCTATTCATTAATATTCATTAATATTTATTTTTATACTTATTATTTATTTATATAATCATAAAGTAAATATAAATATAAAATAAATTAAAAAACTTAAATGTATGTAATTTATTGCTTACAAAACGAGTCATTTAAAAATAATATTTTAAGTTTTGGTATAACATCATCTCTAGAAGAACTAAAAAAATTATTAAAAGATATTAACAAAACATTTATACCAACACCATATACTATTTTTACAATAAAGAATGTTAATAATGCCAATTGTATAGAAAAACTTTACTCATTATTAGATAAATTTGGAACACATATTAAGGATTCTTTTTTTGAGATTGCTATAGAAATAGTTAAACAATTATTCGATTTAATACAAGATAATAATATTATAAATAATAGTAATAATAAAAATGATAAATATATAATTGTGCAAGATAAAATAGAATATATTATACCAAAGTTAGAATGTAAAGAAGATTTGTATGCTAAATCAAATAAACTAATTAAGAAATCAATACAATCTATATCAACGATGCTAGAAGATATAGATAATTATTATGATAAATTAAAACCAAGACAAAATAGTGATAATTATAATGATGATGGCGATTTAGATTTATAAGAATGTTTCAAAGTAGAATAATTGTTTTATCACGGTAGCACTCGCGCTCTCGCGCTCGGTGGGGGATTTCGGTGAAATGGAAAGTGACCAAAAAACTGTATTACTGAATTCAGTTTTTTGAATAAACTTCATCACTTTTACGTATATCAATCAATAAATAAATATTTCATTTTATAGATATTATTATCTATATTTTTATTATATATTAAATATAGTTTCACTAAAATCTTATTATATAATAATAATATAAAATTTGATAAAATATAAAAAAATGTCAGAGAGTGTTAATAAAAATACTAATTCTCGTAATAGTAATTCTGTAAAAGAATGTGAAACTAAGTTTTGTAAATCATATTTGCCTAATCTTATGAAAAAAACTGTTGAAAAGTTTCATAAACGAATTACCAAAAAAATGTCTACAAGTGAAAAAAAAGATTATTTTGAAAAACGAAAAGTACAATTAAAGAAAAATTCAAAAAAAATTAAAAAAGAGGAAATACAAAGTTTTAAGAATTGTATGAATACTTATTGTAATAAAGGTTGTAAAAATACTATTTATGAAGACGGTAAAGGTTTTCCAGATTCATTAAAAAGTCATATACTAAGCAATTTAGCAAAACCTATAAAAAAAAATAAAAAATTAATGAATGAAATTATAGAGTTTAATAAAAAACAACGTATTGATATGTTTAAAAATAAATCTACAGTATTAAAAGATAATTTTTATAATAAATTAAATAAAAAAACACTTAAATTACTAAAAAGTAATAATGCAATTTCTAGTTGTGGATATGTGGATTTTAGTAAAGTTTAAGTTTTTTACACATGCACACATTTCAAAATATTTTTTTTAGATATTTTGGTTAAGTTTTTAGAAAAAACTTAATATTAGTGAACCATTTTTTATATTTTTTCAAAATTTTATTAATTTATGTAAATTATAATATGTTTCTAGAAATGTTTTTAGTAAGTTGATAAATGTATCAATAGATTTATTATAATGATCTAAATCACCAAAAAAAATATAAGTTGTATTTGGATGAACACGAAAATGATAAGAATTATTTACAGTTGTAAGTTCTTCAACTATATCTTCAATAGATTCAAATTGAATAAGATTTTCATCAAAATTTGTCGAAGTCATACCAATATATTTCTTAACAGTATAAATAGAAAATGTAGTTGTCATTATAAAATAATTTAATAAAGATTATATATTTTTTTATTTATATTAATATATAATAATATTTTTTTTGCAAAATAAAAAACACATAATTTTATTAAATTAAAAAATATATATTATTTATTTTTATTTTCTAATTCTAAATTTTTTAATTCTAAATTTTTAATATTTTCTTCTAGTCTTGTAATTTTAGTTATAAGTTGAAATTTGGTAAGATTATCATTTGGTAATGAATTAATTAATAAATCAGCTTTTTCTTTTTTATATTTTTCTCTATACTCTTTCATTTTTTCTGGGTTTTTATCTCTATATCTTTTTGATGCATTTAACACATATGATTTAGTTTTTAATTGTCTAGGTTCAATAGTTTGTTGTGGTGGTATATCTATAACCGTATTATTAGTATTTGTAGATCCTATCGTAGGTTGTATATATTCAGACATTATTTATTATATTATATTATAATATATATATTATCTTTATATAATAAAAAATATTTTAATTATATACTCTAGACATATTATTTATTTTAAGTTAAAAATTATTTAATATAAAATTGATATAAAAATAATATAAAATATATTATTATAATAAAACATAAAATGGATTATTCAACTAAATTAAAAGAGTATCTAGACACACAAAAAGAAATGACAGCTAATACAAAAAGAAATTACATTAGTAGTTTTAATTCACTACAAAAGCTATTTAGAACTACAAATATTGACTATATAAAAACCCCAAAGCCTACAATTGAAAAAATAAAAGAAGAATATCCAAAAGAAAATGTAATTTCAACTAAAATTAATACAATTTTATTATTATTTAAAATATTTTATCTAGAAAGTAATGAAGAGTATGAAGCTTATAAAAAAGAATTTCTAGAATATAGAAAAAAAATAATAACTATAATAAAAGACGAATATGCAAAACACGAAGCAACAGAAACACAGTTTTTTTTACCATTTATATTGTAATTTTTCTGAGCTAAAATTCCATTTCCATAATTTTAATTCTTCTAAACATTCATAAGCATCTTTTGATAAATAAGAATTTTTATTATTTTGTTGCAAAATATTGCACCATACAGCAAGAAAATGTTCCTTTTCCATATATCCATCACCATAATAAATAGCAGTACCACTATTATAAGAATCATATGTTCTCACTATACCATTACCATAACATGTTTTTAATAATTTATCTTCACAATCTCTAATAGGTAATTTATTATGTTTTAAAATAAATTTTTTAATATTAATACATATAATTTGTTCATTAAAATAGTTTTTTTTTGCCCAAAACCAATATAATAAATTTTCTAATTTTGTAATTTTATCTTTAATTTTTTCAAATTCTTCTTTTTAACACCAAATATAAAATCGCATTTTTTTAATAAAATTGGATAAAAAACGTTCCATATGATCTAATGAATTACAAATAGGTATTTTTTTATTTTGGTCAATCCAAATATTTAATTTATTATATATACATTCAAAATTATCATCATAAATTGTAAAATTTTTTATATCTGATATATTAAATATTTTTTCATTAAATGGTAAATTATGTGTTTTAATAAATTCATCCATATTTCTTGTTCCCATTGACAAATTACATAATGAACAAATTGGAGCTAAATTAGTAATATCAATTTTACCACCATTATTTTCACTTATGATATGACCGCATTGGAATGACATTTGTGTTATTTCAGTTTTTTGACAACATTGACATAATCCTATACCATTTCTAATACTGATGTATTTATCCCAAACTAATTCTTTTATTTTTTTTGGTATTTGTGTTTTAATTTTATAGTTTTTCATTTTTATAAGTATTTAAAATATATATTATTAAAATAATATTTTAGTTTTAAAATCAATTTTTATATAATTTAATTATTCTAGAATAATATATTTATATATAAAACTTAGAAATAATATATAATATAAAAATTGATATAAAAATAATTATATATAATATATATAAAAACTAAATAAAATGGGAGATAATATAACAGAACTAGAAACTAAATTAAAAACTACTATTATAGAAGAAGTTCAGTCAGTTAAAAAAGGGAGAGGAAGACCACGTAAAATAGTAGATGTAAATGAACCAAAAAAGAAATATGTATATTATGTTAAAACGAATATTAAACCATCTGGTCGTCCAAAAACAAAAACTGATGAAGAATTAAAACAAAATTCTCGTCGTCTAGAAAAAGAATATCATAAACGTAGAGGAAATTTAATTGTAAAAGTTAATTATTTTATTAAAAAATATGAATCTATACCAGATAATTTAAAAACATTACCACAAACAACACAAGAAGAACTACAAAATAAATATTTAAAATTATATGATTATGTTACTGAAATTAAAAAAAATAAAGTAATTACTAGAACAACAAATATAAGTATATAAAAATTTATTTATTTTTTATTATTTTAATTTTAAATCTTTATATTAATTAAAAGTATTTTAACAAATAATATAATTTAAAAATAAAATATTTTATTAGTATATTATAAAAATAATATAAAAATGTCTGGTAATTATAAAAATAGTAAAATTTATACTATTCGATCAACTAAAACAGAAAGTGTGTATATTGGTTCAACATATCAGTCATTAATAAGTAGATTTTCAGGACATAAATCAACACATAAAAGTGGAAAAAAAAAAATAACTTCTAGTATAATATTAAATTATGGTGTAGAATATGCATATATTGAATTATTAGAAGAATATCCTTGTAATTCAAGAGATGAATTATTAAAAAGAGAGGGTGAATTGATGAAAACAATAAAAAATTGTATAAATAAGGAAAATCCATACGATGATTATTTAGATAAAAGAATAGAATTAAAAAATAGTGAAGAATATAAAGCAAATATTAAAATGAAAGAAGATAAAAAACAACAAAAATTATTGAAAATAGAAAATAAAAAAAAAGAATTAGAAAATAAAAAAAGAAATTTAGAAGATAAAAAAATAGAAAAAGAAAAAGAAAAAGAAAGAAAAAAAGAAAGCAAAATAGTAATATCTAAAAATTTAGATATAGAACTAGAAAAAGAAAATACAGAACAAGGAATAATACCATTTAATACATCAAAAGATGGAAGACCAATGGTTGTATCAGAAAATAGAGAAGCGTATTATGAATATAGAAATAAAATATCTAATACAGTTGCATCTTTACTTTACAAAGAATATAAAATAAATGAAGTAGAAAAAGAAAAAGAAAAAGAAAAAGAAAAAGAAGTAGATATAGATGCATTTGTAGATTCAGAAAAAATTAAAAGAAAAAAAACTAAAAAACAAAGAGAAAGAGAAATAGAAAAACAAAGACTAAAAGAAAACATAAGATTTAAAGACTTTTGTAATATAAAAGAATTTAAATATCATATGCTATATGTAGATTATTTAGAATATATAAAAAAGGCAAATGGTGAAATATTTATGGAAAATATATATAAAGATAAGTATAATCTAGAAATTTATAAAGTTAAAATTAATAAATGGGATGCTATTCAATATAATAATTTTATTTTAGATGAAGATATATTAAGTTCTGAATATACAGAAAATATTTATATATTTTTAAAAAAAAAATATAATATTTTATATGATAAATTAGTTTTTTAAATGATTTTGTTTTGTATAAATATAAAATTGATATAAAAATAATATAATATAAAAATAATATAAAATATAATATTATAATAAAACACAAAATGAATATAATTAAAAAGTTTGAAGAAGAACTAATAAAAGAAGAGTTAAAACCAAAAACTATAAAAAATTACATTAGCGACTTAAATACTGTTCTAGATATATTTGATTATACTATTAATTTTCTTAAGATGCCAGAAGAAACTATAAAAACACTAAAAGAAAATTATCCAAATGTTAAAACACTAGCAACTAAGATAAATATTATTATCATGCTTTTAAAGTTGAATTATAAAGATGATGAAGAATTACAAAAATGTAATAAAGAATATATAATTTTTAGAAATCAATTAAAAAATGAAAATGAAGAATATTATAAACAAAAACTAGCAAATCCAAAACAAATTGAACAAGCAATAACACAAGAAGAAATAGAAAAAATAAAAAGCGTTTTACTATCAAGAATAAAGCATTCTACAAAAAATCGTATAAATATAATTAACATTAGAAATTATCTGTTTTTTACATTTTTAACGTATTTAGTGTGTAGAACCGACTATATTAAATCTAAATTAGTTATAGCAAAACCAAAAAATAGTTATGATGAAAATACAAATTATATAGTAATAAATCGTTGCGACAACACAATTAAATACATTCAAAATGATTATAAAACTCAAGCAACACATGGAATGCAAGAACATAATATAGATAATGATACATATAAATACTTTATAAAATTATATAATGCATATAAAAAATTAGGTATATTAGGTGGTTATGCTTTCTATCAATCAGATTTATTAGAACCAATGAATGAAAATAATGCAAGTAAACTGTTTCATCAGATCGGGATGGAAATTTTAGAAAAGTCAATTACAATACAATCGCTACGTATTTCTTATGCCTCTGCACCTGAAGATATAGAAGCTATTGAAAGAATTGAGAAAAAATCAAAACAGATGGGGCACACTACACAAACACACAAGGAAATTTATATGAAAACTAATATGAAAAAATAAATTTGTTTATACTGTAGTTTTTGACATCGTAATGAACTTTTTTTATGAGTGGTTACGAGGGACTGTAGTCCCTCGTGGGCGACCCTTGACCGTAAAAAACAAAAAAACAAGCGTGTTTTAAAAATTCATATTTTTAGTATTTTATTTTTTATTTGTAATGTAGTTTTTTTATTATTAGAGAATATTTATTAATTTATTAAATTTTTTTTATGAGTGGTTACGAGGGACTGTAGTCCCTCGTGGGCGACTCTTGACCGTATAAGCGTTATATTTGAGTGTGTTT
>Ga0214919_10002602_pt1 | contig 28157 bp, 22 predicted proteins | sample LL1503_MetaG_FD_177994 | JGI IMG/M metagenome (GOLD analysis project Ga0214919, IMG submission 177994) | Freshwater microbial communities from Lake Lanier, Atlanta, Georgia, United States - LL-1503 | ecosystem: Environmental > Aquatic > Freshwater > Lake | place: USA: Georgia | collected... | reverse complement strand
CATCTTTAACATCCACACCGATGAGGACAACGAAAACGGCAAGGTCGACATCACGGTGAAGCTGTTCTCGCCAGGCTCTCCGGCTACCCAGACCCAAAGCTTCACGGTCGGAGACGGCGCAAATTTCTTCAATATTGTCAGCGACGGCGGCGATGTGATGCAGTGGGTGTCCATTGCCAGCCAGTCCGGATCCTGGTCGGTCGATTTTGACGATGTCCGCCAGATCCGCATCGGTGTCGCGACGCCCCCGGGGCAACTCCCTGAACCCGGCTCGCTCGCGCTGACCGGCGCGGGTCTCGGACTGGTGGCGCTGGCGGCGCGCAGGCGCAAGCAAAAAACCGGCCGGCTCGGCAGCCATGTCTGATGCAGTCCACGCCCTACTGCGAAGCGTGCCCCGGTTCGTGACACCGCCGCAAGCGCCTGGCTGGGTGCTTGGTGTCCGCCCGGATACTTATCTGAACTTCTCATCCATCTCTTATCCATCTCTCATCCATCTTCAAAGGACCCCCATGCTGACACCCACAACACACCTCCCTCTGTGCGCGTTGAAAATGCAAAAGAGTCGGCGCCTAACCAAAATGGCCGCAGCGGTCTTCTTATCGGTGGCGGCGCTCGGTAGTGTCGGAACGGCTCAGGCCGTCCCGCTGCCGGTGGCCGTGGCGCTGGAGTTATCTCTGGTCATTGACGTATCGGGAAGCATCTCAAGCAGCGAATACACCCTGCAAAAGAACGGCTATCGGGATGCCTTCGACAGCAGCACCGTGCGATCCAACATCCTGTCCTTCCTGCCATCGGGCGGCATAGCCGTCAACGTGATCCAGTTTTCCGACAACGCGCAGCAGTCGATCGGCTGGACGCAGCTCAATTCGACGGCGAGCATCGATGCCTTCGTCAGCCAGCTCGGCAGCATGAGCCGCCTGTTCAACGACAACACCGACGTGGAAGACGGCATGAAGGTCAGCCTGGCGTCGTTCCTGTCGAATAACTTCGAAGGCACCCGCAAGGTGATGGATGTCTCCGGCGACGGCGAGCAAAATAGCGATCCTGCCTGCGCGGTTTCCGCGCCAAATTACAACCAGGCCTGCGCGGCGGTGCAGGCGCAGCGTGATGCAGCGCTAAGCGCCGGCGTTGTGGTGAATGGTCTGGCGATCGAAGGTGACCTGGGCGCGAACGGAATCACGAACTGGTACAACGCCAACGTCAGGACGCCGACGGGCTCTGTCTACACGGCCACCAGCTTTGACACCTTCGGCAGCGCGGTGCGCGACAAGATCGGCCGTGAAATCACCGGCGGCACGGTACCCGAGCCAACCACCTTGGCCTTGCTCGGCATCGGTCTGGCAGGTATCGGGGCGTCGCGCCGCCGGCGCGTTGCGTGACCGCTGGCTGTGCGCTCTCGATTCGCCCGGATGCTTATCTGCGTGCGGCCAAGCGCAGCGCCGCCAGCAGTCGGTCGGACGGAGCGGCCTTGTCCAGGCAGGCGACGGCGCCCTGGCGCAGCGCCAGTGCGGCCAGCAGTGCGCCGGGCGCATGGGTCAGGACCAGCACCGCACAGACCGACGCCGTTCGCAGCGCCGGAATCAGCGCCAGACCGTCCTCGCCGCCCAGGTTCACATCCAGGAGCACCACCTGCGGTTGCAGGCCTTGCGCGAGCGCCAGTGCCTGCGCCGCATTTTCTGCGAGTCCGAGGCAGCGCAGCGCCGGCCGCTCGGCATCAATCAGGCGGGCGAGTCCGGCGCGGATGCCGGCGTGGTCATCGACCACCAGAACGCCGATCTGCTCCTGCCTGCCCATGAAAACCCCTTGCATATGTTTTGAGTGTTGTGCTGCCCATGCGCTCGCCCGACACAGGCGCTGGCCGGCTCGCAGGTCGCGCCGCCCGGGGTGTCAGCCTTTTCCAATACGGTGCTCAAGCGCGTACAGATACAGGTTGAGCCGGCGCTGAACGCCGAGCTTTGCGTAAATCACGCTGAGATGGTTGCGCAGCGTGTTCTCGCTCATGCCGAGCTCAGCGGCGAGTACCAGGCTCTTGGCGCCGCGCTGGTGCACCAGCGCCTGTATCACCTGTACCTCCTTGGGCGTGAGCGTGCCGATGCGCCGCGTCGCGTCATCGGCGGGTCCCAGCTTCTGCTCGACCAGCGCCGTCATCAGGGCCCGGCCCACCCAGAGTTCGCCCCGGTGCACCCGGTCAATCGCCTCCAGGATCAGCGCGGTGGGTTGCGACTTCAGAACCACGCCGCGGGCGCCGCGCTGGACCGCTTCGCGGTGCTGTGCAGTATCCAAATCGCCGGTGAGCAGCACCACCCGCAGTCCATGGCGTTCCACCAGCGGTGCCACGCATTCCAAGGCGCTGCCGTCGGCGAGTTCCAGGTCCAGCAACACCAGGTCGGTCTCTCCCAGCGCCCTGTGCGCCAGCAGTTCGGAGCAGCTGCTGGCGCTGCCCGCCAGGGCGAGTCGGGGCGCCGCGCTTTGAATCAGCTTGCGCAGGCCCCACAGCGTCACGCCGTGGTCATCAGCCAGAAAAACCCGGATCGGCTCGCCCGGCGCTGCGGCGCGGGTCGGCAGCTCGGACAGCGCGGCTGGCCTCACCCCAGCGTGCCGAGCAGCGGCAGGCTGATCAGCACCTCGGTCCAGTCGCGTCGCTGGCTCAGGCGCAGGCTGCCGCCCATGGCGGCTGCGCGCTGCGACAGCGAGCGCGGAACAAAGTCCTGCGGCACTCCGTCGGCCTGGCTGCGGTCGTTGCCGACCGACAGCAGCAGGCCGTCCTCGGTTGCGCTGAGCTGTAGCCGGACCATGCTCGCGCCGGTGTGTCGGCGCACATTGGTGAGCGCCTCGTTGACCATGTGCAGCAGCGACTGCGCAGCTGCCGCACGCAGGCGCGGTGCGTCGGGTGCGCGGATGCTCACCTTCAGACCGTAAAGGGCCTCGAAGCGCTTGGCCTGTCGCTCGAGCGCGGCCAGCGGTGTCGCGTCGCCTACGGCCGATCCGCTGCCGCTGCGCAGCCCACCGATCAGGTCGCGCAGCGTGGCCAGTTCGTCGATCGTCATCTGCACCAACTCGGCAATCTGTGGGCTCAGCGGATGCTCGGTTCCGGCCTGCCGTGCCAGTGCCTCGAGCCCGTACTTGAGTCCGAGGTAGGGCTGAATCGCGCTGTCGTGCAGATCGCGGCCGATGCGCTCGCGCTCGTGCGCGGCGCTCTCGCGCTGCAATTGCTCCAGCAGGTCACTGCGCTCGAGCAGCGGTATGCTGTGGCGGATCACCGAATAGACCCAGAACAGGTCGTCGGCATGAAAAGGGCGTCCGCAGCGCTGCAGGCACAGGCAGCCGAGCGGCTGGCCGTAGCTGGTAAAGGGGATGGTCAGCGCCTGCAGGCCCGCAGATTGCGACGCGCAGAGTTGCCCCAGCGCGTCGCTGGCCGCTTTGTCCAGCGACCCGCGACGTGCGCCGCTCAACGCGTCCAGCGCGTAGCATCGGGCGCCATCGGCCGATGCGATGCGCAGGCAAGGCGCGTCGTGCGGCAGCGCCGACAGCCAGGCATTCCAGCGCAACGCCTCGGCGCCTTCGAGTTCGTACAGCGCCCCGTCCACCGCATGCCGGAACACGCGCGGCTGCGGGCCCTGCAAGCTGATCGTTGCGCGGCCCAGATCGAGCCGGTTGTGCAATTGCGCCAGCAACGACGCGGTAAGCCTGCGCAGACCCTGGCGCGGGTCCACGGTGGTCGTCAAGCCGGGTTGCGCCGCCGTGCGCGGCGGTATTTTCGGTGGCACCATCGCTGTCCGAGAATCAAAGGTTTCCATGGGCATATTGCAGCGGCGCAGCGCGAGTAGCATTCAAGTTTGAAACGCATTTGAGTATCGTCGCCGCGCCCCGCAGGCGCACGCGCGTCGGGCGCGCAAATGGGAAAAAGTCGACCTATTCGCGCGCCGCGTCGGGGCGTTTAGGCCGCCAGCGATTCCCGCTGCGCCGGCGCAGTCTGGTGCGCCAGCGCCATCACCTCGCGCGGGTCCAGCGCCTTGAAGCGGTGGTTGCTCCAAGCCTGACGCCAGTGGCGCGCACCTGCCATGCCGTTGCGCAGCCCCAGCATATGGCGCGCGATCGTGCTCCACCCGATTGGGCTGCGGCGCATCTCCTGTTGCATATAGTCGACCATGCGCGCCTCCACGTCGTCGCGGCTGCGGTCCGACGCCGGCAATCCGTAAAAGCGTTGATCCCAATCGGCGAGCAGCCAGGGGTTGCCGGAGGCCGCGCGGCCGATCATCACGCCGTCGACCGCATCGAGCTGCTGCTGCATCTCGGTGGCGTTGGTGATGCCGCCGTTGGCGACGATGGTCAGGTGCGGAAAGTCGGCCTTGAGCTGGTGCACGAACCCATGGTGCAGCGGCGGCAGCGTGCGGTTCTCTTTGGGCGATATCCCCTGGAGCCATGCGTTGCGGGCATGGACGATGAATACGCCGCAGCCCGCCTGGCTGACCTGTCCCACAAAGTCGCGCACAAAGTCGTAGCTATGCACCCGGTCGATGCCAATGCGGTGCTTGACCGTCACCGGTATGTCGACCGCGTCGACCATCGCCTTGACGCAGTCGGCCACCAGAGCCGGGTCGGCCATCAGGCATGCGCCAAAGGCGCCGCGCTGGACCCGCTCGCTCGGGCAGCCGCAATTCAGGTTGATCTCGTCATAGCCCCACTGCCGGCCAAGGCGTGCACAGTGCGCCAGCTCCGCCGGCTCGCTGCCGCCGAGTTGCAACGCTACCGGATGCTCCTCCTCGTTCAAAGACAGGTGGCGCCCTACGACGCCATGCAGCAGGGCCCCGGTGCTCACCATCTCGGTATAGAGCCGGGTCTTGACGCTGATCAGCCGGTGCAGATAGCGGCAATGCCGGTCGGTCCAGTCGAGCATCGGCGCGACCGATGTCCTCCAGGCGGACGGGGCAAGGGGTGGCAGTTGTGGCATCGATCCGATTATCCCAGCCCGACCTGGCGGACATTAGTCACTCTTTGCCAACCCGATTTTTCTGGCGTCCATCGTCGACCCGGGTGCACCTCGCGCGGTCGCAAGCGATTGCCGCATAGAAGTCAATGCCGCACCGATACATTCCCCGCCGCCGGCACAACTTTTCAAGCTTTTGACGCGTCATTTGCTTTGAAATAGCGCCATCGCATGCAAGCCGATGGACGCTTTTTTTGGCGCCCATAGCGTCAAGGAAATAGTGCCAATTTTGGGTAGCTATTCGACCCCTTGAACAGGGGGTTTGCGCACCCGCAATCCTATGGGATTCTCGCGCCTCGCCAACACCACAGCGCATGGCGTTTCACCCCCATCGGCACGCCGCGCGACGGACGCGCAAGGTGCTATTCATTCAAAGAGACAGGAGTTCGAGGCTATGACACCCCACAGAAATATCGACTACAAGATTCAGCGCGAAACATCCAGACAGTGGCGCATGGTGCTGGCGTCGATGGCCCAAGAACTGACGGCGGGCGGCCAGTACAGCAGCTGCCAGGAACTCGGTGAAAAGGTCGGTGTGCGCTATGCGACCCAGGCCGCCCTGCCCGCCTGCAGCAGCCTGCGGGAACTGGAGTCCGCCACCAGCGCGCGCTGGCAAAACATGGACTGGGGCTGGATCAATCTGGACGACCGGGGCAAGAACCTGCTGATCGTTCACCACGGAGCGGGAAACGGCGAACTGGTCGCAGACGCCTTTGGCGACGATACGCAATCCTGGGTGCCGGCCTTCTTGTGCGGTGTCTACGCGCAGTGGCTGTCGAGCCTGGGTGCCGGAGACCAACTGCGGGTGAAACAGCTTTCGGCGATTGACGAGTTCGGAACCATTGAATTCGAACTAAGCCGCTGATCGGTCCGCGCCCGTTCACAAGCCTTCACCTGCATTTCCATTGCTTCACAGGAGTTTATTCACATGAGTCTGGCTATCGATATCAAGGGCCTGCAGGACATCGTCGGCGGCGAGTTGGTCCCCTACCAGGAAATCGTCCGCGACGAAAAGGCCGCCAATTGCCAGGCGCGCTGGCCATTGCTGGCCAATACCCACTTCGCGGACGAAGCCGCCGGCATCGCGGCCACACGCAGTGTGCGCCAGGCCGAACGGACCTTTCCGTCCGACGGCGACCTTGCCACAGCGACGCCGCCCGAGCGCGAGCAGTACCCGCCCGCAGCGCCGGCCGCGCGCACCCGGACCGAAGCAGGCCGCCTGGCCGGGGGCGCTGCCCCTAGGAGCCCGGTGCCTGCGGTCAGCAGCGCTGCGGCCCATGCGCTGCTTCCTGCGGCGCAAGCCCCGACGACGCTGCCTGCCAACTGGCCCAGCCCCACACCGGCTCCGGCCCAGTCCTTTGCGCGCCAGCCGCTGGTGCCACGCGCCGGGTCTGCGCCAAGGGCAGCGCCCGCACAGCGCAGCGCGCTGACCGACCTGTTCAAGCGGCTGGAGTCGGCGCAGGAAAAAACCTACGGCTTCACGCGCTGAACATCAACATAGAAAAGCATATGCCACCATGAAGATCATTGCCATAGTTTCTGCCAAGGGCGGCGTCGGCAAGACAACGTTCAGCGCCAATCTGGGAACCGAATTCGCGCGCACCGGCCTGCCCACGGTGGCAATCGACCTTGACCCTCAGGACGCTTTGCGACTGCATTTCAGCGCACAGGCGCCTGGGCCAGAGGGGCTGGTGCAGGCCACGCTGGCCGCGCTGCCGTGGCGCCAGCACTTCCTGAGAACCGGAAACGCCTGCGAACTGTTGCCCTACGGCCGGGTGCAGGAGTCAAGCCGCGAAGCCTTCGAGCAGGTGTTGCGTGAGCAGCCGCGACTGCTCCAAGACAGCCTTCAAGGACTGCGGCTGCCGCAGGACGCGGTGGTGATTCTCGACACGCCGCCCGGACCGTCGGCCTACCTCACGCAGGCGTTGAGCGCCTGCAACGCAGCCGTCGTGGTGCTGCTATCAGACGCCGCGTCCTACGCCACGCTGCCCATGATGCAGACCCTGCTGAAGCGCTACTGCCTGAGCCGATCCGACTTTAGCGACTACGCCTATCTGGTTAACCAGGTCGACCATTCGCGGCAGCTCAACAGCGACGTGGCCTATGTAATGCGCATGCAGTTCGGCGCGCGTTCATTGGCACCCGTGCATCAGGATCAGGCCATTCCGGAGGCGCTGGCGTCCAACCAGTTTGTAGGCGACTACGACCCGCTGAGCCGCGCCGCGCACGATCTGGGTGCCGTCAGCGAACAGCTGCTGCGCATGCTGACCGTCGGCGCCGGGAGTGCCGCTTGAAAGCAGCCGCCACACAGGCCTCGGGCCTCTATCCGGGAGAGCCGCGCACCGGGCTGTTTGACCCTGCGCCGAGCGTCCACAAGGCCAGGCCGCTGCTATGGGCGCTGGCCGCGATAGTCGCGGCGGTATTGTGCGCACTGGTGATCGCAGTGCCTTTGGACACCGAGCAGCAGTTCGGCTTTGGACTCGTCACCCTCGCGGCGGCACTGTGGATCCGGCACAAGGTGGCAGGGCCGCTAGGCGCGATGTTCCTGATCGCGCTGTCGGTGACCGGCTCGCTGCGCTACATGTTCTGGCGCCTGAGCAGCACGCTGGACTTCGACAACCTGATTGGCACGGTGCTGGGCTGGGGACTGGTGTCGGCCGAGCTCTATGCGCTGGTGATCTTGCTGCTGGGCTATGTGCAGACTGCGCTGCCGCTGCGGCGCCAACCGAAGGCGCTGCCCGCCGACACCGGGCTGTGGCCGACCATTGACATCTTCATACCGACCTACAACGAGCCGCTCGACGTGGTTCGCGGGACGGTGCTGGCGGCGCAGTCGATGGACTGGCCCGCCGACAAGCTGCGCGTCTATGTACTGGACGATGGCCGCCGAGACGTTTTCAAACGCTTTTGTGAGGAGGCCGGCGCGGCCTATCTCACCCGCAGCGACAACCAGCACGCCAAGGCCGGCAACCTGAACGCGGCGCTCAAGCGCACCGACGGCGAGTTCGTAGCGATCTTCGATTGCGACCATGTGCCAACGCGGTCGTTCTTGCAGCTGACGCTGGGCGCCTTCCTGCACGACCCCAAACTGGCCATGCTGCAGACGCCGCATTTCTTCTACTCGGCGGATCCCTTTGAGCGCAACCTGAATACCTTCCGGATCGTTCCTAACGAGGCCGAACTGTTTTACGGTCTGGTGCAGCATGGCAACGACCTGTGGAACGCCTCCTTCTTCTGCGGCTCCTGCGCGGTGCTGCGGCGCGCGCCGCTGATGGAAGTTGGCGGGATCGCGGTAGAGACCGTCACCGAGGATGCCCACACCTCGCTGAAGATGAGCCGCCGGGGCTACAACATGGCCTACCTGGGGATACCGCAAGCCGCGGGCCTGGCGACAGAGAGCCTGTCGGCACACGTCGGACAGCGGATCCGATGGGCGCGTGGAATGGCGCAGATATTTCGCATCGACAACCCGTTCTTCGGGCCCGGGCTTAGGCTGGGCCAGCGTCTTTGCTACGCCAACGCGATGCTGCACTTCTTCTATGGCTTGCCACGCATGGTGTTCATGACGGCGCCGCTGGCCTTCCTGTTTTTTGGCGCGCAGATGTTTCAGGCGTCAGGCGCCATGGTGCTGGCCTACGCCCTACCGCACATCCTGCTGAGCATCGCCGCCAATTCCAGACTGCAGGGCCAGTTTCGCCATTCCTTCTGGAACGAGGTCTACGAGACGGTGCTGGCCTGGTACATCCTGTGGCCGGTGCTGCTGGCGCTGGTCAACCCCCGGCTCGGACGGTTCAACGTCACCGTCAAGGGCGGCGTGATCGACAAGGACTTCTTTGACTGGCGCATGGGCCTTCCCTACATGGTGCTGCTCGGGCTCAACTTGCTGGGGCTGGTCGGTGGCGTCTGGCGTCTGCTCAGCGGCGACGGCACCGTCTCCACCGTGCTGATCAACCTGGTCTGGGGAAGCTACAACGTCATCATCGCCGGCGCGAGCGTCTATGTGGCCCACGAGGCGCGTCAGCAACGCAATACGCCGCGTGTCAATGCGACGATACCGGCGACCATATTTTTCGCCAACGGCAGAACCTTGGCCTGCGAGACCCGCAACTTCTCCAGTACCGGAGTGGGCTTGAACCTGCCGCCGCGCGCAAGCCTGTCGATCGGCGAGCAGGTGCGGATTGCGCTATCGCGCGATCAGCTCGCCACCGTGCTGCCGGGCACGGTGGTCAACGTCGGCGACTGGATCGGCGTCGCATTCGACGAACTCAGCGTCGCGCAGCAACGCGAACTCGGGCAGATCACCTTCTCCCGGGCCGACGCCTGGGCCGGCGCGTGGGGAACCGCGAAACCGGACACCCCGCTGGGCTCGCTGCGCGACGTCATCAACCTCGGCCTTGGCAACCTGCTGCGCCTTGCGTTTCGGCGCGACAGCGCAGCGCGCATGCGCGTGGCAGTGGGCGCTCGACCGCCACGACCGAACAACCCATGAAAGACCTGATGAACCCGCGACCCCCAACCCGAGCCCGAAGCGCCTCGCCGCGACGCCCGTTGCTGCTGCCGCTGGTGGCTGCGCTGACACTGTGCGGGGGCGTTGCCACAGGCGCGCAGGCGCCCGGGCACAGCGCAGCCCCCACGGCGCCGAAGCCCGCCGCGGTGGTTGCGCCTGCCGCCGCTGCGGTACCGGCGAGCGATGCAAGCGCCGAGATCAATTACCGACTGAGCTTCAAACAACTCGGAAGAAGCCAGCCCTTCGAGTTGCGCGGCACCGATGGCCGTTACAGCATTCCATTTAGCGTTCGCGCCGACGAGGTGGTGACCAAAGCCACGCTCAAAATCGGCTATTCCTATTCTCCTGAACTGCTCAGCGAGCTCTCGAAGATCAATGTACTGGTCAACGGCGAGGTGGCGGCCAGCTTGGCGTTGCCCAAAGAAGGCGCCGGCACCCCGGTGACCCAGATCGTCGACCTGCCGGCGCACCTGTTTACCGAATACAACCAGCTCACCGTCCAGTTGATCGGCCACTACACCACCGGATGCGAGGACCCGCTGCATTCGAGCCTGTGGGCGACCATCAGCAACGCCAGCATGCTGGAGTTGGTCACCGATTCCGCGCCGCAGGCCAACGACCTGGCGCTGCTGCCCGAGCCCTTCTTCGACGCGCGCGACGGCCGCAGTCTGAGCCTGCCGATCGTATTCGCGGGGGCGCCCGACAACCGCACGCTGGAGGCGGCCGGAACGCTGGCGTCCTGGTTCGGCATGCGCGCCAAGGGCCGTGTCCTGAATTTCCCGGCCGCCATCGACGCGCTGCCGGCAAAGGGCCATGGACTTGTGTTGCTCATCGGAGCATCCGCGCTCGCAGGCCTGAAGGCCGCGAGCCCGGCTGGGCCGATGCTGTCAGTGGTGGTCAACCCGAATGACCCGAACGGCAAACTGTTGCTGGTGCAGGGCCGCGACGCCCAGGAGCTGAAGACGGCCGTCGCCACCCTGGCGACCGCCGACAAGAGCCTGTCGGGACCGAGCGCGGCACTCACGCAGATGCCCGCTGCGCGCGCGCGCAAGCCCTACGATGCGCCCAACTGGCTGGCCTCCGACCGGCCGGTGAAGCTCGGCGAGCTGAGCAACCCGCAGGCCCTCAATGTCAGCGGCTACAACCCCGGCGAAATCGCAATCCCGCTGCGGCTGCCGCCCGACCTGTTCAGCGCCAACGACAAGGGCGTGCCGCTGGACCTGAAATACCGCTACACGCCGCAGCCGGCATCGACCAACTCGTCGCTGACGATCAGTGTCAACGACAAGCTGGTGAAATCGACCTTGCTGCTGCCGATGGAGCGCCTGAGCGGCGCGCCCCTGCTGGCCAAGCTGCAGGCCGACGAAACGCTGCCGATGCAGGCCGTGGCCCGCATTCCGGTGACCGCGCTGCGGTCCAAGGCCTTGCTCCAGCTGCGCTACATGTATGACTATGTCAAGCAGGGGGAATGCCGCGACGTCATCATCGACAACGTGCGCGGCGCGATCGATCCTGAATCGACGCTGGACATATCGGGCTATGCGCACCACATGGCGATGCCCAATCTGGCGGCCTTCGGCCACAGCGGCTATCCCTTCACCCGCTGGGCCGATCTCTCGCACACGGCCGTTGTGCTGCCCGACGCACCGCAAGTGCAGGAGCTGTCGAGCTACCTTCAGCTAATGGGCCGTCTGGGCGAGGCCACCGGATATCCGGGTACCGCCATCACGGTCGCCCGCAGCACGCAGGTGGCAGAGGTGGCCGACAAGGACTTGCTGGTCATTGCCACCGGCACCGGTCAGCCGCTGCTCACGCGCTGGGCCGACGCGCTGCCGGCGGCACTGCCGGTCGAACGCCGAACGGGGCTACTCGACGCGCTGGGCCGACTGCTGGGCCGCGTCGGTTCCGCCTTGCCGGAGATGCTTCGGCCCGCCGCCGCAGCGACGCCGGCCTTTAGCAGTTCCGGCCTGAGCGCCTACGCCGCCGGCTTCGAGTCGCCGCTGCGCAACGGACGCAGCGTCGTGCTGTTCTGGGCCAGTGAGCCCGCGCTGCTGCAACCCGGTCTGGACGCCCTGCTCGGCGAGGATGGCGAATGGCCCCGCATCGCCGGCGGCCTGGCGACGGTGCGCGGAAAAAAAGTCGACGCGATCATGTCCGAGCCAAGCTACCTGCTGAGCGACCTGGACTGGTTCACCCGCACCCGCTTGAGCCTGTCGGGAAACACCGGGATGCTGCTGCTGGTGAGCGCCGCCGGCGCAGCGCTGCTTGCCGGTCTGGCGCTCGGATTGCTTCGCGCGCAGGCCAGAAAACGCAACGTCGCATGAACACCAACCGCCTCGGGCCGCAGCCGGCTCGCTCTTGCGCGCAGCAGGGCAACGGCGGCGCTCTGCGCCGGGCCGCCGCCGGACTGGCGTTGGGTGGCGCCATGGTCGGCGCCCTTGCCCAGCCAGGGGACTGCCTTGCGCCGGCTTGGCCGCTTTGGCAAGAATTCAACGCCCATTTCGTCACCGCCGACGCGCGGGTACTGGCGGGGATCACCGCCTCGCGGGATAGTTTTTCCGAGGCGCAGGCCTACGCCATGTTCTTTGCGTTGGTCGCCAACGACCAGCGCCGCTTTGACCGGCTTTGGCGCTGGAGTGTGCACAACCTGGCCGGCGGCGACCCGGCACAGAACCTGCCGGCCTGGCACTGGGGCCAGGCGAGCGACAAGAGCTGGCGCGTGCTCGACGCGAACTCGGCATCCGACGCCGACCTGTGGTTTGCCTACGCACTGCTGGAGGCCGGTCGTCTATGGCGGCGCCCCGAACTGACTGCCGATGGACAGCGACTGCTCACCACCATCGAGCAGCGGGAGGTGGTGCAGCTGCCAGGTCTTGGCGCGATGCTACTGCCCGGCCCCTATGGCTTCGTGCAGGCCGATGGCAGCTGGCGCCTGAACCCCAGCTACCTGCCGCTGCCCCTGCTGCGGCGCTTCGCGCTCGAGCGCGTAAACGGTCCGTGGGCCGAGATCGCTGCCAACACGATACAGATGATTGCCGCGACGGCGCCCAAAGGTTTGGTCGCCGACTGGGTGGGCTACCGGGCTGACCCGGGCAGCAAGGCGGGCTTCACGGTCGATCCGGTGGTCGGCGCGCGCGCGAGCTACGACGCCATCCGGGTTTACCTGTGGGCCGGCATGACGCCCCAGGATGACCCGCTGGCGGCACCGCTGCTCAAGGCCCTGGGCGGCATGCATCGGCGCACCGGCGATCGCGCCGTTCCGGCGGAACGGCTCAATGTGCGCACCGGTGTCGGCAGCGGAACCAGCCCTTATGGATTTTCCGCCGCGCTGCTGCCGTATCTGCGCCTGACCGCGTCGCCCGACATCGTCGCGCAGCAGGGCGCGCGCGCGCGCTCCGCACAAGTGCAGTCGATGCAGCCGCAGGACCTGGCCAAAGGGCCTCCGTCCTACTACGACCATGTGCTGAGCCTTTTTGGCATCGGCTGGATAGAGGACCGTTACCGGTTCCAACGCAACGGACAGGTGCAATTGAAATGGCAAGAAACATGTATCGCGGAAAACGGCAATTAGCGCTTGGCCTTGTGCTGGGCCTGGGCGTTCAGATCGGCTGGGCCCAGAGCGCGGCCGAAAAGGCGCTGCTCGGGCAAGGGCTGCATTGGCAGGCACAGGGCAACTCGGACCGTGCCGCCGAGGTGTGGAAAAAGCTGCTGCGCATGAAGCCCGACCAACCGCAGGCGCTGTATGGGCTGGCGCAGGTCGAGATCAACCTCAAGCGCAACGCCGGCGCCACCGACATCCTCGCGCGCCTGCAGGGTCTGGACCCGAAGGGACGCTATGCGCTGCAACTGGCGCAGGACATCGCGCTGAACACCGAGGACGCGCCCAAGACGCTCGAGCGCGCACGGCTGCTCAACGAGTCGGGCGAAACCGACAAAGCCATCGAGCAGTACCAGCTCGCGCTCGGAGGCAGCGAGCCGGTGGGAGACATCGGCCTGGAGTATTACCGCTGCCTGAGCAAGTCGGCTACCGGTTGGAGGGCCGCGCGCACCGGCTTCGAGCGGCTGGCCAAGGCGGCGCCAAGCGATCCGTTGATCGAACTGAACCTGGCCTTTTTGCTCGCGCGCGGTGAGGAGCCGCGCTGGGAGACAAGGGTCGAAGGCATCGAACGACTGGCGCGCGTGGCGATGGTCCCAGCGGTGCGCGGCTTTGCCACCGAGAGTTGGAAGATGGCGCTCGGATGGCTGGGCGTGACCCGACCCGAGATGCTCGGACTCTTCGACGCCTACCTCAAACGGCACCCGGACGACGCCGAGGTTCGCGAATTGCGCGCCAGCGCGGTCAAGAAGCTCGGCGCCCAGGCCAAGGCCGCGCAGCCCAACGCGCAGATCTCCGCCGGACTCAAGGCGCTCCATCAGGGCGACGCGGCGCAGGCCGAAAGCGAGTACCTGACGCGTCTGAAGTCCAGCCCCAAAGACCCCGACGCGCTGGGTGGGCTCGGTCTGGTGCGCATGCAGCAGAACCGGTGGGACGAGGCACTGGCCCTGCTCACGCAAGCGACCCAGCAACGCAACGGCAACAACTGGAACAAGGCGCTGCAGGCCGTGCGCTACCAAACGCTGGTCGAGCGCGGATTGGCGGCGCAGCGCGAAGGCGATATGGCGCGCGCGCGCAGTTTGCTGCAGCAGGCGATCGCGCTCGACCCCAAACAAAATGGCGCGCTGCTCGCTCTGGCGGCGCTGCAGTTCGCAGCGGGCGAGGTCGACGCCGCCGAAAGCAGCTACCGCCAGGCGCTGGCGCGCAACGCCAGTGATGCCGATGCGCTGCGCGGCCTGGTCGGACTGCTCGCAGGCACCGACAAGCTGGATGAAGCGCGCAGCCTGCTGCAGCGGCTCACGCCCGAGCTGCTTGGCGGCGTCGACGAAATGAACCGGCTGCGCGCGGCGGTAGCCAACGGCGCGAGCCGCGCCGCGCTGCGCCGTGGCGACGTCGCGCTGGCGCAGGCGACGCTCGAGAAAGCCATGGGCCAGGACCGTGACAACCCATGGATTCGATGGGAACTGGCACAGTTGTACGCCCAACAGGGCCGAAGCAGCGAGGCCAGGGGTCTGATCGACGGCCTGCTGGCGAGCCAGCCAGATAACCCGGTTGCGCTGTACGCCAGCGCGCACCTGGCCGCCGACGGCGGACAGTGGCCAGTGGCGCTGGAAACACTCGACCGCATCGCACGCAAGGACCGCAACGCCGACATCGCTGCCTTGCAAAGGCGCAGTTGGCTGCAGCACCAGGGCGCGCGCGCAGTCAGCCTGGCCCGCCAGGGCCGCAAAGCCGAGGCGCTCGCGCTGCTGGAGCAAGCCGCACCGGTGGCGGCGGGCAAGCGCGAGATGATCGGGCTATTGGCCGAGGCCTATGCCGACGCGGGTTCGCCGAATCGGGGTCTGGCCCTGCTGCGCCAACTGATGGCCACCAGCAGCGAGCCGCTGGTGGCGGACCTGCTGCAATACGCGGGTCTGCTGCTCAAGACGCAGCAGGACGTCGAATGCGCCGGCATTTTGAAGGATCTGGCGGGCAAAAAACTCAGCGCGAATGAGCGCAGGACGCTGGAGGATCTGGGCTTTTTCCTCGCCCTGCGCCAGGTCGACCTGCTGCGCGAGCGCAAGGAGCTGGCGGCGGCGCGCGAACTGCTCGCGCCGATGCTCGCGCAGCGGCCCGAAGACCCGCTCGCCAACGCCGCGCTGGCACGTTGGACGGTCGCCAGCGGCGACCGGCGCCGCGGCCTGGAACTGGCAAAGAGCCTGAGCGGCCGTTTCCCGGACAACGCGACCGTGCAGCTCAGCGTGGCGCAACTCGCCACCCAGTTCAAGGACGCCGAGCTCGCCGGCACCGCGCTCAAGGCCGCGCTGGCGCTGGCGCCCGAGGACGCCGAGCTGGTGGCCAGCGCGGCCAGGCTGGCGCTGGCGCAGGGCAAATCGGCACAAGCCGGCGCATTGTTCGAGCGCGCGATCGCGTTGCAAAATGCACCCGCGCCCAGGCCTGCCGGGCTTGTGCTCGCCGACGCGTCGGGCTACACACCGGACGCGCTGACGCAGTCCGCCGGCTTGCAAGGCGCGCCGATGTCGTCAACGCCCACCCGACCGGGCGACTACTTCCCGCAGGTGTTGTCGCCTGTTGCGCCAGTCTGGATGGTCGCCGCAACCGCCAACGCGCCTGCAGAGCCCCCGCCGCCCAAGGGCGCACCGCGCAGCCTGAGCAGCGAGCTTGACGCGATCCGCGAGGCGCGCAGCCCGCAGGCTCTGGCCGGCGTGCACAGCCGCAAGCGCAACGGAAAATCGGGCAGCAGCGCGCTGCAGCAGACCGAGCTGCCGCTTGAAGTCCACCTGCCCCTGGGAGAAGGTCGGCTGAAACTGCAACTGAACGCGATCAAGCTCGACGCCGGCAAGGCGTCGACTGGCGCTGCCCGCACATCGACGGCGTCGGGGATGGCCGGCTCGCTGGCCTACACCGAGGCCGGCTTTGCGGCCGACCTCGGTCAGACCGCGGCTGGATTTCTCAAGAAGAATTTCACCGGCGGGATCCGGGCCGCCGGGGCGCTGCTTGACGATGGCACTTGGACCTATCGGGTCAATCTGTCACGCCGGCCGGTGACCGACAGCCTGCTCTCGTACGCCGGTGCACGCGACAGCGCGACCGGCAGGGTATGGGGCGGCGTGACGGCCACCGGCGCCCGGCTGGATCTGGGCAAGGACATGGGCGGCTTCGGCCTGGTGGGCAACGCGTCGTGGCACACGCTGCGTGGCCGCGAGGTGGCGTCCAACGGGCGCACCGAACTCGGATTCGGCGGCTATCTGGACCTGGTGAACCGCAGTGACAGCAAGCTCAGCACGGGACTGAACCTCAGCGCGCTGGGTTATCAGAAGAACCTGGGCGAATTCAGCCTTGGCCAAGGCGGCTATTTCAGCCCGCAGCGCTATGGCGCGCTCACGGTGCCGCTGAACTGGGCGCAGCGGTCGGGGTCGACAAGCTACCAATTGCAAGCCTCGCTGGGTTACCAGCAGTTCAGTCAGGACGCACCCGGCGGCGCAGTGGCGCCGAGTGAGCCGAGTTCCTCCGGTCTGGCCTACAAGCTGGCGGCCGGCGCGCAGTACCAGATTGCGCCGCAATGGCTACTCGACGCCAACCTGCAAAGCGACAACACGGCCAGCGGCAGCTACCGCCAATGGGGTGCCGGGCTCAACCTGCGTTACAGCTTTTATCCGTCGAGCCAGGCCGCCGCGCTGCCCCTGCTCTCCTATGGACCGGCTTACGGCCAGTGAGGCGGCACAGTCCGCACCGGCGATTTCCCACCCCCCATCCTTCAACCCTGGAGCACTCCCCCCATGCCCGCATCGACACTCGCAGGACTGGCACTGCTGGTCATCGGCGAAAGCCATTTGTCACAGGCCAATTACCTGATCAATCCTTTGCATGAGAGCCTCAGCGCCGCAGGCGCCAAGGTGCACGCCATTGGCGCCTGCGGCGCCAGCGCCGGCGACTGGCTCAAGACGACGACCGTCCCCTGCGGCGGCGAGCGCAGCAGCGGCGCGGCCGTGATCAAGGGCCGGGACGCAACGACCACGCCCATCAAACAGCTGATTGCCGCCGACAAACCCGACCTGGTCGTGATCATCATTGGCGACACCATGGCCTCCTACGACAAGGAAGCTTTCCCCCGGGCCTGGGCCTGGCAGGGCGTGACCAGCCTGGCCAAGGAAGTTGGGGCCACCAAGACCCCTTGCGTCTGGGTCGGTCCGCCCTGGGGCCAGCCGGGTGGGAAGTACCAAAAAAACGATCCACGGGTTGAGCTGATGTCCGGCTTTCTGGCCAGCAATGTGGCGCCCTGCAGCTATGTGGACTCCTTGAAGTTTTCCAAGCCCGGCCAGTGGGAGACGCTCGACGGACAGCATTTCACGCTGGCGGGCTACAAGGCATGGAGCCAGGCGATCACCAAGGCGCTTGGCGAATCGCCGGCGCTACAGGCAATGAAGAAGCCATGAGAGCCGCCCGGACCACCCGCGCGCGCCGCGCGCAGGCTTTGGCGCAGTTCGCTGCCTTGTGCTGCCTGTGCAGCCTGGCGCTGGCCACCGAAATACCGCTGTACGCGACCGGCCCGAGCCAGGACGCCGCCTTCGTACGATTCGTCAACGCCCAGGATAGGGTACTGGAGATCAGCGCCAGCGGATCGAAGGCGCGCACCCGACTTGAATCGGCCCAGCCCGCCAGCCCTTTTTACAGCGTCGACGCCAATGCGAAACTCAGGGGCCGCTTGCAGGCCGGCGACCAACAGGGTGACATCGCGCTATCGGTCAAGCCCGGCGAGTTCGCCACCGTGGTCGCTATGCCCGGAGCAGGCACTATCCGCCAGACCATCCTGCGCGAACAGCCCGACGACTTCAACGCGCTCAAGGTGTCGCTGGCGCTGTACAACGTCGACCCACAATGCGGCGCTGCGGGGCTGCATGTGGTGGGCAGAAACACCACGCTATTCGAAGGCGTGGGCGCGGGCACGCTGCAGCGCCGCGCGATGAACCCGGTCAGCATCTCGGTGCAATTGCGGTGCAACGGCCAACCGGCAGCCGCGACGCTGGCGCTCGGTGCGCTGCAGGCGGGCCAGCGCTACAGCGTGTTCGTCGTTCCGGCCGCGGGCAGCACGCGCTTGTTCCTGGCGGCCGACAGCGTGTCGCGCTAGGCGCGCCGGCGCATTCGACCAAGGCAGCCAAGCACCATGGTGTTCGCCTCGCTGGAATTTCTGTCGCTGTTCCTGCCAGTCTTCCTCGCGCTCTACGCGCTGGTGGCACCCAGACGGCGCAACGCCCTGCTGCTCGTCGGCAGCTGGATTTTCTACGGATGGTGGAGTCCAAGCTTCCTGCTGCTGTTCATGGCACTGGCCGGTCTGGGCTGGTACGGCGGTCTTGTCATCGCACGCCTGGAGCGGGGGCGTGGCCTGGCGCTGACCCTGTGCATCGGCGTCAACTTGATGCTGCTGTGCTGGTTCAAATACGCCAACATCGTCGTCGACACCGTCGCCGAACTGCTCGGGCCCGGCGCGATGGCGGCCGACTGGCAGCGCGTGGTGCTGCCGATCGGGCTTTCATTCATCGTGCTGCAGTCGATCAGCTACCTCGTCGACGTCTACCGGCGAACGGTACCGGCAGACCCGAGTTTCACCAGCTTCGGAGCCTACCAGTCGATGTTCGTGCACCTGATCGCCGGACCGATCATCCGCTACGACTGGGTCAAGCGCGAGCTGGCGAGCCGTCCTTTTGACTGGCCCCAGTTTGCCCTGGGCGCGCGCCGCTTCATGGTCGGCATGAGCATGAAGGTGTTGGTAGCCGATACCCTGGCGCCGGTCGCCAACCTGGCATTCAGTTTGCCGCAGCCGACGCTGGCCGACAGCTGGGCCGGCTGCATAGCCTACAGCCTGCAGCTGTTCTTCGACTTCGCCGGCTACAGCGGCATGGCGATTGGGCTGGGAATGATGCTGGGCTTTCGCTTTCCGGAGAATTTCAGGCAACCCTATCTTGCGCGCAGCATCCAGGACTTCTGGCGCCGCTGGCACCTGTCGCTGTCGAGCTGGATACGGGACTACCTCTACATCCCGCTGGGTGGCAACCGGGTCAGTCCGCCGCGGATCTACCTGAACCTGCTGCTGACCATGGCCATCGCCGGGCTGTGGCACGGCGGCGACAGCTGGAACTTCCTGTTGTGGGGCGCGGCGCATGGAGCCGCCCTGTGCCTGGCGCGGGCATGGGACAACGCCGGCTGGCCTGCGCCGCCGCAGTGGATGTCGCGGCTGCTGACCCTGCTGTTCGTGATGCTCGCCTGGACCATCTTCAGGGCCCACAACTTCGACGACGCGATGCGGATGTACGCGGGTCAGGCAGGACGTAACGGCGTGGCGCCCGGCGACGCCATGCTGCTGCTGCTGCGACCTGCGCACGGGGTCGCGCTGGTGCTGGGCCTGGCCTGCGTCGTGGCGCCTGCGGTGCAGCCCTGGATCGCGCGGCGCATTCCCAGCTTCGCGACCCGCCTTGGCGCGCAATGGCCGCTGCCCGCCTTCCTGCTCTCCTATGCCCTGATCGCCAGCCGCGGCGCAGTCCCATTTTTGTACTTTCAATTCTGATGAACACCAGCACGCTGCACCCGTCGCCCGCCACCATCGGTCTGCCGGTCCGCCAGGCGATGGCGCCCCATTCGCTGTCGGGCGGCTGCTTCGCGCTGCTGCTGGCGCTCGGACTGCTGGGCAATGTCTACAGCTGGGTGGAGGACAAGCTCAAGCTGCTGGGCCCGGTATCGACATGGCACAGCCTGATCGACGGCCAATGGATCCACAAAGCCGCTGAGGCTGTGACCGCCGCGCCGGCGCCGGACGGCGTGGCGGTCACACCGTCGTGGGCCAGCTGGTGGAAGGGGGACTTCATGACCGGCAGGCTGATGCAGAAGTTTCCCGACCAGATTGCGCACACTCCGTTACCGGCAACGGCCGCCCAGAGGGAGCGCGAACTGAGCTGGCTGCTACTCGGCGATATGGGGCACAGAGTCCGCGGAGGTGACAAAGGGTGGCTGTTTCTGGCCGATGAACTGACGCCCCATCCCGACGCAGCCGCCGACGCCGCCAGGCGCGCATCCGAAGTCATCACCCTGCACCAGCGACTGGCTGCCCAGGGCGTCGAACTGCTGGTCGCCGTGGTCCCCGACAAAAGCCGCATTGAAGCCGAGCATCTGGGTCCGCTGCGACGACCCGATGCATTCGAAGGCCGCGTGCGCCAATGGACCGCGATGCTGGCGCAGGCCGGCGTTCATGCGGTAGACCTTGGCGATGCGCTGGCCGCAACCCGACGTCAAGGCAAGCAGGCTTTCTTGCGCACCGACAGCCACTGGACCGAGGAAGGGGCTGAGGCCGCAGCAGCGCAGATCGCCCAGCGCAGCCTGCCGTTGCGTGCAGGCATTGCCGGCGACGGGGCCGGTCTGGAAATGAGCACCCGTATGCAGATACCGCGCCCCGGCGACTTGGTGCGCCTCGCCGGCCTCGACGGGCTGCCGCTGTGGCTGCAGCCGAAGGTGGAATCCGCACAGCAAAGCCGCTTCCAGGCGCTGCGCGCGCCAGCGTCGGCCAACGACGACCTGTTCGGCGACGCAGCCTTGCCAAGCGTTGCGCTGATCGGAAGCTCCTTCTCGCGGACCTCGAACTTCGCGCCCTTTTTGGCCCTGCAGTTGCGCGCACAGGTCGCCAACTTTGCGCTCGACGGTGGTGACTTTTCGGGCGCAGCGCGCGCCTACCTGGCGAGCCAGGCCTTCCGACAGACGCCACCGAAGCTGCTGATTTGGGAGATACCCGAAAGGGTGCTGAGCAGCGGGCGCAAGGACGACCACCTGCCCTAGGGCGACTGCGCCCGATCCGACGCGGGCGGGCCGTCGGACCGCGACCTCGCGTGGGCGCCCGGAGCTCCTAGAATCACGGCACGGCAAGACCACCAAGGACACGATCATGTGGAACAACGACGACGAACTTTTTGCACTGATGCGCGCGCGCCTGTTTCCCGCCGTGGTCGGCGACATTCTCGACACCATGGGGCTTTTCAAGCAGTTTCTGAGCCCGTCGATCCGAGCGCTGCGCAGCGACATGGTGGTGCTCGGTCGCGCGATGCCGGTATTGGAGAGCAACTGCTTTTCTGTCATCGAGCCCGAAGGAAAGTTGCCGATCAGCCGCCAGCCATTCGGCCTGATGTTCGAGGCGCTGGACGACCTGAAAGCCAACGAGGTGTATGTGGCGACCGGCTGCGCGCCACAGTTTGCGCTGTGGGGCGGACTGATGACGACCCGCGCCATGCACCTCAAGGCGGCTGGCGCGGTGCTCGACGGCTATTCGCGCGACACGCCGGAGGTGCTGCAACTTGGCCTCCCGGTTTTTTCCTACGGCGGCTATGCGCAGGACCAGGGGCCGCGCGGCAAGGTGGTCGATTACCGGGTCGCGGTGGAAATCAACGGCGTGCGGGTGGAGCCCGGCGACATCGTATTTGGCGATCTGGACGGGGTTCTGGTGATACCCCGCCGTGCCCAGGAAGAGGCGATCCGCAAGGCGCTCGAAAAGGCGAGCACCGAGAACAGGGCGCGACTGGCCATCGAAGGCGGCATGAGCACAGCGCAGGCCTTCAAGACCTTCGGTGTGATGTGAGCGCAGCGCGGCTGCGGGGTGCTGCCGATGCCTGGCGTGCCTTCATCCTTTTCGCTCGCCGAAGCGCCTCCCGCCATGACCGACAATCTGCGCCCCACCCCTTCCCGCACCACCCTTTCCACTACGCAGCGTGACAAGCCACCCTACCGACATCATCGCCGCAGCCGACGCAGACGCGACGCAGCCCGACACCGCCCCGACTGCAGCCGGCACGCCCGTCGCCGGCCACGGCCGCCCCAATAGCCGCACGGTCAGCGTGCAGCCGGTACTGGAAAAGCTGTTCACGCTTTATCCCGCGCTTTTTGGCGCCGAGTTCCTGCCGCTCAAGCGTGGTGTATTCCAGGATCTGCTCGCCGCACACCCGGAGGCATTCGATCGCGCCAGCCTCAAGGCGGCGCTCGGGCTCCACACCCGCGGCACCCGCTACCTGCAATGCGTCGCAGCCGGCAAGCAGCGCCACGACCTGCAGGGACACCCGGTGGAGCCAGTAGCGCCCGAGCATGTCTTCCAAGCGATTTTGGAATTATTTCGCCGCCGACAGGCGCGCACCCAGGCCGACCTGCGGCCCCGGGTGCGCGCGCAGCTCGCCGCCGCTTTCGATGCGTCGGGCCTGGATCGGCTGGACTATCTGGCGCGCATTCAGTGCACCGATGCGAGCGCCCAGGCGATGCTCGACGATGTGTTTGCCGAGCGCGACCAGCAGCGCGCGCGCCAGGATGCGATGCGCAAGGCTTTCGAGGCCAGCGCCAAGACACCGGCCGAGTTCGCCGCGATGTACGGACTCGATCCGCGCGACGTGGCCGCCATGGTGGGCATCGCCCCGACGCAGGCCTGAAGCTGCAGCGGGGTTCATGCGTCGGGGTACTATCCGGCCATGGCGTCTTACCGCAAGCCGGCTCCCGCATGGCGGGTATGGAGTCTTTACAAGCTGCTGGCCCTGGTGCTGGCGGGGTGCGCCGCGCCGGCACCCACGCCGGCGGCCCGCCATGCTGCCACCACCGCAGAACAGGCAACTGCGTCCTTGCCCGAGGCCGAAGCCTTCGCTGCACCACCGCCATCGGCCGCTGAGGCCTTTCGCTTTCTCAACCGGCTGAGTTGGGGGGCAACGGCTGCAGAGGTACAGGATTACGCCAGCACCCCTGTGGGCGACTACCTGCGGGTGCAGTTGCGTCCTGGCGAGGACAGGCTGCCCGCCCCCGTGCAGGCGCAGATCGACGCCCTGACCCTATCCCGGCGGCCGATGGTCGAACTGGTCCAGAGCCTGGAGCAGCAGCGCCGCGCGGCCGACGCCATCACCAACGACGACGAGAAAAACGCTGCGCGCCAAAGCTACCAGCAGGAACTGACCCGCCTGGGTCGCGAGGCGGCGACGCGCCACCTGCTGCGCGCGCTGGCATCGCGCAACCAGGTTCAGCAGCGCATGACATGGTTCTGGCTCAACCACTTCAATGTGTACCAGTTCAAGAGCAACTTGCGCGCCATGGTCGGCGACTTCGACGACGTGGCGATTCGTCCCCACGCGATGGGTCGGTTTCGGGATCTGCTCGGAGCCGTCAGTTACCACCCGGCCATGCTGCGCTATCTGGACAACGAGCAGAATGCGTCGGGCCGGCTCAATGAGAACTTTGCGCGCGAGCTGATGGAGTTGCACACGCTGGGCGCCGACGGCGGCTATAGCCAGGGCGACGTGCAGCAACTCGCGCGGGTTTTGAGCGGCGTTGGCGTCAACCTGCAGCCGGGCAACCCGACAATCCGTCGCGAGCTGCAGGCCCATTATGTGCGTCGCGGCCTGTTCGAGTTCAACCCGCAACGACACGATTTTGGCGCCAAGCAGCTGCTCGGACAGCCGCTGCAGTCGCGTGGCCTGGCCGAAGTAGACGAGGCGCTCGACCGACTGGCCCGGCACCCGGCAACGGCCCGCTTCATCAGCCGCAAGTTGGCGCAATTCTGGCTGTCAGACCGGCCCGATGAGGCGCTGGTCGCGCGCATGGCACAGACCTTCCTGCTCTCGGACGGCGATATCGCACAGACACTGGCGACGCTGTTTGCGACGCCCGCATTCGCGCAGCGCAGTGGCGCCAAATTCAAGGATCCGATGCACTATGTGCTGTCGTCGGTCCGCATGGCCTACGGCAGCGACAGCGTTGTCCAGGTCGCACCGCTGCTGAACTGGCTCAACCGCCTTGGCCAGCCCTTGTACGGTCGCCAGACGCCCGACGGCTACCCGATGGACCAGTCGGGATGGGACAGTCCGGGCCAGATGGCCGCGCGCTTCGAGGTGGCGCGCGCTATCGCCTCGGCTAACGCAACGCTCCTGGGCGCAGCGGCCGCCCTGCCGCGCATCGACCTGGCGCAGTCCGCCGGCTCGCCCTACCAGCAGGCGATTGTCAGCGCCTTGGGCGCCGCTACCCGTAACGCGCTGGCGCAGGCCACGTCGGTTCAGGAACGCAATAGTTTCCTGCTGGCCTCGCCGGAAATGATGCTGCGCTGAGCGGCAGAAGGTCGATGCAGCGCCGCCACTTCATCCGCTCGATGGCAGGGCCGGCGGTCGCCATGGCTTCGGGCCGCCTTTTCGCCGGCACCGGGCAGCAACCGCGCCTTTTGTTGGTCTTTCTGCGCGGCGCCTACGACTGCGCCAACCTGCTGGTTCCGATCAGCAGCGACTTCTACTACGCCGCGCGGCCCGATATAGCGATCGCCCGGCCCTCAGCCGACCTTGCGTCGGCGCTGGCGCTCAATGCCGACTGGGGACTGCACCCGGCGCTGCGCGACAGCATCTATCCGATGTTCCAGTCCGGCCAGGCGTCCTTCGTTCCCTTCGCCGGAACCGACGACACGTCGCGCAGCCATTTCCAGACGCAGGATGGGATCGAATTAGGCCAGCCGCTGGGCCAGAGCAGGAACTACCAGTCGGGCTTCCTGAATCGGCTGGCAACGCTCGTGCAGGGCGCCGACCCGATGGCCTTTACCGACCGACTGCCGCTGGCGTTGCGCGGCGCCATGACGGTCCCCAATACCGCCCTGCGCGCGGTGGCCCGTACTGCAGTGGACGCACGTCAGAGCGCGTTCATCGACGCCATGTACCAGGGAACCGGGCTTGCGGGCGCGGTCAGCGGAGGCTTCGCGGTGCGCGACGAGGTGGCACGCGAAATGGCGCTGGAGATGGACGCATCGAGTCGCAGCGCGGTCAGCACCCGGGGCTTCGAGCTCGAGGCGCGGCGCATCGCCAGGCTGATGCGCGCGCGCTACACCATCGGCTTTGTGGATGTCGGTGGCTGGGATACGCATGTGGGTCAGGGCGGCGCCAGCGGCTACCTCGCGACCCGGCTGGAAGAGCTAGGGCGCGGCCTTTGCGCCTATGCGCAGGAAATGGGTCCGCTCTGGCGCGCAACGACGGTGGTGGTGCTCAGCGAGTTCGGCCGCACCCTGCGCCAGAACGGCAACCGCGGGACCGACCATGGGCACGGCAGCGCCTACTGGGTGCTGGGCGGCGGCATGGCGGGCGCCAAGGTGGCCGGCGAGCAGGTCCGGGTAGACGCCTCCACCCTGTTTGAAAACCGCGACTTGCCGGTTCTCAACGACTACCGCGCGTTACTCGGCGGCCTGTTCGCGCGCCAGTATGGGCTCAATGCGGCACAGCTGGCGCAGGTCTTCCCCGGAACGGCGCCGCGCGACCTGGGACTGCTCTAGGAGCCTGTCGGACTTGAGTCCGAACAGATATTGATGTCGACGCCAAGAGTTTCATTTTTCAGGCGTCTGACCAATTTTTCGCGGGCGAGGCGCTGGGGCAAGCCGATAGCGACTTGTGTGGTCACCGTTGATCCCATTTCGTTCGCATTTCCAGGTGCCATTTCCCTCATCATGCCGCCCGCAGCACATGCAGCCGCTTGATGTTCCACGCCATCGTCGCCAGCGTCCAATCGCCTTTGGCCTTGTCCAGCCCGCGCATGGACATCTGCCTCCAACCCATGGCGCGCTTGATGATCCCGAACACAGGCTCGACCGCTTGCTTGCGCAATCCATACAGTACCCGACCCGCTTTGGTCCCCAGTCGGTGTGTCATCTTCGCCACAGGATCGTCGTCCTCAGGGGCCGGTGCATCGGGGGCGAAGCGCTCGAGCACCGGCATGTTGTGCTTTTGGCGCTTCACAGCCAGCATCGGCTCGATTTGCTGCGCCTCGCACGCCTGAACATTGGCCGCACTGCAGTAACCGGTATCCGCCAGCAGGCTCGAGACCTGCCCTAGATCGCCCGGCAGGGCCGAAATCTTATCCAGTACCGGCACCAATTCGCGCATGTCGTTGGTGGCCTGGCTGACATGGGTTGCCACCACCAGCATTGTTTCGGTATCCACCGCCGCTTGCGCGTTGTAGCTTTGCTCAAATCCTCCGCCCGACTGCGCCATGATGCGCGACTCTTCGTCCGTGAGGCTGATCTGGTCCTTGGCGCGCGGTCCGCTTTGCGGGGGCTCGGGGTCCTTGCCTCGTGGCTTCTTGCCAGCATCGCGCTGGGCCTGGCGTTGCTGCACCTTGGCCGCATGCGCCGACTGTTCGCCTTCGAAGCGCTCCTTGGCGCGCTCTTCTATCTTGGCCTTGGCCTGTTCGATCGCCTTGAGGCGCTGCTCGCGCCGCGCAATCTCGGCGGGCACATCCATGCCGTCGGGCACTGCCGCGCGGTCCGCCTTCTCCCCCAGCGCCAGCAACTCCTGCACCTCCTGGCGTAACTGAGCCTCGATCTTGTTGGCGTGCGCCCACGACAGGGCCTTGTGTTTGCTCGCGTTGGCGTGAACCTTGGTGCCGTCCAATGCGATGTTGCCCAGCTTCAGACACTTCATCTCGCGCGCCAGCATGAGCACCTGCACAAACAACGCCTGTACCTGGGGCAGAAAGCGCCGACGAAAGGTGGCAATCGTGTCGTGATCAGGGTGTGTGTTGGCCGCCACAAATCGGAACGCCACGGAGTCGTAACTGGCTCGCTCTATCTTGCGGCTGGAGAACACGCCGCTGGCATAGCCGTACACCAGCAATCCCAGCAGCACCGCCGGGTGGTGAGCATCCGAGCCCCGGCCCGCATACTTGCGCGTGAGTTCGCTCAGGTCCAGCTTGTCGATGACTTCAACGACAAAGCGCGCAAGGTGATCCTCTGGCAGCCATTCATCCACCGAGGGTGGCAACAGATAGGAAGTCTCTCGATCCACTGCGACAAATCGGCTCATCTACCCGCCCTCATATTCATTGCCCGCAATTCTCCGTCGAAGGTTGTAGTTCCGATACAGGGAAAGCCCGACAGGCTCCTAGAGATTGGCCGGGTCATCCGGATAAAGGGCTTCTCCACCGCCGTACAGGGCAACCAGTGTGCGTCGGCATGTGCATTGGTGTGGTTAGCCGGCGAGCCCCGGATGATGAGCACCCTGACGCCGATCGGATTCCACGCGTCGTATGCAATCGACGACCAAGGAAAGAAGACCTCGGATGCCGCTCAGGGCGCCCGGATCGGCGCGTACCTGACCGGCCTTGGGTTCAACTCCAAGGTGGTCACGTTCGCCGTGTCAGCCGGCGCCAAGGAAATGCGCTGGCTTCAAAAGGGTATGGCCGAGCGCCTTGGCATAGCGGTCGCCTCGAGCACCCCGGCGCAGCGCCGCCTCGCCTATGAGTCCTTTACGACCGGCTTGAAGGCGAGAGCGGCATCCATGCCGGCGTACGAGGACGCCGCGAGACTTTACCGACAGTCTGCCGATCTGGGGTTCGCCGGTGCGCAGAACAACCTTGGCGACATGTACGAAGCCGGTCAGGGCGTGCCCAAGAGCGAGAAGGCAGCGATCCACTGGTACACCCGGGCGGCGGAGCGTGGCGAGCCTACGGCGTACCTCAGCCTTGCTTCGTTGCTGCGCAACAGCGGCGAATCGGCCGCCTTCGTGCTGTGGGCCAACGACCATCCGTGCCAGCCTTAAGGCCAGTTCTTGCCGGATGCCAGGCGCTTCAACTGATTCTGGCGAATATCCTCGACGCCCTGGTTGCGTTCGCCGCCGTAAGCCGGGTCGCGAATCGCGGCGCCGCCATCCCCGCGAATGCTCTGGCCGGTGATATTCCCGGATTCCGGCGACGCGAGAAACGCAATCGTGGCGCCGATCTCCTCGACACGACCCAGGCGGCCCAGCACGGTCGGTTTGGCCATGTCTTCGCAGGCCTTGGGCGTCCAGCTCTGGCGCATGCGGTCTGTCAGAGTGGCTCCCGGCGCGACCGGATTTACGCGCACTCCTGACGGCCCAAACTCCTCGGCCAGCGAACGAACCCAGCTTGCCAGACCCATTTTTGTGGCCGAATAGGCGGGATGGGCCCGGCGCGCCACGCACCTGGTGATGAGCCCGCTGGAGTTCATGCAGCGGCTGGCAGCGCTGGTGCCACGGCCACGGCTGCACTTGATCCGCTTCCATGGCGTGCTGGCCCCCAACGCC
>Ga0214919_10002600_pt1 | contig 28168 bp, 30 predicted proteins | sample LL1503_MetaG_FD_177994 | JGI IMG/M metagenome (GOLD analysis project Ga0214919, IMG submission 177994) | Freshwater microbial communities from Lake Lanier, Atlanta, Georgia, United States - LL-1503 | ecosystem: Environmental > Aquatic > Freshwater > Lake | place: USA: Georgia | collected... | reverse complement strand
GGACGGGCGTCAGTCTTTGCGGTCAAAGCCTTGTTCCACCATCCAGTCCTGGCCAGCTTCTTCGCGGGCGCGGGCGTCTTTTTCTTCTTCGTCTTCGCCGCCATGGTCCCCTTTTTCGCCTTTTTCGGCGTTCTCTTCGTCATCTTCGCTGTGGTCTTTGGCACTGGCGCCTTCGGGTTTGGCAAACAAATACTCCAGGCCTGCAGCCACGGTCAACAGCCATTCGCCCATAGGTTCCTTGCACAACTCGTCGGCCAACTGCTGCGCCCAGGGTTCAAGCACGATGGCGTCACTCAGCGTATCCCAAGCGGGGAATTCGTCGGACTCCAGGCCGAGCACATGCTCGATGAGCGCCGGGTTCTTGAAGCGAAAGCCTTGGTGAAACAGCACAGACACCATCTCCGGGCTGAGTTCCATCATCTGGTGCAGAAAGGGCAGTTCTTTGCGCCTTGCGGCTAAGCGATGGCGGAGGACGTTTTTGCCTTCGGAGTCGAAGGTCATGTCATCAATTTCGGCGGCGTAGGCTGAGCGCAGCTGGTCAAAAAAGGAGGAAGTTCGCATGGGTCCGTACTTAAATAATGCGGGACAGGTAGTTGCCCCAGATGTCCTGCGCAGTTTGCAGCGGATCGTCTAGCAAGTTGCGTCGGCGGTTATCGTCATAGGCTTGGCGCTTCTCCTCGTCTGACAGCACCTCATAGGCCTCCTGCACCGAGCGAAAGCGTGCTGGCGCGTCGGGGCTGGGGTTGCGGTCCGGGTGGTAGTGGGCGGCCAGGCGCCGAAACGCGGATTTGATGTCAGCGGTGCTGGCACTGCTGGGCACGCCCAGTGCGCTATATAAGTCCGTCATAGCCCCCTATTGTCGCTGCCTTTACACGGAAGTGGATGCTTTGGGCGGCTGCGCTTGTAGCGTGCTTGAGTGATTGATTACACTTAAAGCCCACAACAGGGGGACGACCATGGGTATTTCTGCAGTCAGAGGCTCGACTTACACCCCGCCGCCGGCTCCCAAAATACAGCGGGCAGATACCCAGCGCGCTCTTGAGCTACACCAACAGAACCGCCCCAAGGAAGTGGCACGCCGACCACCTAGCACCCATGTTGCTGCTGCTGAGCAGCGGCGTGACGTCGCGCCGCAAAAGGAAAAAGGCAGCCGGGTCGACGTCCGGGCCTGAACACTTTTCCCCCATCTGGGTGCCTCTGGCACCCTTTTTTTTGAAAGAAACCCCCCATGAACCGTGTGCTCGCCCATACCGGCGCCCGCTTTCCGATCGTCCAGGCTCCCATGGGCTGGATAGCTCGCAGTACCTTGGCCAGCGCCGTATCACGCGCCGGTGGCTTAGGGATTATTGAAACCTCGTCGGGTGAGACGGAGAATTGCCAGCGCGAAATCCGCACCATGGTTGCCAGCGGCCTGCCTTTTGGAGTTAATCTTCCTATCCGGTTTTTGAAAGACGACGCCATGCTGCGTTTTGTCTGCGAGTCTGGCATCCGTTTTGTCACCACGTCGGCGGGCAGCCCGGCCAAATTCATCGCGCCCCTCAAAGCCGCAGGCATCGTGGTCTACCACGCCGTGCCCACCCTAGACACCGCCCTTAAATGCGTGGACGCCGGGGTGGACGGTCTGGTGGTCGAAGGCGGGGAGGGGGGCGGCTTCAAAAACCCGGAAGAAGTGAGCACCCTGGTGTTGCTGCAAGCCATTCGCGAACGGGTGGAGGTACCGCTGATTGCGGCAGGTGGGATCGTAGACGGACGCGGCATGGCAGCTGCATTTGCGCTGGGCGCTGAGGCCATCCAAATGGGTACCCGTTTTGTCTCAAGCAGCGAGAGCCCCGTCCACGCCCACTACAAGCAGGCTATTGTGGACGCCCAGATCACCGGCACCTGGATGCTCAACACCAAGTCCAGCCCCTGCATTCGCGCACTGAAAACCGAATTCACCCAAAAAATTCATGAAGCCGGGCTGATGGGCCCAGATAGCTTTAATGGCATCCAAGACGTCTACTTTGGCGGTGACATGAACGCCGCACCTGCTCTGGCCGGCGAATCAGCCGGCCTGATACACAGCGTGGAGTCAGTGGAAAGAATCATTGCTGACACGGTGGCCCAGTTCCGAACCATAGCTGCACGCATGGGGCGGATGGCCGAGGGCGCGCATTTTGGCTAACTGCTGTCCCCTTCAAGCTGCGCAGGCGTCGTTTGCCAGCAGCGACCGATCAGACCGGCATAGCCACCAGGTCATGCCCCTCGGTGCCCACAATGCGGGCGCGGGTGAATTCACCCACTTTGAGGCTTTTGCTGATTTTCTCGGGTGGTAGCAGGCGCACCACGCCGTCAATCTCGGGCGCGTCGGCATAAGAGCGGCCGATGCCGCCTTTTTTGCCCATGCCGGGTGCTGCATCCACCTGCTCCTGCATGGTGGCACCCACGCGTCGGCGCAGTCGCTGGGCGGAGACTTCTTCCGCCACTGCCATAAAGCGCGAGCGGCGCTCCTCACGAAGTTCGGGCGGCAGCATGGCGGGCAGGGCGTTGGCAGTGGCGCCGTCCACGGCGCTGTAGGCGAAGCAACCGGCGCGGTCAATCTGCGCTTCGCGCACAAAGTCAAGCAGGTGCGCGAACTCTTCTTCGGTCTCGCCAGGAAATCCGGCAATAAAGGTGCTGCGCACCACCAATTCGGGGCAGGCGGCGCGCCAGGCGGCGATACGCTCCAGGTTTTTCTCGCCGCTGGCCGGTCGCTTCATGCGTTTGAGCACGTCAGGGTGGCTGTGTTGCAGGGGAACGTCCAAGTAGGGCAGCATCTTGCCGGTGGCCATGAGCGGGACGATGTCGTCCACGCTGGGGTAGGGGTAGACGTAGTGCAAGCGCACCCAGGCGCCATAGGGCGCGGCAATCTCGCCCAAGGTGGCCACGAGGTCGAACATGCGGGTTTTGACGGGTTTGCCGTCCCAAAAGCCGGTGCGGTACTTCACGTCCACGCCATAGGCGGAAGTGTCTTGGCTGATCACCAGAAGCTCTTTGACGCCGCCTTCAAACAAGGCCCGTGCTTCATTGAGCACATCGCCAATCGGGCGCGACACCAGATCGCCACGCATCGACGGAATGATGCAAAAGGTGCAGCGGTGGTTGCAGCCTTCACTGATCTTCAGGTAGGCATAGTGGCGCGGTGTGAGCTTGAGCCCGGCCACGCCAAAGGAATGCGGCACCAGGTCCAAAAATGGGTCGTGCGGCTTGGGCAGGTTCAGGTGGACGGCGTCCATCACCTCCTGGGTGGCGTGCGGGCCGGTCACAGCCAGCACCCGGGGGTGCATCTGGCGCACCATGTTGTTGCCCTGCGCGTCCGATTTGGCACCCAGGCAGCCGGTGACGATCACCCGGCCGTTCTCAGCCAGCGCCTCGCCAATCGTATCCAGGCTTTCGCGCACCGCGTCGTCAATAAAGCCGCAGGTGTTGACGATGACCAGGTCGGCGCCTTGGAAGGTTTTGGAGGTTTGGTAGCCCTCGGCGCTGAGCTGGGTGAGGATGAGTTCGGAGTCGGTCAGCGCCTTGGGGCAGCCTAGGCTGACAAAGCCGACTTTGGGCGCGGTGTTGGTGGGGGCGGTGAGGGGGGCAGCCTGGAGGGCGGTGGCGTCGTTCATCAGAGCCACTAGCGCTTGAGGCCAAAAGTGCCCAAAAACTGCTCGGTCTGTTTTTGCATTTGTTCCTGCATTTGCTGGAACACGGTGGTTCCCAGCACATTGGGCACCAGTGGCACTTGCAGGTCCATCAGGGTCTGTATGTTTTTCTCGATGTAGCCGCCCATCATCCCCTGCATGGCGTGACCGTAAAAGCGGATGATGTTCGACAGCACGGGCGCAGTAAACATGGGCGACCCGTTAGCCTCTTCTTCCAAAATAATTTGCAGCAAGATACTGCGCGTCAGGTCTTCTGAAGACTTGGCGTCGACCACTGCGAACACTTCGTGCTGCATGACCAATTGCTTGATCTCCGCCAGGGTGATGTAGGTCGACGTGTGCGTGTCGTAGAGGCGCCGATTGGGGTATTTTTTGATCACGCGGCTGGGCAAATGAGGCGCGGCCTCGGCCTTTGCGTCCGGCGTGGCATCGGGCTGTGCGGTAGATTTTTTTTGTGGCATGGGCACTGGGGCTGTTTGGGGTGCGCGCGCAAGGCGTAATGCACCATTGTAGGCAGTAGGCTCAGTCCTGTGGTTTGGCCCGCAACTGCTTGGTGTTGGCGCGTTGGCTCTTGGTTTGTAGGCGCCGCTGTTTGGAGGCAAATGTGGGCTTGGTCGGGCGCCTTGGCTTGGGTGGTGTGGTCGCGCTGTTCACCCAGTCCTGAAGCCGCGCCATGGCATCCATCCTGTTTTGCTCTTGCGTGCGGTGGCTTTGCGCTTTGAGGATAAAGACACCCTCGTCGGTGACACGTTTATCCGGCAGGGCCAGCAAGCGCTGCTTGACGTCCTCAGGCAGGCTGGACGCCCGTACGTCAAAGCGCAGGTGGATTGCCGTAGACACCTTGTTTACGTTTTGCCCGCCTGCGCCTTGGGCGCGGATGGCGTTGAACTCAACTTGCGACTCGTCAATAACGATTGATTCAGGCATGCTCACCCCCGGCGTGCAGTTAAACTGCTACCACTTTGTATCCACACTGCATAGGAGTTCACCATGGCAAAAGGTCAGCAAAAAACCAATAAAGAGTCAAAAAAGCCCAAAAAAGATACCGCACCGCCCAAACCTTTGGCCGCAGGTGAGCCACTGGTTCGCGCCACCATCACCACCGCAGTGATCCCCCGCGGCAAGTTAAAGAACAAGTAAACACCCTGGCATATTGCAAAAAAGCGCACCTTTGGATGCGTTTTTTTTTGGTCTGGCAGGGGCGCGGCTGACCCAAGCTTACCGCTGCGCAAAAACCGTGTCGTATGTGGGCGGCTAGCGCCCGACCGGCGTGCAGCCAGAGTAGCGGATGTTCTCTTGGCCGCCTGTGGCCTGCGATACTTGAAGTCATGCAACTCCAAGAGATTCTTTACAGCCAAGGTTTTGGTACTCGGCGGGTCTGCGCAGGTCTGATTCAACAAGGCTTCGTGCAGGTTTACGGCGCCGATCAGGGCTTGACTGCCCTAGTTTGCAAGGACGCCAGCGCCGAGTTCACGCCGGAAGGCTTGCGCTTTCGGGTGCAGGGCGTGGACTGGCCGTATGTTGAAAAGGCCTATTTGCTGCTCAACAAGCCCGCAGGCACCGAATGCTCGCAAAAGCCGTCCACCTATCCCAGCATTTACACCTTGCTGCCTTCGCCCTTGCGGCTGCGACCGCAAAAAGCGGCGGTGCAGGGCGTGCAGGCGGTGGGGAGGCTGGACCAGGACACCACCGGCATGCTGCTGCTCACCGACGACGGCAAATTCATCCACCGCATGAGCTCGCCGCGCCACCATGTGCCCAAGGTGTACGAGGTGACGGTCAAACACCCGCTGGACGCCCGTCAGGTAGATCAGTTGCTCGCTGGTGTGGTGTTGGACGACGACCCCAAGCCGGTGCGTGCTGCCGCCTGCGAAGCAGTGTCCGAGTTTCACCTGCGTCTGACCCTGACCGAGGGCAAATACCACCAAGTCAAGCGCATGGTGGCGGCCGTTAGCAACCGGGTGGAGGGCTTGCACCGCTCCCGCATCGGTGGTCTGACCCTGCCATCGGACTTGGCGCCGGGCCAATGGCGCTGGCTCAGCGCGGCTGAGCTGGTGCTGGTTTCTGGGGACTAAGGGCGCCTGCGCAAGGGAAAACCCGTGCCCGAGGGCTACACTCCCGGCTTGGACTTCCTCCACCAGAATTAGGGTATTTGTGAACCTCTTGAATCGATTTATCGCCACAGTTTGTTTTTCTTTGACTCTGGGAGCTGCGGCAGGGGAGCCGCCACCGCCGATCTTTGTTCTCAATTCGCAAGACGCCAGCGTCAGCGTCATCGACCCGACCACCTGGAAAGAGACCCAGCGCTTTCACACCGGCAAAGAGCCGCACCACCTGTATCTGACGCCGGACGAAAAGTCGCTCATCATCGCCAACGCCTTGGGTGACTCGCTCTTGTTTGTAGACCCCAAAACGGCGGCAGTGCAGCGCACGGTGCGCGGTATTTTGGACCCCTACCAGTTGCGTTTTTCCCCGGACATGAAATGGCTCGTCACCGTGGGCAACCGGCTCAACCACGTCGACCTGTACCGATGGAATGGCACAGATCTGACGCTTGCCAAGCGCATACCCACCGGCAAAACGCCCAGCCACGTCTGGATTGACAGCAAGAGCGCTACCGCCTACGTCAGTATGCAAGAAAGCGATGAGTTGGTGGCCATTGACTTGGCGACTGAGACCATCCAGTGGCGCTTCAAAACAGGCTCTTTGCCTGCCGACGTGTTTGGGACGCCGGACGACATGCTGCTGTTGGTGGGCATGACGGGCGGCACCGGCGTGGAGGTGTACGACGTAAGTGGCAAAGCTCCCAAGCTGGTCAAAACCATACTCACTGGTGCTGGCGCCCACGCTTTTCGCAGCATGGGCGACAAGCGCCACGTGCTCGTGAGCAACCGGGTGGCCAACACCATCAGCAAAATTGATTTTCAGACCCTCGCAGTGGTTGACCAGTTCCCCGCCCCGGGAGGGCCAGACTGCATGGATCTTTCAGCGGATGGGCGGTTTATCTATGTAGCGTCCCGCTGGATCAAAAAGCTCACCGTAATCGATACGCAAACGCGTAAAGTGGCACGACAAGTGACCGTGGGCAAGTCCCCGCATGGCGTGTGGACACTGGACCACGCGCCGCGTTAATGCGGGTCCTTCAACAAAGTTCCCTATGGAGACGATAGGCCGCACTCCACCGCGCTTGGCGTGCCTGTGCTTGCTACTGGCAGTGGTGGCGCCCTCTTTTGCGGCGACCGACGCTGCGCCTGCGTCATGCCACAAGCCGATTTACTTGACCTTTGACACCGGCCACATGGAAGTAGCCCCCCTGATTGCCGAGGTGCTGGCGCACCACCAGGTCAAGGTGACGTTTTTCGCCGCCAACGAGACCACCAAGGCTGGCGACGGCAGCCTGGGAACTCACTGGGCGCCGTGGTGGCGGGCGCGCGCTGCGGAGGGTCACGCCTTTGCGTCCCACACTTTGGACCACGTGTACTGGCGTTCAGACCTGGCCGTTGGCGCGGATGGATTGCCACAGTTTCGAATGCAGCCGTCTGCAGGTGCGGCGGCCGGTCAACTGGCGAATTTCACAGCGCCCCAGTACTGCAGCCAAATCAAGCAGTCTGCGGACCGGCTGCAAGAACTTACTGGGCAAGCCAGTCTGCCCCTTTTTCGTGCGCCCGGTGGCAAGACCTCGCCCGCACTGCTGGCTGCGGCCAAAGCCTGTGGCTACGCCCATGTGGGTTGGGCAGACGCCGGTTTTTTGGGTGACGAACTCCCCAGCGACAAATACCCCAACCAGGTGTTGTTGAACAAGGCACTTCGCGATGTGCGCAGCGGCGACATTTTGATGGCCCATCTAGGCATCTGGTCGCGTAAAGACCCATGGGCGCCCACCGTGCTAGAGCCGCTGATCGTTGGTTTGCAGGCCAAGGGTTTTTGCTTTGAAACCTTGCGTAGCCACCCCACCTACCGGGGCTGGATTGCCCAACATAAGGGCTGACCGTGGACGCTTTGTTGGAGCTTTTTTCGCAAGCTCAGAGCGGGTTGTTTGAAGCGCTGGTGCAGCCGGCCATGTTTGGCTTGGGTGTCGCCGGATTTTTGGATCAAGGCTATGCGGGGACCGGTTGGTTTCTTGTCGGCCTTTTGCAACTGGTGGTGATCGTCTTGGTGATTGGTCCGCTGCAGCGGTGGCGGCCAGTGGACGCGGTCAGCGACCAGGCCACGGTGCGCACCGATATCTTGTACACGCTCATCCACCGTCTGGGCCTGTTCCGATTGGTGCTTTTTTTCACACTGGAGCCCGTGGTAGACAGCGCCATGGGTGTCCTGCGCGTGCAGGGCCTTCGCACCTTGCAGCTCGACGACCTGTGGCCTGGCCTCACCGACAACCCGTGGGTCAGCATGCTGATTTACCTGCTCGTCTTTGATTTTTTGAATTATTGGTACCACCGCGCCCAACACCACTTCGGCTGGTGGTGGCAACTGCACTCCTTGCACCACGCCCAGCGCCAGATGACGATGTGGAGCGACAACCGCAACCACCTCCTTGATGACCTCTTGCACGACCTGTTTTTCGCCGCGACGGCCCTGGCGATTGGCGTGGCACCCGGGCAGTTTGTCGCCATTGTGGCCTTCACCCAGCTAAGCGAGAGCCTGCAACACGCTAACTTGCGTGTGTGGTTTGGTTCCGTCGGTGAACGGTTGTGGGTCAGCCCGCGCTTTCACCGCTTGCACCACAGTGTGGGCATTGGGCACGAAACCGCGCCCCCCCGCGCCGGCGATACCAAGGCCGTACTGGGTGGTCACAACTTTGGAGTGCTGTTCCCATGGTGGGACATGCTTTTTGGCACGGCCGATTTCTCGTTGCGCTTTGATCCCACGGGCGTGCGCAACCAGGTGGAGCAGGGGGTGGATTACGGGCGGGGTTTCTGGTCGCAACAGTGGCGCGGCTTGCAACGTTTGTGGTCACCACCATGAAGCTTATGGTTTCCTCATTTTGGCGAGCAGCCGTGTATTGCCTGCATCCGCGCGTCATCGCTTTGTCTCTTTTACCCGTGCTCGTGCTGATGGCTGGTAGCGCTGTTTTGGCACATTTTTTTTGGCAACCTGCCACTGCCGCACTTTCTGGGGTTTTGGAATCTTCGGTGGCCCTGGCTACCGTCTGGGCCTGGTTTGACGCGGTGGGCTTAGGCGGCGTGAAAAGCATGCTGGCACCCGTGCTCTTGCTGTTGGTGCTGACGCCCCTGATGGTGGTGGTGACGCTGGTGAGTGTCTCGCTGCTGATGGCGCCTGCGCTGGTGCGCCTGGTGGCGCTGCGGCGTTTCCCTGCACTGACGCAGCATCATGGCGCATCATTTCTCGCCAGTGCAGGGTGGGCGCTGGGCTCGTCCTTGTTGGCGCTGGGGGCCATGGTGATTTCGCTGCCGATGTGGATCGTTCCGCCTTTGGTGTTGGTGCTGCCGCCGCTGATTTGGGGCTGGCTTACATGCCGCGTGATGGCTTTTGACGCTCTTGCAGCACACGCCAGTGCCCATGAGCGACGCACGGTGATGCAAACCCACGGCAGTTCTTTGTTGGCTATGGGACTGGTGGTTGGCCTGATGGGCGCAGCACCAAGTTTGCTATGGTCGGTGGGTCTGATGGCAATTGCCATGGCGCCGCTCCTCGCGCCCTTGTCGGTTTGGGCCTACGCGCTTGTCTTTGTTTTTTCATCGCTGTGGTTTGCCCATTTTTGCCTGGAGGCGCTGCAGTCGCTGCGGGGTGGATTGCCCTTGGCGGACGACGCGGTGCTGGCGGCTGCCCCAGCGACAGGCCCATTTGCCATACCAAGCCAAGCCGGCGAACCCACAGGAGGCGTATGAACTTTGGCGTAATCATCATTGGTGACGAAATTTTGTCTGGCAAGCGTGCGGATAAGCACCTCGCCCAAGCCATTAGCCTGCTTGGCGCCCGCGGTTTGCAATTGGCCTATGCCCATTACGTGGGCGATGACCCTGCGCGCATCACAGCAACCTTGGTCGCGGCTTTTGCCAGTGGCGATGTGGTGTTTTCCTTTGGTGGCATCGGTGCTACTCCCGACGACCACACCCGTCAGTGCGCCGCTCGCGCATTGGGCAGCGATCTGGTTCTGCATCCGCAGGCCCGAGACCTTATTTGGGAACGCATGCAAGACATTGCCCGTGAAAACGGCCAGCCCTTCGATCCCGATCGGCAGGACAACCAGCACCGGCTCAATATGGGCATGTTCCCGCTGGGCGCGAGCATCATCCCCAATCCGTACAACAAAATTGCCGGGTTTACTTGCCGTGGCGCGCATGGCGGTGCGGTTCACTTTGTGCCGGGCTTCCCCGTGATGGCTTGGCCGATGGTCGAGTGGGTTCTTGATGCGCAGTACGCGTATTGCTTTAACCGCGTGGCATGGATGGAAAAGTCTGTGATCGTGATGGGTGCCATGGAGGCCGCGCTCACCCCTTTGATGGAAGAGATCGAACGCACCCACGCGGTCAAGGTGTTTAGCCTGCCTAGCGTGGATCATCCGGACTATGGCCGCCACATCGAACTTGGTGTTAAAGGTGATGCTGCGGTGGTGGACAAGGCTTTTGAGGCGCTGCGCTGCGGGCTAGAGGGCTTCGAATGCGATTTAGGCCCAGAAATAGTGCGAACCGCTGCGTAGCACCAAGGACGCCAAATAAATGCACCGTATTGGTGCTTAAATTTAGGTTCAGGTCTGTCCCGGGGGCCTCTTTGGTGGTGCGGAGCCTAAAACTGCGCCTTCTCAGGGCAAAATAGCGCCTGATTGATGGATTCGCAGCGCCCGCAGTTTTGGCATAAAAGCTGCGTGGAAAAACCATCAACACTTTTTTATAACCGTGCAACAGGAGTATTTGATGGCCAAGACCGTCGCAGACGTGATGAAGATGGTGAAAGAAAACGAAGTCAAGTTTGTTGACTTCCGATTCACCGACACCCGTGGTAAAGAGCAGCACGTTACCGTGCCAGTTTCCCATTTTGACGAAGACAAGTTCACGTCCGGCCATGCCTTTGACGGCTCGTCGATTGCTGGCTGGAAAGGTATTGAAGCCTCAGACATGCAACTCATGCCTGATCCCAATACGGCCAATATTGACCCCTTCTTTGAAGAAACCACTCTGTTTTTGAGTTGCGATGTGGTCGAACCAAGCGATGGCAAGGCCTACGACCGCGACCCACGCTCCATTGCCAAGCGCGCCGAGGCTTACCTGAAGGCCTCCGGCATTGGCGACACCGCCTTTTTCGGCCCCGAACCAGAGTTTTTCATCTTTGACGATGTGCGCTGGAACACCGACATGTCGGGCACCTTCTTCAAGATTGACGAAGCTGAAGCGCCCTGGAACTCCGGCAAGGTGATGGATGGCGGCAACAAAGGTCACCGCCCCACCGTAAAAGGCGGCTACTTTCCCGTTCCGCCCGTCGACAGCACACAAGACATGCGCGCAGAAATGTCCTTGATTCTCGAATCTCTGGGTGTGCCCGTGGAGGTGTTCCACCACGAAGTGGCCGGTGCGGGCCAAAACGAAATCGGTACCCGATTCAGCACACTGGTGCAGCGCGCAGACTGGACCCAAATTTTGAAGTACGTGGTTCAAAACGTGGCGCATGCCTATGGCAAAACGGCCACTTTCATGCCTAAACCCATCGTGGGTGACAACGGCTCCGGCATGCATGTGCACCAATCCATATGGAAAGACGGCAAAAACCTGTTCGCCGGTGACGGTTACGCGGGCTTGTCTGATTTTGCGCTGTACTACATTGGCGGCATCATCAAGCACGCGCGCGCGCTGAACGCGATTACCAACCCTGGCACCAACAGCTACAAGCGTCTGGTGCCTGGTTATGAGGCACCCGTGAAGCTGGCGTATTCGTCACGCAACCGCTCGGCATCGATCCGTATTCCGTTTGTGGCTAACCCCAAGGGTCGCCGCATCGAAGCGCGCTTCCCCGATCCTTTGATGAACCCTTATCTGGGCTTTGCGGCCTTGATGATGGCTGGTTTGGATGGTGTGGAAAACAAAATCCACCCCGGCGAAGCCGCGAGCAAAGACCTGTACCACCTGCCGCCAGAAGAAGACGCACTGGTCCCGACCGTGTGCCACAGCCTGGACCAGGCGCTGGACTGCCTCAACGCAGACCGAGCATTCCTCACCAAAGGCGGCGTGTTCACCGACAGCATGCTCGATGCCTACATTGAACTCAAAATGGGCGAGGTCACGCGTTTGCGTATGTCGACCCATCCTATCGAGTTTGATATGTATTATTCGCTCTGATGCATGGTTTCTGACCGGAACTTCGGTACTGCGACGCCAAAGTCGCAGGACCGCAGCGCCGGTTAGAACGTAATTAAAAAGACGGCTCTGGCCGTCTTTTTTACTTCAGGGAACTAATTGATGACGCGCAAATCTTTACCACTGCTCTTGCTGTTCTGTGCTTTCGGGTCCGAGGCACAAGACCGTATATACCGCTGTGGCAACGAATACACCAATACGGTGGCGCGCGAACGTTTGGGCGAATGCGTGCTCATCAGCGGCGCTAACGTCACTGTGGTGCCGGCCCTAAAGACCCCCAGTTCTACGGGTGCTTCCAATTCTGCGCAGGGCAAACCGGCGAACCAGCGCGCCAAGGACGTGGACGCCCGCACCATATTGGAGTCCGAACTTAGCAAGGCCCGCGTGCGCAAGCTCGAACTCAGTGCGGAGTACAACCACGGCGAGCCTGAAAAGCTGGGTTCTGAAACGCGCAACAACCAGAAATACCTAGACCGGGTGGCCGACATTAAAGCCAAGATTCAGAGCAACGACGCCGACATCGCCAGCATCAGCCGTGAGCTAGCGCGCATAAACGGCAGCCTGAATGCGTCGTCACGCTGAAACCGCTATGAACCTGGCACATTTGCAGTCCTTTGATTTATTGGCCAGTTTGGTGGCGGTTGTAAGGGCGGATGCGGTTGTGGTGTTTTCCAACGCGGCACTGGAAGATACCTTGGGTATATCGCGGCGCGCCATCGTGGGGTCTAGTTTTGCCGACGTATTTACAGAACCCACGGCCTTGTACGAGGCCCTGGTCGGTGCTGCGCAAAACACCTTTGCGGCCATTCGTTACGACGCATTTTTGCGCCGCGTCGGTTTGGACCCTTTGCCGGTGCACGTGATAGTCACCGATGGTGAGAGTCGCCAAACTTTTGTCGTCGAATTGGTGCCCCTAGAGCAGCAAACCCGCCAAGAACGGGAGGAACGGCTGCTTGAACAGGCCCAGGCCAACAAAGAGCTGATTCGCAACCTGGCGCACGAAATCAAGAATCCCTTGGGTGGAATCCGGGGCGCTGCACAGTTACTCGAGATGGAAATCGACTCGACCGAGCTCACCGAATACACCCAGGTCATCATCCGTGAAGCGGATCGTTTGCAAAGTTTGGTGGACCGTTTGCTCGCGCCGCACCGCCGCCCGCACATGGTGGGTGATGTGAATGTGCATGAGGTGTGCGAACGCGTTCGATCGCTGATATTGGCTGAATTTCCCAAGGGCCTGCGCGTGGTGCGCGACTACGATATCTCCATTCCGCAATTTCGGGGTGACCGGGAGCAACTGATTCAAGCGGTGCTAAATATCGCCCACAACGCGTGCCAGGCCTTGGCCGAGCGCATCAGCCAGGGCGACGCCATCCTCACGTTTCGTACGCGGGTGGCGCGCCAAGTGACGTTTGGGAAAATACGCTATCGATTGGCATTGGAATTGCATGTCATTGACAACGGACCTGGTGTGCCAGATTCGATCAAGGACCGCATTTTCTATCCGCTGGTGTCGGGCAGGGAGGGCGGTTCAGGTCTGGGGTTGACGCTGGCGCAAACATTTGTCCAGCAGCATCACGGGCAGATTGAAGTCGACAGCGAGCCAGGCCACACTGATTTCAAAATTTTGATTCCGCTGCCCTAGTTGATGACCCATAGAAAGCGCCCGAAATGAAGCCGATTTGGATCGTAGATGATGACCAGTCCATCCGGTTTGTACTGGAAAAGGCGCTGTTGCGTGAGCACATGCCCACCCGTAGCTTTTCCAGCCCGCGCGATGTGCTGGCTGCCTTAGAAGAATCGGTGGACGAAGACGCGCCGCAAATACTCGTCAGTGATATCCGCATGCCTGGAGGCTCGGGTCTGGATCTGCTGGAGAAGGTCAAGGCCCGGCACCCGGGTTTGCCGGTCATCATCATGACGGCGTTTTCCGATCTCGACAGCGCAGTCAGCGCCTTTCAGGGCGGTGCGTTTGAATATTTGCCCAAGCCCTTTGATTTGCCCAAAGCCGTGGAGCTGATACGCCGGGCGGTGCAAGAGAGCCAACGTGAGGAAGTCGCCGAAGAGCGCATTAGCGAAACACCAGAAATGCTGGGCCAGGCCCCGGCCATGCAAGACGTTTTTCGCGCCATTGGGCGTTTGAGCCAGAGCAATGTCACGGTCATGATCACGGGGGAATCGGGTTCCGGTAAAGAACTGGTAGCGCGCGCCCTGCACAAGCATTCGCCGCGAGCCAACGGTCCCTTTGTGGCGATCAACACGGCTGCAATACCCAAAGACCTGCTCGAGAGCGAGTTGTTTGGCCACGAGCGTGGCGCATTTACCGGGGCGCAGGCCCAGCGCCGGGGCCGCTTTGAGCAGGCAGACGAAGGAACCTTGTTTTTGGATGAAATTGGCGATATGCCGTTTGAGCTGCAAACTCGGCTTTTGCGCGTACTCAGCGACGGGCACTTTTACCGGGTGGGTGGCCACAGCGCGGTCAAGACCAATGTGCGTGTCATCGCTGCCACGCACCAAGATCTGGAGCAACGGGTCAAAGAAGGCATTTTTCGCGAAGACTTGTACCACCGCCTCAATGTAATTCGTCTGCGCTTGCCCGCCTTGCGTGAGCGCCGCGAAGATATTCCCATGCTCACCAGGCATTTCCTGCAGCACAGCGCCAAGCAGCTCGGCGTTGAGCCCAAGCGCATTGCGGAGACTGCGCTTGCTGCGCTGGAAAACTTTGCATTTCCCGGCAATGTGCGTCAGTTGGAAAATATCTGCCACTGGCTCACCGTGATGGCGCCGGCCCAGGTCATCGAACCAAAAGACTTGCCGCCCGAGTTCGGTATTTCCAAGGCGGTTCAGGCAGCGGACGCTTTGCATGCTGGAGCCGCCGCGCCGTTTAGCTCCTTGTCGTCATCGTTGATGGCCACCTCTGCAGACGCATTGCTGCAAGAGCCCAGCGCACCTCCTGCCGAAGAACCGGACCTGGCTTGGCCGCAAGACCAACTCGCAGCCCTTTCGCCGCACGCGCCTCTGACGGGTTGGGAGCTTGAGCTCGAAGACGAGGCGAAGCTGCTCTTGCGCAGCGGCCATGCCGATGTCTGGGACGCCTTGACGCGCCGCTTTGAGGCCCGCCTGATCCAGGCGGCATTAAACAACACACGCGGGCGCCGCATCGAGGCGGCCAACAAATTGGGTATAGGGCGCAACACCATCACCCGAAAAATCCAGGAGCTTGGCCTGGACAAAAAAATGCTGCTGGTTCCCGACGAGAGCTAACGCCCAACTGGCGGCAAGTGGCCTCAAACGCGACTACTTGCTGTCGAAATTGCTGGCACCATCCCAGTCTGGGACCGGTGGCTGGACGCTAAATATGTCAACTCTCTGGGCGAACAAGTTGTACAGGCGCTGTTCGGGATAGGCTAGGGTCAGTTGCCCCAACAAGCTCGCTGCCGCATCCCAATTTTGTGCGCGGTACGCAGCCAGTGCTTGTTTCCAGTGCATTAACTCCAGCACCAAAGCGGGCCCGATCTCGGCCGTTTTACCCAAGGGCTCATAAATGGCAATCGCCTGGTCCTTGCCTTTGACGCGTACGCTGTCTACTTCGCGGCAGGTCCAATCCGTTAGCAGGGCGCGGGTGTTTTCCCCTATCAAAATACCCACCCCGTAAATTTTGGTCAACCCTTCCAGGCGGGAACCCAGGTTCACCGCATCTCCCATGACCGTGTAGGCCCTGCGGATTTTGGACCCCATGTCCCCGACGCGCATCAACCCTGAGTTCAGTCCAATGCCAATGTGCAAGGTGGGCCAACCCTTGGCCTGGAAGTCCCGGTTGAGTGCTTGTGCGGCCTTTTGCATGGCCAGTGCCGCTGCGGTGGCGTTGTGGGCATGCTGGGCGTCGGAAACCGGTGCGCCCCAAAAAGCCATGACGGCGTCGCCAATGTACTTGTCCAGGGTGCCATGGTGGCCATCACGTATGACTTCGCTCATGGCGGTGAGGTAGGCGTTGATGAGCTCGGCCAATGCGTTGGGGCTGAGATTTTCGGAAATCGAGGTGAAATCCCGCACATCGGCAAACAACACCGTTAACTCGCGCTCGATGGGCGCCATGGAGAATGCCTCGGGGTTTTCGGCCATTTTTTCGACCAGCTCGGGGGGTACGTAGTGGGCAAACAGCGCCGACATGTGCCGCTTGCCGCGCGCCTCGACGAAATAGCCGTAGCCCATTTGCAAGCCAAAACACGCCACCAGGCAGGCCAGCGGTGCGCCCAGAGGCAGCATGAGCTGCTGGGCCTGCAACAAGCCCATCGCCAGCGCCACGGTCGCTAGCAGGCAGGTCACAAACAAGGCAATGGTGTGGCCCGGTTTGAGCCAGGCGCCGCCCAGCACCATGAGCGCACCTAAAACTAGAACCCCGAGTAATTCCAAACCCTGCGCATAGGCCGGTGCCTGCAACAGGCGCCCGTCGAGCAAGGCCGTAATCAGGTTGGCATGCACCTCTACGCCAGGAAAGCTAACAGCGGTAGGCGTGGTCACCAGATCGGCCAGGCCCGCCGCGGAGGTGCCAATCAAAACGATGCGGTTGGCCAGTTGTTCCTTGGGCACACGACCCTGCAGCACGTCCACAGCCGATACATAGGCAAAGCTATGCGCTGCTCCGCGAAAGGGAACCAAGGCGTTGAGCGCGCCGTCAACCGGCGCCTCCATGCCACCCACGGTGATTTTTTCGATGCGCCGCCCGCCTTGGCCGTAGTCGGCGCTGACCACTCCAAGCGGCTCAGACCCGGTCAGTACCTGCACCACGGCCATACCCAGCGACGGGTAGTAGCGCCCACCATGCTCCACCAGCAGGGGCACACGGCGGGTTATGCCATCTTCGTCGCGCAAGGGGTTGATGTGCCCTGCGCCTGCGGCATGGGCTTGCAGCTCGGGCAGCAGACCCGCATAACCCGGAAACGATTGCGCCCGCACGTCGGACAGTCCCCAAGCCGCCGGATCTATGCCTGGTGGCAAGCCCGCATGCTGCGAGGGCGAACCGTTGTGAAAGGCGTACCCAAGCACCACAGGACCCGCTTGCAGGGACTTACCCAGCACCTGGTCAAAAGCCAGGCGCGGGCGCAACTGCGCGAGCTGAGTCGCAAATGCGGCGTCGGCTTTGAGTTCCCCTTGTGCGAGTTGCTCCAGGATATCCAGGCCCGAGGACGCGTCCTTTTCTGCCAGGATGACGTCCAATGCGACCAGCGAAACACCGTAATCGCTAAATAAATCGGTCACCAGCTGGCCCAGGCGGTCGCGTCGCCAGGGCCAGCGGCCTTCGCCGCCACGGTCTTTTTCTTGCAGGCTTTTTTCGTCGATGTCGACCACCACGATGCGTTCGTCGAGGCTGCGCGGTGCGATGGCGTTGATGCGCCAGGCGTGTAGCAACGCTTCCATGGGGTTAAGCAAGGGCAGGTTCCACCAGGCGGCAACGTGGCCGGCGAACAGCCCCACCAGAGCCCAACCCGCCAGCGTTCGCAACCAGTGTTTGCGCATCGTGCGGGGCCTAACGGCTCAGGTCGTCGACCTTCAAAAACACCCGGCTGTTGTCCGATCGCGCACTGGTGGAAGACACCGTGCTGTTGCCCGAGCCGCTCCAAGGGCCGCGGCCACTGACCTCGGTCCAGACGCCCAAGGGCACGCTCAGGCTGGTGGCCACCTGGCTCGCTTGGCCGCCGGCCGACGCTAGGCTTTGGCTTTGGGCAGAAAACTGCACTAGCGCGCTGTTGCCGTTGACCTTAGCGACCACGTCCAACACGGTTTTGGTGGTCGGTTTGGCGCCCGTGTTAGCACCTTGGCGTGATGTGGGGCCTTGTGCCAGGGTCAAGGTCGCGCGTTCTCCCTCCATGGCGCGCAGGCGCTGCTCGGTGTTGGTGTCGCGGCTGCTGATGGAACTCACGTCCTCTGCGTCCCCGTCGCCAAAACGAACGGATATTTGCAAGGAGCGGGGCTTGGAGGGCGCCGTTTCGGTGCGCTCGGCGGCGGCCGGGTTGCTGTTCATGAACGCAGGAATGCTGGGCAACACCTGCGGTTTTTCGCCGGGCGACATGCCCATGAACCCGGCCTCGTCCTTGTTCAGGCTGACGCGTCCGGAGGGCCCCTCCAACACGGTGGAGCCTACATACACCCGGTTGTAGGTGCCCGGCGGGGTATTCAGTTGGGCGGCAATTTGTGCAGTGGCAAAGGTGGCGTCAAACTCAGTACCGCGGATGCCAATGGTGGCGTTGGGCGTGCTCAGTTTGTAGTCGGCCGGCGCATTTTTCCCAATCGCCCCCGTCACCTGCCGCATGGTGCCGCTGAGCAAGCTCAGCGCCGCTTCGTTTTTGGGTGCGCCGTGTTTGTCTGAGCGGTAGCGCTCTATCTTGAACTGGGACCCTGGTCGCACCCAAATGATGGCGTCGTCGAGCATGCGGATTTGCACATTCGAGTTGGCGCTGGTGGACACCGTATCCCCCTCATACAGGTCGTCACCGCGCTGAGCCGGGCGCTCTTGGCCGGTGTGCTGGGAAATACGGGCGGTGCCGATCAAAGCCTGAATCTTGCCTGCGGCAGCCCAAACTGAGGCGACACCACTTGCCAGCATGGTGGCCAGCAGCGCCCTGAAAAACATGCGCAATGCCGCGCCCCGATGCAGACGGTTGGCCATGGTCGTACCTTTTGAAAATGGGAATTTTCTCAGTTTACCTGCCAAAACCGTTTTAATTGAGGCGATGGACGGGACGGGAGCCGTCCCAGGGCCCCTGCGCGCGGGCTTAGCTGCTGCAGGCTATTTCCAGCACCACCGGCGCATGGTCGCTGGGCCTCTCGTTTTTGCGCGGGATTTTGTCGATCTGGCAAGCGCGTACCAGCGGCTTCAGTGCGTCGCTGACCAGTATGTGGTCTATGCGTAGGCCCCGGTTGCGCCTGAAGGCGGCGTCGCGGTAGTCCCACCAGCTGTAACTTTTGGGCGGCTGCGCAAACAGGCGGTGGCTGTCATGCAGGCCCAGGGCGATCAGGGCGCGCAGGTGGTAGCGCTCCTCTTCGGTGCAATGGATCTGGTCACGCATGCCCTCGGGGTCCCACACATCAGCGTCGTCAAAAGTGATGTTGTAGTCGCCCATGAGCACCAAGTGCGGGTGTTGCTCCAGCTCCTGTTTGACCCAGCCGCGCAGGCCCTTGAGCCACTCCATCTTGTACTCAAACTTGTCGCTGCCCGGCGTCTGGCCATTCGGGAAATAGGCACCAATCACCCGCGTGCCGGCAACCGTGCCACAAATCACCCGGGCCATGTCGTCGGCAAAGCCTGGGATGTTTTTCACCACATTTAAAGCCTCTGTGCGGCTCAGCAGCGCCACGCCGTTATAGGTTTTTTGTCCAAACCACTGCGCTTGGTAGCCTGCGGCCAAGAAATCAGCTGCTGGGAACTTGTCGTCCGTCATTTTGGTCTCTTGCAAAACCAGCACGTCCACAGGGTTGGCTTGCAACCATTCCAGCACCTGCGGCAAGCGCACAGTGAGCGAGTTCACGTTCCAGGTGGCAAATTTCATGGTCCTACGAGTCAGGTTGTCGCGGAGCGGATCAGGGTGACAAGCTGATAGGGCAGCCCATTGGCTGCCACATGGCTTTCGCGCCGGGTTTCTTGCCATTCGAAGCCAAAGGTGGGGGCATAAGCGTCACCGGTCACGTCCAAGGCAATTTCGGTTATTTCCGCACTGCTGGCCAGCGGCAGCGCCTGCGCGTAGATTTGTGCTCCGCCTATCACCCAAGCATCCGGGTGCGCCTCACAAAGCGCCATGGCAGTCTGTAGCGATTGCGCCACTAACGCGCCTTCAGCGTGCCAGTCGGATTGCCGGGTAATGACCACATTCATACGCCCTGGCAGCGGACGAAACTTGGGCGGCAGCGAGTCCCAGGTTTTGCGTCCCATGATGACTGGGCAGCCCAGCGTGGTGCGTTTGAAGTGCGCCAGGTCTTCGGGCAAATGCCAGGGCAGTGTGCCTTTACTGCCGATGACACCATTGGCCGCGCGGGCGAAGATCAGGTGCAAGCGCATCGCGGTCTTTAAACCGCCACAGGGGCCTTGATGGCAGGGTGGGGCGCGTAGTCGCGCACCTCGAAATCTTCAAACTGGTAGTCAAAGATCGATTCCGGGCGGCGCAGGATATGCAGCGCGGGGTAGGCCAGGGGCGTGCGGGAGAGTTGCAGCTCCACTTGCGCATGGTGGTTGCTGTAAATGTGGCAGTCGCCGCCGGTCCAGATGAAGTCGCCAACGTCTAGATCGCACTGCTGCGCCACCATATGCGTCAGCAGCGCATAGCTGGCAATGTTGAAGGGCACGCCCAAAAATATGTCGGCGCTGCGCTGGTAGAGCTGGCAGCTCAACTTGCCCCGTCCGCCCGGTGACTGGGCGGGAGCCACGTAAAACTGAAAAAAGGCGTGGCACGGCATGAGCGCCATTTTGGACAGTTCAGCCACGTTCCATGCACTGACAATCATGCGGCGTGAGTCGGGGTTGTTTTTGAGCGTGTGCATCAGCTCGCTGATCTGGTCAATGTGTTGGCCGTCTGGCGTGGGCCAGCTGCGCCACTGCACGCCGTAGACCGGCCCTAAGTCGCCGTCGAGGCGCGCCCATTCGTCCCAAATAGAAACGCCGCGCTCTTTGAGCCAGTGGTTGCTGCTCGAACCGGTCAAAAACCACAGCAGCTCCACGAAGATGCTTCGCAAATGCACTTTTTTGGTCGTGACCAACGGGAAGCCTTGGGAGAGGTCAAAGCGCATTTGGTAGCCAAACACGCTTTTGGTGCCGGTGCCGGTGCGGTCTTGCTTGTCCACGCCCTGGGTGTAGGCGTGGCGCAACAGGTCTTCGTACTGCTGGGGGACGGCGGATGCCTTAGCGGCGGCGTTGGAAGTCATGGCGTGGTCAATTTCTGCGGCTCGGCGGCGGAGGCCGCCAGCATCCGCCCGGGGTTGAACATATTGTGCGGATCCAGCGCCGCCTTGATGGAGCGCATCAGCCCCAGCGCAACCGGTGACTTGTGTTTTTCCAGCTTCTCGCGCTTGAGGCTGCCAATGCCGTGTTCGGCCGAAATGGAGCCGTTGAACTCGTCCACCATCGCGTAGACCACGGCGTTGATCGGGCCTTCCTGGTCGCGCAAAAAGGCTTCGGCGTTTGCGCCGCCTGGTGCTTGCACGTTGTAGTGCAGGTTGCCATCGCCCAAGTGGCCGTAATTGACCAGCCGCACACCCGGGAACTGCGTCTCGAGCGCCACATCGGCCAGGCTCACAAACTCGGGAATCCTTGACACAGCAATCGAAATGTCGTGTTTGATGTTGAGTCCCTCTTGGGCTTGCGCCAAAGGAATGCTTTCGCGGATGTGCCACAGCGCGCGCGCCTGCGCCATGCTTTCAGCCACCACGGCGTCGCTCACGCAACCCTGGGTCAGCGCGTCTTCCAGAAGGCGCTCGAACTGGCCACGCGCGTGCGCGTCGGATTCGCTGTCGGAGTTCTCCAGCACCACGCAGTAGGGCGTAGTCTCATAAAAAGGCACGCGCTGCTGGGGGAAGTGCTTGGTCACCAAGCTCAGCGCAAATTGGCCCATGACCTCAAAGCCCGTCAGCCCTGCGCCCAAATGCTGGTGCGCCAGGCCCAGCAGCGCAACGGCAGCGTCCAGCGACGGCACCGCCGCTAGCGCCGTGAGTTGCGACTTGGGCGCCGGGTAGAGCTTCATGGTGGCGGCGGTGATCACGCCCAGCGTGCCTTCGGAGCCGATGAACAAATGGCGCAGGTCGTAGCCGGTGTTGTCCTTGCGCAGGCCGGTCAGGCCGCTCCAGATTTCGCCCTGGGCGGTGACGACTTCCAGGCCCAGGCAGAGTTCGCGGGTGTTGCCAAAGCGCACCACCTGCGTGCCCCCCGCATTGGTGCCGAGGTTGCCGCCAATGGTGCAACTGCCCTCGGACGCTAGGCTCAAGGGGAACAGAAAACCCGCCTTGTCGCACACCTCTTGCAGGGTTTGCAGCACGCAACCGGCTTCTACGGTGATGGTTAGGTTGGCCGCGTCCAAGGTGCGAATGGCGTTCATGCGCGTGAGGTTCAGCACGATTTGCGTGCCGCTGGCGTCTGGCGTGGAACCGACCACCATGCCGGTGTTGCCGCCTTGGGGCACGATGCTCACACCGGATTTTGCGCAGGCTTTGACCACCTCGGCGACCTGGGCAGTGGAACTGGGGCGCACCACGGCCAGCGCTTTGCCGCGCTCGCGTTTACGCCAGTCGAGTTCGTAGCGGGTGAGGTCGCCCTCCGTCAGAACGTTGGCGTCACCGACGATGGCCTGCAGGTTTGTCAAAAATTCAGATCGACTCATAAATCGGCTTTGCTCGGGGGGTCGGACTCATGCAAGATACCCTGAGTTTTGGCATTGCGCAGCCGCAGGCGCACATGCAACGCGCAACCGACAAACAGTGCCAAACACAAAAACACCTCGATAAGTGCGTAGTAGTTGCTCGGGGCCCGGTCGCTGTAGGCACGCACTACGCCTTCGGTGAAGTACAGCCACACCAGCAGACTGACCCAGCGGTAGGTGTACATGCGGTTTTTTAGCAGACCCGCAAGCGGAACGCAAAGGGGAATCGCTTTGAGCGCTAAAAGCGATCCGCCCGGTTTGATGGGGGCCAAAACCAGCTCCCAGGCCACGCTTAAGACGATCAAGCCGACCAAACTGCCCACAGCCAACCATCGGCTCAGGTTGACCTGGTGTAGGCCATGAGCCATGATTGCGGCGTGCAGGTCGGGCGAAATGGGTTCAGCGGGGTAGAGGGGCAGATTCATGTCGGTGGCATCATACCGGCCATGCGAATTTACTTACAAAGACTCCAATCATGGCTCGCCGACGTGGCCCACGTGCCCTGGTTGCATACCATGGTGACGCTGCGGGAGCGCTTTCGGGAGGATCGCCTAGGCCTGACCGCCAGCAGCCTGACCTTCACGACCACCATCGCCTTGGTGCCCTTGGTGACAGTGGCGTTGGCAGTTTTTACCGCCTTTCCCATGTTTGCTAAGTTTCAGGACGTGCTGCAAAAGTGGCTGGTCGCCAGCCTGGTTCCAGACAATATTGCGCGCCAGGTGCTGGGTTATTTGAGCCAGTTTGCCGGCAAAGCCAGCAAACTGGGCTCCGCCGGTTTGGTGGCCTTGCTGGTATCGGCCTTGACGCTTATTTTCACCATTGACCGCACCCTTAACAGCATTTGGCGTGTACGAGCGCTGCGGCCTTTGGGCCAGCGTTTGTTGATTTATTGGTCTGCGGTCACGCTGGGACCGCTGATTTTGGGCGTCAGTGTCACCCTGACGTCTTATGCCATATCGTCTTCCAGGGGCTTGGTGGACGGTTTGCCTGGCGGCGTGGGGCTGCTGCTGGACTTGGTGCAGTTCGCCATGGTGGCCGCAGGCATGGCTGCAATGTTTCATTACGTTCCCAACACCCAGGTGCGGTGGGGCCATGCCTGGATGGGCGGCCTGTTCGTGTCCACCGGTATGGAGGTTGCCAAGCGGCTGCTTGGGTATTACCTGTCCTTGGTGCCAACGTATTCGGCGGTGTACGGAGCTTTTGCCACCGTTCCTATTTTGTTGGTTTGGATCTACCTGGCCTGGGTGATTGTGCTGCTTGGTGCTGCTCTGACGGCGCATGTCCCCAGCCTGATTGCAGGTGTGCCGCTACCGCGAACGGGCCCTGGAACCCGTTTTGAACTAGCGTTGGAACTGCTATCGGCTTTGGACGCCTCGCGATTACAACGTCGCAAGGGCCACACCCGGCCCGAACTGTGCGATTTGCTCAGTGCCGATGCATTGCAGTTGGAGCCGGTGCTGGAAGCCCTGACCGCTCTGGACTGGATTGGCGAGTTGCAGGGCGACCACGCCGAGCAGCACGACGCTCGTTGGGTGCTGCTGGCGGACCCCCCGTACACGCCCATAGCGCCCCTGGTAGAGGCCTTGCTGCTTAAGCAAGGGCCAGGAACCCGCGCTTTTTGGGCCAGCAGTTTGCAGCCATCGGCGACCCTGGCTGCTGCGCTGAATAAATTGGGGTCAGATTCCAATTAGTCGTGTTGTCTGGCGTATCTAATACCAGTATTCGAGGTGCGGAAACGGGTTGCGTTCGGTGTGTTTGCGGTAATTGAAGTGGATGACAAAAGAAATGCGGCGGTCGGCTTTCTTCTTTACTTTGAACGGAATCACCACATGCGGCATGAAGCTGTCAAAGATAACTAGATTCCCAACCTCGTAGGGCACTTTTTTTCGCAGTGTCTTTGATTTTGCGCGGTAACCATCGGCTTTATAAAACTCTTCGAGTTCATTGGCTAGGTAGCGTTTTTTCCAAATATCGAGGTCCCCGCCCCGTTCATTGACATATTGGGCGGTGCGCTTAATTGAGATAACTGCCGAATAAGCCCGAGTGTCTGGGTTGAAAATACTCTCAGGGTATAGCAACAAACCTTCAGTGTCTGTGTGAATGTTGTAAAGCGTCCAGGTCTTTATCTGAAGATTGAATCCAGCTATTAGAAAATATTTTTTATCTCTCGGAACCACTGGCAGGGAACCGGCCTCTATGCCAGACATATGCAATATCTTCGCCCCGATATCGGCGATGATTTCATTTACCTCGGGGAATTCGGTTTGCAGGTAGTGGTTATGTTTTTCAGCGTATCGGTAATAACTTTCGTTTAACCCGGACTCTATCATTCCGTAGTAGGCAGCCATTTGGCCATACTCGGGATTAACGTCGGGTCCGAAAATATTGGGGTGACTAAATATTTTTTTCTCCCAGCGCTGGCAGAGTTCGGCACTGAGAAAATTTTTCTCCAGTAGGAAATCTTGTGTAAATAGTTTTTTCATCATGCTTCCAAACAAATTTTAGCCGTTCCCGGGTAGCGGAAGTTTACGAGTGCAGGGTAGCGCACCTGGTGACGGCTGGCAATGGGGCGTTCCTGTGTTGATTTATAACCTGGGTGTACCATCTACGGTTGCCGGGCTGTAGGGCCCATTTTTTTAGCCTTTCTTCATTGACCCAATCTTAGTCAACCCGCTATGCCCAACTTAAAGAAAAAAATACTAGAGCATCTAAATCAAGAGGTCTATTGCCATTTGGGCGTTTCACCGGTTCACGGTATTGGCGTTTTTGCGATTCGATCCATCCCAAAGGGTGTTAACCCGATGCGGTCGCGCCTGAAGTTTGACGAAGTGAAATTTACGCACGCCGAACTGAAATCTCTACCGCGCAGCGTTCGCAAAGAAATTGATATGTTCTGCTACTACGAAGATGACCATGTGTTGATTCCGTCCATTGGTCTCAACTCGATGAACATGGCGGTTTACTTAAACCATTCCAAGACGCCCAATGTGCAATACAAAAAGAATGGCCAGTTGATCACTCTGCGCGCGATCAAAAAAGACGAGGAACTGATGATGGACTACGACATCAATTTCGGTGCGGTCCACACCTTCGAATAAGACTGCGAAATCAGCCTACGTTGGCGCGGTACACCTGGTTCCATTCCGACGGTTTGAAGTCGGTATGCAATGGTGAACTGAGGTCCAATGCCAGAGGGTGGTCGGGGTCGGTCATGGCCAAGCCATAGATCGGCTCCAAGTCGGTCACAAAAAGTGATTTGTAGCCGTAGTCACCCACCGGCCCGAGGTTGTAGTACTGGTAGCCATGTTTAGCGGTCCAGCGCGAGGCCAAAAGGCAGGCGTATATGCCCGGTGAGCGGTTTTTGTACGCCAGGTTCCACTGGCAAAAGCTGCCATACACCTGGCTGCGTTCGGGCAACAGCATAGACACATCAGACAATACCAAGTCGCCGTTGTGCGCATGCACCTGCAGGATCAGGACGTCTAGCTTGCGCACATAGTCCACAAAGCCTGCGACTTCTTTTGCGTCGATCTCATAAGCACTGAAGTGTTCAGCACCGAGCGCAAAAATGTCCTCCACGCTCAGGTCTTTTCCTGGCACCAATTTTTCGGTTACGGTAAAGTTTTTGAATAACTTGTCTAGATCCGAAAACTTGCGCATGCGCCGTGGGTCCGACCAAAATTCCTCGGAAGCAGCATGGACCAAGCCGTACTTGTCATTGATCGGAACACCGTAGTTTCCTTCGGGCGGCAGGGCATAGACCAAAAATGGTTTGCGCGCTGTGGCCAGCATTTCGGGTGTTATGTCGATGTAGGGGCACAGCGAGTCCCAGCGGCTGGTGAAATACATGGTTTGTTCATGGAAACTTTCAACGCACAGGTTATCGGCAGTCCAGCTTTGGTATTGCAACGACTGGTTCTCCGAATCCATACCCGGGTGGCAGGATGCGCTAGCGACGCTTTCCGGCGGTTGAAAATCAATTCGCATGGTGTTTAGTCTTTCAACATGGTCTTGGTTTGTAGCGGGCGTAGATCAAAGTAGTCCGAATCAACCCGGTAATTCGAAGTCAAAAACTTTCGATCTGAGTTTTTGAGCGCCTGGAGCTCAGTGTTCATGGCCGCAAAATGCGTTGAGGCGTCGCTGCCCGGTTGTTGTAATTCCAATTGGTATTGCGGCATCAAGGGGCAGTCACTGTCGTAGAAAAACACCTCGGTTTTCGGATCGAACGCCAGCGGGTACAGCTTGCAACTCAGGGGCTTGGTGTCTCCCAAGGTACAGCCAGCGTCACCTAAATGTTCACACTGGGTCTGAATGCAAACGCTCCCAAGTGAGCCTCGTTCTTTAGCGGTCAAGGTAACCTCTAATGGAGGGAAACCAGCATCTACATGGCAGCAGCGCCTGCATTGGGCGCAGTGGTCAAACAGCATGAACTTCTAGCAGCGCCTGGGTGCGAGAGCACGGGTAGGGGGAATGCAATGTCAGCCCACGGTTGCGGTAAAGCCCACATGACTTGGGGCCGCAGTTTGTGTTGCTTGTGTCTCTGTCCAGCATAGATGAGCTTCTTGCTAATTCTTGGTTTAAGTCTTCGAAGTATCCATGATTTTCATCAATTTGTCGCAAATTTATTGAATTACATGGATCACTTTTTTTGACGCTTTGTGCACGTCAACGCAGCTTCTTCTTTTTACTTCTTAGCTCAGTGTGCGCCACGCGCGTTGGCTGTTGCCCAGCAAGTCGTCAGCCTCTGCCGGACCGTCTGATCCTGCTGCATAACTCGCCAGTGGAGCTTGCGGATCATTGGACCAGAACTCTTGCATGGGGCGCACGATATCCCAACCGGCCATCACGCTGTCGGAACGCTGGAACAAGGTGGCGTCGCCAATCATGCAGTCGTAAATCAGGGTTTCGTAGCCGGTGCTCGGTGCGTTTTGAAAATAGTCTTTGTAGTGAAAGTCCATGTGCACCTGCCCGATCTCGATCTTTGGCCCCGGTATTTTTGCGCCAAAGGTCAGCATGGCGCCTTCATCGGGTTGGAGCTTGATAACCAAGCCATTAGGCGTAAGCGCTTCCGTTGCCGTGTTGCGAAACAAGGAAAAGGGCGGACGCTTGAACTGGATCATGATCTCACTCTGGCGCTTGGACATGGCCTTGCCCGTTCGCAGGTAAAACGGCACGCCAGCCCAGCGCCAGTTGTCTATCCCTAATTTCATGGCCACATAGGTTTCTGTCTTGCTGCCAGGGCTGACGCCGTTTTCTTGTTGGTAACCCAGCAAAGGCGCACCATCACGCTGCCCTGGCGCATATTGCGCCCTCACACAGTCGGTGGCTGGGTTGACCCGGTGAACCGAGTGCAAAACCTTGGTTTTTTCGTTGCGCACCGCGTCGGCATCAAACGACGCCGGTGACTCCATGGCCGTGAGCGCCAGCAACTGAAAAACGTGGTTGGGCACCATGTCGCGCATCGCGCCGGTGGTCTCGTAAAAAGCCGCACGCCGCTCCACGCCCACAGTCTCCGCCACCGTGATTTGCACATGGTCAATATGGTCGCGGTTCCAAAGCGGCTCAAAGATACCGTTCGCAAAGCGCATGAGCATGATGTTTTGGACGGTTTCTTTGCCCAAAAAATGGTCCATACGGTAGATCTGCCGCTCGGCCAGGCTGTTGCGCAGCTGCGTGTTTAGCGCCTGGGCCGATGCCAGGTCGTGCCCGAAGGGCTTCTCCACGACCACCCTTCGCCAGTAGTCATTGGTTTCAGTCACCAGGCCAGCCTGGCCTAGTTGGTCCGCAATGC